>Ga0116230_10002608_pt1 | contig 17371 bp, 17 predicted proteins | sample S1TSphfallax_3_FD_88678 | JGI IMG/M metagenome (GOLD analysis project Ga0116230, IMG submission 88678) | Host-associated microbial communities from peat moss isolated from Minnesota, USA - S1T2_Fd - Sphagnum fallax MG | ecosystem: Host-associated > Plants > Peat moss > Unclassified | place...
AGGAAGAAAAAAAAAAAAAAAAAAAAAAAAAAAAAAAAAAAAAAAAAAAAAAAAAAAAAAAAAAAAAAAAAAAAAAAAAAAAAAAAAAAAAAAAACTAGTAAAAGAATGATGGTAGGCACAAAAAATCTAATAGAGAAATGATGAAAATTTTCATGAAGCATTGATGGAAAATATGATACATCAACAAAATGTAGCCTCATTTTCTCAAACTAAACACAAAACATAAAGAATGAATTGAAAACACATAAAGGTGCTTAAAACTTACTTCAATTGTGAATGTTCCTTATATGAAAACAAAAATGTGACAAAATGCATCGATTCATGCATGTGATACCACAACAAAAAAAATCGTCAAACAAAGTCACCTTTCCTTCTTTCTCATCCCCTTACAACATGATGTGTGATGAATGTTCATTTTCTTTGCAATGCACACTTAAAATGATCCCTCTAAATTCAACCTTAATACAACTAATGCTCTTATTGATGGAAGCAATAATTGACACCCTCTTCACTTGTGTATTTCATGAGTCTTGGCCAATGTGAAGCTTGTCTAAACATTGACGTTGCTATGATATGGGTGAACAAAAGGTCACCTAAGTAAGTCTTCTTTCCTTTCTTTTTTTCAATTGTTATCAATTGGTTGTTAGGGCCTCACATGCCTATATCCATGCCTTGGTAGATACTTGGACTACACCCACATACTTGCCTAACACTGATATACATCTAATATTTGAAATATGTCCAACCTTAATATAAAGTTAGAACAAGTTTTTAATATAAAAAAATATTGGATACTTGCATCAAATACTTTAAAAAATTACATATCAAATAAATACTAATGCAAGCCATTGATTGCGTAGGTCCCTATGAGTGAGGTCGACTTTCTAATACCAAGACCAATATCAATCTGTATATCAAGGTTCCATCAATATACCCACCCAACTCTCGTTTGGATCAAAGCTTAAATGCATTTCTTTCTATAAATAAGAATCTACTTGCATACTTTGCTTGCATGTTTGAGCTTGTAACCTTTTCCTTGTTGGAATTGAGGGACATTCTTGTTTTCAACATGAATATTCTCACATGCTTTACTTGCATGTTCAACCTTGCAACCTCCACCTCATACTACAAGGGTTTCTAATACATTAATTTCTAGGTAGTGCAATTTATTCAGATATAAAATTAAAAACAAGTAAGTAAACCCAATGAGAAATATAGCAAGTTGAATCCATAATGCACAAAAAATATCAAAGTCCCATCCATCTAATAATGGGTACTCTAGAAAACAAATAAAACAACAAAGAAACGAAGAGGTCTTCAAGAACACATATAGAGGTACCCCTAAAGTCACCCTGTCTTTGCGCCTGATCGCCAACCGCTATCCCCTCTTTAAGTGGTATCCGCAAAGTAAGGAAATTTTTATTAAAAATCGCAGTATGAAATACTGAAACTCAGCATTTAATGCACAAGATTCGAGAGTAATTATAGTAGTTGTAAAGGGAGGAGTGGTGAAGAAAAAAATATGTAGCAGCAGCAGTGGAGGCGCTCATGGAAAGGGAAAGACAGGATGAAACTCAGTTTACCACCAAAATTGATGGAAAGGGAAAGACAGGATGAAACTCAGTTCACCACCAAAATTGATGGAAAGGGAAAGACAGGATGAAACTCAGTTTACCACCAAAATTGATGGAAAGGGGAAGACAGGATGAAACTCAGTTTACCACCAAAATTGGTGGAAAAACTAGTTTGGGTCCCAGTTATTTCCTTTTTTGTAAAATTTTCATTCCCAATTACATCATGTTTGATGCCCTAATATGCCGAAAACTGGCAGTTCTCGCCTCCTAATCACGTGACTTCACACAGATATTTAACACAAAATTGTTTTAATTTTTAAAACTTTTGCTGCAGTTTTGTTTCTTCTCTAGCCTTCTTTCTTCTCCATCTCGTCACTTGTGCTTCCTTTGCCTCGGAGCTTGCCACACTTGCATCAGGAGGCGACAAAAGGACGCACTCCACAACTTCAAAAGGAAATGAATGGCTTGGCTCCAGACAACGTACGTAATCCTGCAACAACATAAACATTTGCGAGCAAGGAAACAGGGATTCACAGCGCTGGGAGGACTGGGTGCCTGTGGCAGCAATAGAGGTGAGGTTTTCTTGAAACCCTAAAAGAGTGGAGAAGACCTTAGGGTTGCAGTTGGGTCGCGGAGCGGAAGAGAGAGAGAGAGAGAGAGAGAGAGAGAGAGAGAGAGGAGACGAGGGAGCGGGCGAGAACGATGGAGCAGCAGAGAGAAGAAGAGGAAGAGAGGGGAGACGGAGGAGAACAAGGGGCGTATAGAAGGGCGAGTAGTCAAGAACAGCAGCAGCAGCAGGATTTGGGAGGTGAAGGAGAAGTCACGGAGGAAGAGGAAGAAGAGGAGGGGGAGAGAGAAGTTGAGGACGACGATGGGGATGACGAGGGAAGAGGAGAAGGGGAAGAAGTCGATGATGACCAGGGTGTCAGGGACGGTTTGGAGCGCCAGCATGACAGTTCTGCCGTGTTGTCCAAAGTGGAAAACGGTGCGGAGAGGGATAGAGCGGTGTTGAAAGGTGCTGCTGTCGGAGGGAATAATGCAGGGACGAACTTGCCTCTCGGTGTTGTTGTTGTTTCTCACTCTCCTTCTCCGTCCGCTCTGCCATTTGTGTCTTTCTCCCCCTCGAATGCCGCTCAGCTAGCGGGGAGCCAAGGGGCTGCTGCACATGCAGCAACTGCTCAAAATCGACAAAATGGGGCTGCTTATGTCCTGTCTGGGGAGGCTGTACTTAGAGATGACGGAGCTTCTTCTCGAGGGGCTTCAGGTCAGGAGTTTGGAGATGGTGGTGCAGTGGTGGGATCTCTTCATGAACAGGCCAGGATTGTTTCTGGCCCATTACATGAACAACTTCAGAGCACGACTGATGCAGATAACTACTACACCAACCTCTTGAATTCACAGCTCCATGCCCATCATGATGGCCTCAAGAATGCAACAGATACTGCACATGACTCTCATGGCAGCAAGCGGCGCACTATGGAGGCTCAAGCTTCAGCAGCTGAACCACCTCTGCGGGTCATCCTTGCCGACCCTGTGACGTACTTTTCGCTCTGAAATCTGTTCGTTTCTTTTTTTTATAATGCAGCGCAATCGGCTTTTATCTCTGTAAGCTTAGTTTTAGGGTAATCTCTCAATTCTGTCAAGGTTCACTTAAACTGTCATTATGAAGAAGTTCTTAGGACTTGTGAGGGTATAAGGATTTCAAGGTTTTGATGTTCCGTAGGAAGTTGCATAGTTAACTCATCTTGTTTCATGTTTCTCTGAGGAGCTCTGTTCTTGTCTTCTCTCTACTTCTCTCTTCTGCTTTTCTGTTCTTTCTTCAATTCCCAGTGTAGTATCTTAATTGTATACATATCTGGTCCTACATTTCCAGGGGGGAACTTATGGATGATGCCATGCTCTTATCATGTGGGCACTCAGTTGGCAAGGGAGGACTCAGACGGGTGATGGAAACGGTACATGTCTTACCTTGCTGCTTGCAGTTCTGTCCTGGCAAGCTTCTTCATCATGTTTGTACCTGCATCAGGATTGGTTTCAAAACTGGATTTTTCTTAGAGTATCTTGTGGACATGTTTGAGCTGTGTACTGTGGAAAGACCAAGACAAATGCAGGATAGAATGGTACATCGTATGTATGACATACAAGGACTTGTTTGGCAGAATGTTTGCATCACATGTGGGGCTTCAGTGCTCACAGAGACAATGACTCCAAACTATGGTAATGAATTTGTTATTCTCTGGAATAGTTATCATGTTTTGGTTTCTCAAATGCTGCTCAGGATTTGTATGGGAAATGCATCTGAGTATACTTAGCTGAATGCTGAACTGCTGAGCTTCTGACAAGGGTTGTGCCACATGTCTATCATAGGAAGTGATTTTGAGTTCCAACTGTCTTTGAGGTGCATGTTTATGAATCCAAATGCTAATGGGATAAACTGTTTATATCACTAACCTCAATGTGCATCTGGTTTACAGCATCTACCTTGATGGTGATGGCTGCCAAATTGGGGCAGAAGAGTAGTTGGAGTAGTTATAGGATGTCAGAAATGCTGATTGCAGTCTGGGCTGGTGGCAGCACTTCAGTCCGCTGTACAAGCATATAAGCAAGAGGAAGAATTGGCAGGAAATATTGGGGTGAAATCAGTCAAGAGAAGAAGAGAACCAGCTCAGGTACCCATGGTTATGATAATTTGTTTACCTGATAAAGCACACATGTCAGGAAGTCAGTATCCTTTATTTGCAGCCAGGAATCCAGCTTATTCTTCTCTATATTTGACTGTTTGTGTTCACTTTTGTAGAGGAACAGTTTTTTACTGGAATCCTATCTTCTTATTAAATTCAAAAATTCAAAGTCAACTATTGGCAATGAGAACTGTTGCAGGACAACCTTGCAAATATAGACCAGCCTGTATCAAACCCCACAAGAATGAAGGGGCTTCAGTTTCCATTTGCTGTTGAGCCTGTGTCCAACACTCCCAGAACAAAGGAGGTTCAGCTTCCATTTGCTGCCCAGCCTGGATCCAACTCCACAAGAATGAAGGGGGTTCAGTTTCCATTTGCTGTCAATGACCATGTCATGATTATGGTAGGCCTGTTTACAACAGAGTTTGGCAGCCTCACATATAGTGACACTAATTTATGCATCTGAACTGCTCTATGCAAAGACACCACCATCCATTCTTTGCATTTTCTATCATTGGCTGTACTGTACTTGTTCAAGGACTGAGTGGAACATTCTGGAAGTATAATATTTGGAGGTGTTCCTCTTGTGTGCCCTCAGGGAAACAAACGTACACCAGAGCGATTTGTTGGTCGAGAGGCGGTAATTACTACTCAATGTCTTAATGGCTGGTATCTTTCTCTCCCTCTTCCTCTGCACCCCTCATTCCTTATGCAATTGTGGAAAAAATTGTTTCTCCCTCAAGTAGAAGATCAGGGTTGGGCTGAAGAAGGTTGATTGCTATTTCCAAGGTTAGCTTTCACCTGGGTATGCTTAAGAAGATTTTAATCCTCAATTGCATAGGTCCTAGATGGCTCACATTATCAATAGGTTCTTTGTATATCTTCATATCGTGTGAAATGCCCTACAAAGATATAGCAAAGACAGTAAGATCAAAAATATACAGCAAGCAGAGTCTCATGAGTAATCTCCTTGTCTGTTGTCTACCTAATGTTTTCTGTTATCGTCTTTGTGTTAAACATCTCTGCTTTCATGCCCACTGGCTCTCCAAGCTGACAGGAATCCTACTACATCTGTTTCTTTTGTCCTTTGTAGCTTGGTCTTTTAAGACTTACCTTACTGTCCTCTTCTCTGTTTGAGGGTGGTCCTTTGACAGGTACCTGGTTCGAACCTTGGACAATGGAGAGAGTGTACGCTTGCAATATCGATCTTTGCAAAAATCTGGAGGTCAGACATTTCCTCAGTTTTCCTGACTTAGATGATTGAATTGAGGATTGGTGGCTCATTAGATAAAATCTGGAAATTGACAGTGCAGTGCTATGAACTTCTGGAGCAAAAGTCCTTGTGTTGACCTGCCCTATTTGTATGTGGGGACATGTTCCCTCATCTCTTCCAGACTCATGACCAAGCCTTCCCATTGTTATGGAGTTTTCTCTGCAATATCTTAGATACATTTACATAATGGATATGTCACAATTGGTGACCCATAAACCCAGGAGAATAGCCAAGATTCTCAACTAATTACTGGCTTCAGCTTTGCATGAGTCTGCCTCGATTATTCTGCTCTTTCAGCACATGTTCCAGCATTTTGTCACAGTTTCAATGCCATTTGTTTGATGAGTACTCCGTTGAGGTTATGTTGTATTTGGGAGATGATGAAGTTAGTGGGGATCACTCATCACTTACATTCATGATGAAGGTGATGATCTGACGCTTTGTTAGTGACACTCACATGGTTATGGTTGTTTTGACTTTGCCAGAACTGACACAATGTTTACCTTCAGTGTGTAATTCTTGAGTTTTCTTTGCAATCTCACAGATATGTATGTTGGTAACACACACATGGACATCTGTTCCTGGACATGACTTATTGTCCTGTTTGTGCAGCATACCAGGGAAGGTGATGGTCTGATATTTCGTGAGTGATGCTCATAAGGTGATGACCACACTCTTTCTTGTTGTGTTAGTTTTTGCTGGAACTGACATTATGGTCACCTTCAAAATCTTAGTTAGGAGTTTTCTCTGCAGTCTGACAGATACAAGCACACCTTGGAATCCTCTTCAGGCATTTGTTGCTTGTGACTTGAATCCTTCTTGGGGTTAGTTGCATGAATAGTTCTCATTAGTTGTACTTGATCTGCTCTGGGAAATGCTCATTTCTCGTCAGTGAACTGGTTTGGTGGATGGGATTGTCATCCATAGCCAGCACTCATTGAGATCCTGTCCTCTATGCCCTGCTTTTTTGCTATTGTTGTGACACATTAAAGTGGCAGGGAAATGGCAAGAGAACAAGTCATGAATGGGCGGGTCTATGGGTGTCAATTTTGGTGTACAATCTGTGGAGTGCAACACGGAGAGACGAAGAGAGTCAGCCTGGAATGTAAATGTGGTGCTGGATCTGGGTTCTCTTAGAATATGACTGTAAGTTTTATCCAGCCTCCACAGTCATCTTGTTTTTTCCTTCACATGCTATACTCTAGCTTTTCATTCAGGTGGTCTTTAGAGGTCTTCCATTAGCAGATTTGTAGTTCAGTTGCTAACTCTTGTCCATCTATCCATGGCTAAACCCTATGTTGAGGATATACCTTGTGTGAGTTGATATTCTCATACTTGAGTTTTTGGAGTATTCTTTTCTCTGTTAAGTGAAGAAGGAACTGATTTAATGGGTGCCAGACTGAGTTAGATGACTGTCAGTGGACAAACAAGGGAAAATTCACAAAAAGATTCTTAGATGGCAGAATACATCACAGCTTTGAATGATGTACTCCATTTCATCCTGGCACTTGGCACTTCCTAAGGTAGTGGACTTTTAGTTTTGTCCCAAAAAGATCATGCTCTTTTATCTCTAATCAATGTTGGCTTCAAATCATTAGTTTCAAGAAGTTCTCAGAGTACTTATGTAGGTAGTTTACTGTGATTGATGTGCTAGCTCTTAACCAATTTGTTTCTTTGTTGTTGATCTTCCAGAGTCCCTAGCATCATGAATCGTTGCTTCTCCAATTCTCAAGGAAGTTATCAGGACAGTTCTTGGGATGCTGTTGACAAATAGTAGTAGTTGTGGCCTTCATTTAGGTGGTCTAAGGTTCTGAAGCATAGATGCAGTGTAGCCCATTTGCATGGTTGACAATGACAATCCTCATCAAGTGGACATTGACAAAGTGAGTTTTTCCTTGACAGGCCCCACATTTTTGAGGGTGGGAGTACTTGTGACAGGTTTGCCCATGTGTAATTGTTTCTGAATAGCATTCCTAGTTCTAGCTACAGTTCATGGTTCATCTAGACTAAGGAGACCTCATAGAGGCGGAGTGGGATTAGTCTGACATAGACTGATACTGTGAATGCAATTTCAAGCACTAGTTTAAGTGTGGAAATGGGTGATTGTACCTTCATCTGTGTGGCACAAGTCTTTGGAATGCATTGCGTTCACCACATGTCCAGATCCTACTCAGTGTTCACAATATCTTTTGGTTCTTACTGAAACTTTTGTTCCTGGTGGTCTGATGCATGTCAAACGCTAGGTACATCTCTAGCAATGCTGGTTTTTGTGCTCAATGAGCAGGGAATTTTTGTCAATAGGTATGACTTTGAGGTGAATTTCCTAGATCCATGGAATTGGGGAGCAGGTCCAAGAAAGTTGCTGCCACCATCTATTCTCACTATGCACAAGCTTCTGATGTGCTTGTCATCATTGTGTCAGGTCACCAGTGCCTGGTTGAGCCCTTCATCGGACTTTTTAGATTTTTGTGTTTTGCATCTCAACTTCACGTGGCTACCATCCTCTAGCTTGATCCTTTGTTAACTGTTGGCAAGGGTAGAGGGCAGGTTGTTGGGGAAGTGGTTATGGTGTTGCTACCTTTTTTTTCTTTTTCTTTTTTTTTTCTATAAGTCCAAAATTTTGGTTCGTATGTTCTTCATTCTAAACAAACTTCCTCCTCTCAAGTTGGGTAATGAGGTCAGAGTCTGGTTATAAGTCATCATGTACAATCCAAGCCTTCTAAATCTGAGTTCTTTGGTTAGAAAGTTATCCTTTTCAGTCTTTGGTTTCCCTTGGTCTCCTCCTGTCTACTCTCTACCTGGCGTGTCTCATGGAGTGTTATCAATATTTACAAGTTTTTGGTTTCCTCACTTCATAGCTGGGGAAATATGTTGAATCTTTAGCTCCAAATCCCTTGACTATAGAGATATTGCAATGGTCTCAAGCCTTTTGGCCGTCTGGATAATTTTGAGTGGCTCCAATCTCCAAAGTTTTTATTAACCCTCGCTATGATTGTGTAAATGTTGAGGGACCTAGACAATTTTTTGAAGGCCTAATGTAATTCATCTTTCTTTCTATAGGTTTGAAGTTTAGTTCTGTTTTGTGTGATTCTTCTTGAGGCTAGTAAGGAATCTTAACAAATTTATCTTTAAGTAAAAAGTCTCTCACATGGGAGTGTGGAATCTTGAGTAATTGGAAATAGAAGTTCCCTGTTTTTCTCAAGTTGAAGATCCAAGTTTGCTCTTAGCTGCAGTAGTGGTTCTTGAGTAATTGGAAATAAATGATCCTAGTTTTTCTCAAGCGGAAGATCCAAGCTTGCTCTTGGCTACAGTAGTGGTTCCACTTCAGTTCCCTTCTCTTGTGTTGATTGCAGATGCCACAAAACGTTCCAACATTCTTTTGTAATCACCTACACGGGCAAATGTAAGTAGTACTTTGTGCATGTTACTAAGAAGTATTATGTTGATTGCTTCTCCAACAACACTATTTCTCTTGAAGCCACCTACCTGAAGTCGGTCAGTCAAGCGAGTCATCTAATGTTTTCAAGTCTTTATTGTTCTTTCAATGCTGCTAGCCCAACAAATTAAAAGCTAAGTGTGACCCTTGTTCTTCCTTTTCTTTGTGTTGGCTTGGAAGTTCCATAAGAACCCCAGGAAGCCCAGGTTTGTAAATGCAGTTAGCTGCACTTGTTTAATAGGGTTTCGTAATGGGTCCCAGCAGTGGTAAATTATGTGGTCTTTTTTTAGTTAACTTCTTCCTCTTCACATGTTTTGAGTTCATTTTTTGAATTTCCTCTTGAAAATTTGGACAAGAGTTATACAAAGATGTTGATGCTTGCAATTCCAATCACACATGTTTTGTTTATGTGCACCAAGTATGGCAAACATGTTCAATGGATGTTTTTTGCATGCAAACACTACTCATTGAATCTTTAGGTGTACAAATGCTTCTTTTATTAGGCCAATCTAGAATGATGTGCAATTTTTTTTGAGAACCTTATTGGAGCTTGGATGATGATACCATGATCCTTTTCGTAAGTTAATTATTTTGTGTAAGGAACCCGCATGATAAGTAAGTCTTCCCTATGTTTGGGATACATGCCAAGGATCAAATGTGTGGTTAACACATGTTAGAACTTAACATTCCCCAAGAGAAGTTGAGGGAATTTGGAGTTTGCATAATGTCAAATAATGATGTGTTCCTTTTTCTACTTTTGGAATATCAAATGTGCCTAGTACTTGACCCAATTACTCTTTTTCAAATGTTTTGCTTCCTCTTTTTCTTATTCCTTTGCTTTTCACACGTTCCTTGTCCTTAGGATTTTGGTTCATGTAACAACTTTCTTGTTACATCCACAAGCTCATTTGCATTCACTACCCTTGGACATTTGTGTGTTGTATTCTCTTTTCTTAGGTTTTTCATGGGATTTGTCTTTCCTTTTTTTTGATCCTTTGCTATTGCTTGGGGTGTGCTTTGGTTCTTGTTGCTTGCCTTTGCCATGATCTTCCGATTTCCTTTTCTTACCATCTTTGCCATGACTGCCTTGATTTTCAAATGAATCTTCATCAATTTCCTTACGATTCATGGATTCATTTGCTTCTCTTTCCTCATCATGTGACCCATCATTCCTTACATTCTTTCCTCTTTGATCTCTTTGGCTTCTTTGACCCTCTTTCTCTTGTGCCTCCAGTTTAAGCTCATCTTCAATCCTCCTTCTCTTTCCAATTGGAGTTTGTTTCCGAGTAGTTATTTTCTTCTCTCTATGTGTTGCATAAAATTTCCTCCTCTTACTTTTGTTCTTTCTTTTGGAACACTTTTGAGCTCGTCTTTTATGCACCATTTTCCTCAATTGCCACTAGTTTCCACTCTTTGATTGAACTTGGTTTTCAATGCATACCACTTTCCAAAATTGTACAATCTATAAATGGGTCGTGATATAAAACTTATCCTTGAGCAAAATGAGATGATGTTAGGACATTGGAACAAAAGAAAAGAGAAGATGAGCAAGAGGCTAGAAGAAATGGGTGGTAATATAGAACTTATTCTTAGGCATTAGATGATGTTAGGGCATTTGAACAAAAGATAAGAGAGTATGAACAAATGGTTAGAAGAAACCTTTTAGAAAAAGTAAACACCAAGCGACATCTTGACAAGAGCTAAACGTCACTCTAACCTCTCTTGGTTGCTCTCTTGGACATCAAACGTTGCCCCCTCCATATAAGCCAATGGTGCATTCATTGCCTTAGGTGGAAATTGACACATTAACATTGGACAATTTTGAATTTCTCAGTGGGGTTAGAACTAGGTAGCCAAGGAGAGGCTACTAATGTCAGTTGTTGAAGAGAATGGAGGAGTGGGAAAACCAAAGGCTAACTTATGGTATTCAAGCTAATTACCAGACATAACCAGCATCTTTCACATCCATAATTCAGGTGTGGTTCTTTAAATTCCCTAGCTTTAGGGTATTTTAAGAGCATCTCCACCCACAATAATTAAATGGTTTGTACACTACATTTTGTATGAAGTATAGTAATCAAGAAGTGTGAAGCTTAGGGCCACTTTAGACAGAGGTCCAAAGACCAAAAGCCCAGGGATAAATTTGAAGCAAATTGAACTTTGAATTGGACCCTTCTTCACATTAAAAAAAAACATTAAAAAAAAGAAAAAAGGTAAAGTGAGTGTGTCTAAAGGTTTCAGGTTTAATTCAAGAGTCCAATATAAAAAATGTGTGATTGACATATGAGAGGATTAGGTTGAATTATTTGTTCTTCTTCTTCAATTTTTTTATTTTTTATTTTTTGTTTTTTAATTTATTTATACTCTTACTTCACACAATGGATGAATGTAGGCACAAGATATCACAATTGCTATTTTTATTGGTGTTCTCTTTTTTGCAATGAAAATCGGTTATTTTTATATAAAAAAATTCAAATCCCTTTCCATTTGTGCAAATTGATGCTTCAACTTGCCACTTGTTGTCCCATCTTCTGATTCACCTCCATTTCATGCATTTGGAAAGGCTGAAAATGTACTCTTTCTAGCAACCAGCTTGTGAAGATCCACAAAACTAGTCATGTCAACTCTGAAATTGGTCAAAATAAAGGAGCCAGTGTGCTCTCAACAATGTCCTCAATTTATAGCATGTCTTCCATTCTCACAGAATTTGAGGAACAACAAGGATTTTAAAAAACAACGAAAAACCAAAAAAAATTAAAAAACTGAACAACTTTGAACCTTAGTTTACACTTTGGTTCTTCAAATCATGAGCTCTCTTTGAAGCTCTTTTTTTTCGTCCCAACCAATTGATTTTCCCTTCAAAATTATGCTTTCACTTGTATTCACATTGCAATAAACATTTTTCATTTTTAGGGGGCCTTAGAAGTGTGAGTGTTTCCTTAGAACTGCCAGTCGAGGGTCCATTTGCCTAGCGGTTGGTTAGATGCCAGTTCTTTCTTTCAATGAGAGAGAAGCATGTGTTCACCACCAGTGTTGATCAATTCTTACTTTTCAAGAGAATCTCTGGTTTGGGTTCAAGGATTTAAATTTGTTTTGAAAGAATTTCTGGTTTTGGTTCAAGGATTTAAATTTTTTGATAGAACCTCGGTTCCAGTTCTAGATCCAGTTCTTCACATTTCTAGCCCCTGATTCCGGGTTCTTTAAACAAATTCTTAGGCAGGTCTGGTTTCAAACTGAATCCAATTTGACTTACATATGCATAACCCAAAATTGAATTGTTTTTTCTTGCTACTGGCATTGTATCACCAATAAAATGTGATCACTTTTATCAACTACATACCTAAACCCACCTCTAGCTACAACCACAATTGTACAAGGAACCTTGCATTTCCATTTGCACTCTTGACACCAATGGATAGCGCTTGGGATGCATTAAGGTGGTTTCATAATGTTTACATGTTTGACCTACAATGCAAAAGTTAATGAACATTGCATAATTTTAACAAAGAAAATTCAACTTCATCAAAACTAGAAATTTTAGGAAAATTTGAGCATGCTTTTGGTATCCTTAGAAAGCCCTCAATGAGCAGGATTATAGAGGCAATTTTGAAATTTTTAGACTTAAGGTGTGAGGGATATTGAAAATTGAACTAAATTACAAAACCTGGTTTTGGAAGGAGAAATTTGGGTTACAAGTTCACACTTAGGCCAACAATACAGGCCACACTAGTCTGATCTGATGCCCAAGATCTTCACAAAGACAAAATACAAAATTGTGCAGAAACCTTGTGAAGAACTGCCAGATGTACCACTTGGTCATGTAAACATTACCTTCAAACATTGCAACCAGCTAAACACTCTCCTCATTGTTGGTTTCAGTAGCAGATGTGCAATGAGCTTAGTACTAAGATACTCCCTGTTGTCAGCTCTAACAATTGAATAGAAACGTGAGTAAGCTGTAGGCATCATTAACTTCAAATGTTGTCATCAACTGGAAATTCCTTCATAGCAAATGGAGACACACTGCGGAATTTCTGAAGCTATACATACAAGCTCAGGATTTTATGTTGGATACTATCATACATTATTTGAGCTTTTACTGTGATACTTCAATTGGTAGAGAGCTTTGAGGGTTTTACCCATATCAGAGGAAAGTCACAGACAAGAGAACAGTGAAATTATTGGTTGCTAAACAGGTTTTAAGGGTTGAAAAAAAAACAATGATGACTGGTTTAGGCCTTTCTCTTGGCTCCAAAGTGCTCAATCATGAGATTCTGTACAACTGGAAGAAGGTCTGTAGCAGGTACTCCAGATTGGATTATATCTCCCAAATGAGAATCTGCTCCTATCCTTCCGCCTATATATATGTCAAATCCTTCAACTGGTTTCTTGTTTGCATCACGTGCCATTGTCCCCATGAACCCAAGGTCAGCCACCTGTGAAAGACACATCTCCACTGTAAGTGTCTGTTGCACAACTCAAGAATGCAGATGACAACCCACAAAAGACCTCAGAAGAGTTGTCATAGATCAAAACTGCAGATAAACCCACAAAGACCTCAAACAAACTGATCTCCTGAGAAAGGCCTACAACATGAACACTGTGGATCTCTCAAGACATGACATAGCCCTTGCTTTGGTACAAGTTGAAACCTCCCAAACATACAACTTTTACTTTGCAATTGACTATTCATTTTTGTGGCCTTCAATGGATACCATATACTTCAGGACAAATCTGTGAGTATGTTCAATTTGTAACTTGACCCTCTCCAGATCAATGTGCATCATAAATGTCTATGCAAAGTAGACTCTGCAACAAACATCTGGATGCCAGATCACTGGTTTCATTTCACATCTTTCAATTCCCAAATTGTATACAAAACTTTCAGCAAGATGGAAAAAAAATAATGCATCTACCTGCACTTGGGCACAAGTATTGGGACAGCCTGTAAAGTGCAGGCGCAACGGACGTGAACATTCCATTGTTTCATCAAGCTCCTTGACAAGCTGCAGAGATTGGGCTTTGGTCTCAGCTATGGCCATCCCACAAAACTGGCTTCCAGTGCAAGCCACCAGGTTTGCCAGAAAAGGAGTTGGATTTGGAGAGTATGTCTGAAGAAGAGGCTCTTTCATCAATTCAGAGACCTTCTCAGTGGGCACATTGGGAAGAATGAGATTTTGCTCCACAGTTATACGGATCTCTCCATTGCCGTACTCATCTGCGATACGAGCAAGCTCCAACATTTCTGGAGCCTGGAGGCGACCAACAGGGACATGAAGGCCGATGTAGTTCAACCCAGGTTGCTTTTGTGGGTGCACTCCATAGAAGGTTCGGCGCTTCCAATTAGGGTCAATCAAGTCCTTCCCAGCTCTTTGAAGAACAGCTCCTCCAGGCATACGTTTCTCAACTTCAGATCTGAACTCTTCAATGCCCTGCATCCCAATAAACATCTGAGTACTCTGACCACTTTGAATACAAAAGCATCAGTCACATTCTGGCAATTGGTGTAAGAGGCAAGAATCTGTGTGACCTGAAAGGCTCATGACAAAACTTACCAACTCATCAATCAACCACATCATCCGTGTCTTTTGTCGATTTCCTCGTGCACCCAAATCCCTAAAAGTCTCAAGAACAGCTTTGCAAAGAGGGACAACATCCTTCTCTGACACCCATGCATCCATCACCACAGCCTCTGCACAACGCTTTGGGCTAAAGAAGCCACCCACCAACACATTGAACCCAAAGACTCCATCTTTTGTTGCAGGCATGTAAGCAAGGTCATTGATATGAGGATGTTCAAACAGGTCATGCGTTCCGACTACACACACATTCCACTTGCGGGGCCTGCACAAAAAATCTGTTCTGTTAACATTCTGATAGGACACCAGAACAAATTACAAATGTCCAACAGAACTTGTCTTTGCCTTTCCTGCAATCTTTCAGCACAGTTTCTGAATCTTCTTCATGTCTAAGAGTGGTCAACTTACAAATTGGTGATAGATGTGTTCCCTTTGCCTGAACTGATGATATAATCACTGAGTGCTTTACAGAAGGGCCTTGTATCCACAATCTCATCAGGGTCAATTCCTGCAAGGGGATTACCAACAGGGTTCCTTACATTGTCCATCCCACTCTGTAAGCTTGAGAGCCCGACTCTCTCTAGTCCTTCAAGAACTGCTGGCACATCTTCAAGCACAAGTCCCCGAATTTGCCAGTTCTGTCTTGTTGTCAAATCAGCACATCCATCTTTGCCATACTTTGTGATGCAATTTGCTAGAAATCGTGTTTGCTCACTGTTGGTCACCCCATTGGGAAGCTTAAACCGCATCATGAATCTCCCATCTGCTCAAAAACATCAGCATTGCCAACAAGCTTGAAAAAAGTCCCCATTCAAAAAACCCTTCATGATTTCACAACAGGTTTGCACCAGAAGTAGAGATTGTTAGCTAGTGCACTCAGACTCTAGAAATGGAGCTACAAATGTTCAGCTTTGAAGCCAGAAGAGATCATCATGCACTTGTCATTCTAGACAGCTTCCAGATCAGAGTGTGGCTGGCTTTACAGTCAAAGATAAAAAGGGCTTGTGAAGTGTGACTAAGTGCATAGGAGGGAGAGAGAGAGAGAGAGCTACATTGATGTTTTCTGCGGTGGAACAGCCCCAACCATTTGAGCCGAATATCAAGGTCATCTTTGCCAGCTTTTGAGCTATCAATCTCTGCAAATGGGATCTTTGCAAGTTTCTCAATCTCTTTCTCTACAAAGAATTTCATGGGATCTTTCTCAAGTTTTATCTGGCACACCAACAACAACACACAGTAGCAGGCATTAGAAGCTTTTTTCCCACCCCTCCCTCTCTGCAATTGCTATGTTATTATTGTGTCTGTCTCCTTGTCAATTTTCTTGCAACCCTCACAAGTACTAGTCACTGCACTTCTGTTGCTGGTGGTTAGGGTTTTAGCACACAAAACCTTTTCAGCAGGATTAATCCCAGCTCTGAATTCCTCTCGCAGAACCCAGTAACCATCTCTGTTTTCCACTCTTGGCACTAGTCTATTTTCTTCCACAGGTACTGATGGTGCAATTGCCACAGCTTGTGGTGCTGCCACTTTTTCTCGAGCCGCAGAGCATCGGATTGTCTCCATGACCTGCTGCTTCCTTGTGATGATGCCCCCCAATCCAGCCGCAGTGGCTCTCTGTAGCTTGGCCATCTGAGGCGCAGATTTGAACCCTGTTTGTGGTGCTGCTATGACAATTCCTACCATCCTATTGCCTGCTTGTCCCTGCAACTGCATCACTCTCCCTTCCATCTGCTCTCTCCCTCTCTCTCTCTCCAATCTAGAGAGAAACACTGCCTGCAATCAAAAGGTCAGGAATCAATCAAAAAATCCCAGACTTGCAGCAGATGTGATACCACAAACCTTAACCCCTGCCTGCTTGATGATGATGATGGGAAGTTTCAAATTGTCACAAGTTTGTCACCATTCTCCTACAAGAAGAGAGGTAAAAGAGAGATGGGTAAACCAGAAACAAACAGAGCAAAACAACCCCCTTCTTTAATAAACAAACAGACTCCTTTCTCACCCAACCACCACCGCCGCCTCCTCTTCTTCCTCCTCCCGAATTCTTTCGAGTTCTAGCCACTACTAGTAGGACCTCTGTTTAAAACCCTTTTACGATCTCCACCATTGCATTGATGTACAATTGCGTCTCTTAGCTTGCAGGAAGAGCTCATGACCAAACCCCCACCCCTTTCTTCTCCAAACCTCTGAAATCCATCCGTGTCGCGCTTTCGCACGGGATGTGGCGCCAGGACTCTCGAGTCTCTCGTCCTTTTCTCTCTCTCTCCTCTCTCTCTCTCTCTCTTTCTCGCGCGTTGCTCTTCAGTGTAAGCACCACTGTAGCACAGTTGCTTTTGAAATGTGACAGTTTGAGAATGAGATGCGGCGATTAGGGCGAGCAAAAACGAGAACAATCTTCTCTTCTGTGCCCCCAAAGCTTTTCCCCCCCCCTCGCCCCCCAAACCCTGCCCTTCCTAAGAACGCCCTACCTATTATTCCCAGATTTGCATGTCCCTAAACCCTAAACCCTAAACCCCATTTTTCTTTACCCCATATTTTATTGGCTCTCTCAACTAGTTTTTGCATGTCCCATAGTACCTACCATAGCAATTTCAAAATGTCAAGTGTCCAATGATTTTTATTTTTATTTTTGAAGGTTCCCCCATCAGCCTCTCTTCTTTTTTTTTCCCTTTATTCTTCTTCTTCTTCTTTGTTTTTTTTTTTTTTTTTTTATTTTTTCTCTTTTTCACCCTTGGGTTTTTTATTCTTTTTTTTTTATTCCAAAATGTCTCTACAACTACTTTGTCTACCTTTTTTACAATATAATTTCGAACACCGTTCACCTTCG
>Ga0116230_10002609_pt1 | contig 17369 bp, 14 predicted proteins | sample S1TSphfallax_3_FD_88678 | JGI IMG/M metagenome (GOLD analysis project Ga0116230, IMG submission 88678) | Host-associated microbial communities from peat moss isolated from Minnesota, USA - S1T2_Fd - Sphagnum fallax MG | ecosystem: Host-associated > Plants > Peat moss > Unclassified | place...
ATGTCCGCGTAGGGTTTGCCGTCCGGGTCGTGGTGCAGATAGTGGAACTCCGCGACCGCGGTGAAGCCGCCTTCCAGCATTTCGACGAAGGCGTGGGCGGCCACGGCCTCGATATCGTCCGGGTCCATGCGGAGGCCGAAACGATACATCTGCTCGCGCCAGGACCAGAAATTGTCGGCGGCCACGCCGCGGAATTCGGTGAGGCCGGCGAAGGCGCGCTGGAAGGTGTGGCTGTGCAGATTGGGCAGGCCGGGCAAGGCGAGGCCGTGGGTGTCGTCCTCCGGTGCGGGGGCCGTATCTGCCGCCACCGCGGCGATGAGGCCGCCGGCGACGGTGATCCGGACGTTCGCGGCCCAGCCCTGGGGCAGCAGCGCGTGGCGAAAAAACAGGGTTGTTGTCACTGGACGTCTTGCTCCGGCATGTGTATTGTATATACAACTTGACCGCTGCCGCCAAGCCTGTTTGCCGGGGAATTTTCAATGCGCGCCGACCGGGTTTTCACCAATGCCAGGCTTGCGACGATGGCGCCGGACCGGCCGGGCCTGGGCGTGGTGGAGCGCGGCGTGGTGGCGGAGGTGGGCGGGCGGATTCTGTACGCCGGTACGGCGGACCAGACATTCGACGCGGCGGTGGTGGTGGATTGCGCGGGCCGCTGGATCACGCCCGGGCTGATCGATTGCCATACCCATCTGGTCTATGCCGGCGACCGCGCGGCGGAGTTCGAGCAGCGGCTGGACGGTGCCAGCTACGAGGAGATTGCGCGCGCCGGCGGCGGGATCATGGCGACGGTCAACGCGACGCGCGCGGCCGGAGAGGCAGAGCTGCTGGCGGCGAGTACGCCGCGGCTGAACGCCCTGCTGGCGGAGGGAGTCACCACGGTCGAAATAAAATCGGGCTACGGGTTGGCCGAGGAGTCCGAGTTGCGGATTTTGCGCGCGATCAGGGCGCTGGCGGCGGCGCGCGACGTGGACGTGGCGGCGACGTTTCTGGGCGCGCACGCGCTGCCGCCGGAGTTTGCCGATGATCGCGCCGGGTTTCTCGACCTGTTGTGCGACGTGCTGATCCCGCGCATCGCCGAGGCGAAACTGGCTGACGCCGTCGATGGGTTTTGCGAAGGCATCGCATTCGCGCCGGATGAGATCGCGCGGATTTTCACGGCGGCGGCGCGGCATGGACTGCCGGTGAAGCTGCACGCGGACCAGCTTTCCAATCTGCATGGCGCAGCACTCGCGGCGCGGTTCGGCGCCTTGTCCGCCGACCATCTGGAATACACGGACGATGCAGGGGCGGCGGCGCTGGCGGCGGCTGGAACGGTCGCGGTGATTCTGCCCGGCGCATTCTACACGTTGCGGGAAACCCAACCGCCGCCGATCGCGGCGTTTCGCCGGCACGGTGTGGCGATGGCGGTGGCGACGGATTTGAATCCCGGGACCTCGCCGCTGACCTCGCTGCTGTTGGCGATGAACATGGCGGCGACGCAGTTCCGCATGACGGTGGCGGAGTGTCTGCTGGGTGTGACCCGCCACGCCGCCGCGGCGCTGGGCAGAGGCGATGTCGGGACGCTGGAGGCGGGCAAAAAATGCCATCTGGCGGTGTGGGATATCGAGCGGCCGGCGGAGCTGGTCTACCGGATCGGCTACAACCCGCTGCACCGGCGGATCTGGAGTGAGTCATGATTCTGCATCCCGGCCATGTGACGCTGGCGGAATGGCGCGCCATTTATCGCGGCGCGGCGGTGACGCTGGATCAGGCGGCGCTGCCGGTGATCGCGCGCGGGGCGGCGGCGGTGGAAAACATTCTGGCGCGCGGGGCGCCGGTGTACGGGATCAACACCGGGTTTGGAAAACTGGCGACGGTGCGGATTGCGCCCGAGGATCTGGAGACGCTGCAGCGCAACCTGGTGCTGTCGCACGCCGCCGGCGTGGGGGCGCCGATGCCGGCGCCGGTCGCGCGGTTGATGATGGCGCTGAAATTGGGTTCGCTGGCGCAGGGCGCATCCGGCGTGCGCGTCGCGACGGTGCAATTGCTGGCGGCGATGCTGGCGCAGGACGTGATCCCGGTGATTCCGGCGCAGGGTTCGGTGGGCGCGTCGGGCGATCTGGCGCCGCTTGCGCATCTGGCCGCCGCGATGATCGGTACCGGCGAGGTTTTTTGCGCCGGCGAACCGATGCCGGCCGTCGAAGGATTGAAAAGGGCCGGCCTGGAACCTGTGACTTTGGGGCCGAAGGAGGGGTTGGCGCTGCTGAACGGGACCCAGTTTTCCACCGCCTACGCGCTGGCCGGGTTGTTCGAGGCGGAGCTGCTGCTGCGCACGGCGCTGATCACCGGCGCGTTGGCGACGGACGCGGTGAAAGGCTCCGACGCGCCGTTCGATCCGCGCATCCACGCGCTGCGCGGTCATCACGGCCAGGCGGAGGTGGCGGCGGCGCTGCGCGGGCTGATGGCGGGGTCCGCCATCCGCGCCTCCCACGTCACCGGGGATGAGCGGGTGCAGGACCCGTATTGCATCCGCTGCCAGCCGCAGGTGATGGGGGCGGTGCTGGACGTGCTGCGCCAGGCGGCGGCGACGTTGCGAACCGAGGCGAACGGCGTCACCGACAATCCGTTGATTTTCGACGACCCGGCGGAGGCGCTGTCCGGCGGCAATTTTCACGCCGAGCCGGTGGCCTTCGCCGCCGACATGATCGCGATGGCGGTGTGCGAAATCGGCTCGATCGCGGAGCGGCGGCTGGCGATGCTGGTGGACCCGGTTTTGTCCGGCCTGCCGGCGTTCCTGGCGCCGCGGCCGGGGTTGAATTCGGGCTTCATGATTCCGCAGGTGACGGCGGCGGCCCTGGTGAGCGAGAACAAGGGGCGGGCGTTTCCGGCGGTGGTGGATTCGATCCCGACCTCGGCGAACCAGGAGGACCATGTGTCGATGGCGGCGCACGGCGCGCGGCGGTTGATCGCGATGGCGGATAATCTGCGCGCGATTATCGCGATCGAGCTGTTGGCGGCGGCGCAGGGCTGCGATTTCCACCCGATGCGGTCGAGCGAAGCGCTGGAGACGGTGCGGGCGAAACTTCGCGCGGTGGTGCCGCGGCTGGAGGATGACCGGTATTTTGCCCCGGATATCGAGGCGGCGATCGCGCTGGTGCAAGGCGGCGCGCTGGTGGCGGAAACCCTGCCGGGGCTGGCATGAGCTGGCCGGAATTTCTGGGCCCCGAACCCTTGCAGCGGGGTGTCGTGCGGTTCGGCGATGCGCCGTTGATCCTGAGCATTCCGCATGCCGGGCGTTTCATCCCGTCCGACTATGAATCGGCGTTCGTGTCGCGTTGGCTGGCCAGAAAGGACGCCGACTGGTGGCTGCCGCAACTCTACGACTTCGCCTGGGACATGGGGGCGACGATCATCGAGAACAATATTTCGCGTAGCGTCATCGATGTGAACCGCGATCCATCCGGCGTGTCATTGTATCCGGGACAGGTCACGACAGGGCTTTGTCCGACCGAGACGTTTGACGGCGAAGCGCTCTATCGCCCTGGAATGGAGCCGGACGACGCCGAGATCGCGGCCCGCCGGGCACGATATTTCGAGCCGCACCATGCCTGCATCGCGCGCGAAATCGCCCGGCTGAAGGTGCGGCATGGCAAGATCGTGCTGTACGACTGCCACTCGATCCGGAGCAAAATTCCGCGCCTGTTTGACGGCGAATTGCCGAATTTCAACATCGGCAGCAACGACGACAAGAGTTGCGATCCGCGGCTGACGGCGGCAATCACCGCGATCTGCGCGGCGGCGGGGAATTTCAGCCACGTGGTGAATGGCCGCTTCAAGGGCGGGTATATCACGCGCCATTACGGCGATCCGGCGAACGGCGTTCACGCGATCCAGATGGAACTGGCCTGCCGGGGTTATCTGCGCGAGCCCGAAATGCCGGATGAAACCAACTGGCCGGCGCCCTATGACGATGCCCATGCCACGCCGCTTCGCGACGTGCTGAGGAAAATCCTTGAAACCGCCATTCACTTTGCTGGAGCCGCACCATGAGCCGTCTCGACAACGCCCGCAAAATCCATGCGCCGCACGGCAGCGCGATCACCGCGAAAAGCTGGCTGACGGAAGCGCCGATGCGCATGTTGATGAACAATCTGGACGCCGCGGTCGCGGAACGGCCGGAGGAGCTGGTGGTGTATGGCGGCATCGGCCGCGCCGCGCGCGACTGGAACGCCTACGACAAGATCGTCGAGGTCTTGAAGCGCCTGGAGGGCGACCACACGCTGCTGGTGCAGTCCGGCAAGCCGGTCGGCGTGTTCCGCACCCACGAGAATGCGCCGCGCGTGCTGATCGCCAATTCCAATCTGGTGCCGCACTGGGCGAACTGGGCGCATTTTTCCGAGCTCGATCGGAAGGGCCTGATGATGTACGGGCAGATGACGGCGGGGTCGTGGATCTATATCGGCAGCCAGGGGATCGTGCAGGGCACGTACGAGACGTTTGTCGAGGTCGGACGGCGGCATTTCAACGGCGATCTTTCGGGCAAATGGATTCTGACGGCGGGGTTGGGCGGCATGGGCGGCGCGCAGACGCTGGCCGCCACGATGGCGGGGGCGAGCTGCCTCGCGGTGGAGTGTCAGGCCTCGCGCATCGATATGCGGCTGCGCACGCGCTATGTGGATGTGCGGGCGGATACGCTGGACGAGGCGCTGGCGATCATCGACCGTTCGGTCGCGGAGAAGAAGCCCGTTTCGGTCGGGCTGCTCGGCAACATCGCCGACGTGCTGCCGGAACTTCTGGCCCGCGGCATCCGGCCGGACGTGCTGACGGACCAGACGTCCGCGCATGATCCGGTGAACGGCTATCTGCCGCGCGGCTGGACGGTGGTCGAGTGGGAAGCCAGGCGCGAGACCGATCCGAAGGCGGTGGCGGCGGCGGCGCGGCACAGCATGGCCGGGCATGTGCGCAACATGCTGGCGTATCACCGCATGGGTGTCGCGGTGCTGGATTACGGCAACAACATCCGGCAGGTCGCGAAGGATGAAGGGGTGGCCGACGCTTTTGGCTTTCCCGGTTTCGTGCCGGCGTATATCCGCCCGCTGTTCTGCCGCGGCGTCGGCCCGTTCCGCTGGGCGGCGTTGTCCGGCGATCCGGAAGATATCTACAAGACCGACGCAAAGGTGCGGGAGCTGATGCCGCACGATAAGCATCTGCATCACTGGCTGGACATGGCGCGGACCAGAATTTCGTTTCAGGGGCTGCCGGCGCGGATTTGCTGGGTCGGGCTCGGGGACCGGCATCGGCTTGGCCTTGCCTTCAACGACATGGTGGCGTCCGGGGAGTTGTCGGCGCCGGTCGTGATCGGCCGCGACCATCTGGATTCCGGCTCGGTCGCCTCGCCGAACCGGGAAACGGAAGCGATGCTGGACGGATCCGACGCGGTGTCGGACTGGCCGTTGCTCAACGCGCTGCTGAACTGCGCGTCCGGCGCCACCTGGGTGTCGATCCATCATGGCGGTGGCGTGGGCATGGGATTTTCCCAGCACGCCGGCATGGTGATCTGCGCGGACGGCACGCCGGCGGCCGCGCAGCGGATTGCCAACGTCCTGTGGAACGATCCGGCGACCGGCGTGATGCGCCACGCCGACGCGGGCTATGACATCGCGAAGGATTGCGCGCGGCAGTTCGGGCTGGATTTGCCGAGTCTTTAGAAAGCTGGAAACCGGTCAGGCCGGGCCATGACCACCCGGACGGGTCAACGCCCAGGCGGCCCGCTGTTCAAGGCTTGCCGACCGACGGGTGCGGGACAGGCCCGCACCCAATCGTCCCTTCAGATCGCCGCCTGGCCTTTTTCACCGGTGCGGATGCGGACGACTTCCTCGACGTTCAGGACGAAAATTTTTCCGTCGCCGATCCGGCCGGTGCGCGCGGCGGCGCAGATCGCCTCGACGGCGCGCTCCACCTGGGTGTCTTCGCAGACCACCTCGAGCTTCACCTTCGGCAGAAAATCCACCACGTATTCGGCGCCGCGGTGCTGCTCCGAATGGCCCTTCTGGCGGCCGAAACCTTTCGCCTCGACCACGGTAATTCCCTGCAACCCGACTTCGTGCAGAGCGTCCTTGACCTCGTCCAGTTTGAACGGTTTGATCAGTGCTTCGATTTTTTTCATTGTACAAACGCCCGGCAAACGGGCGTTCCCCCTTGAATTCGTATGACCTGGCGCCGGCTGGCGCGCCAGCCGAAGGGCTGGCGGTGCAGGCCTCACACACGCGCTCCGGTTGCGCAATTGCGCCGGATGCAGGACTGGCCCACGGGTTTTGTCGATTCCGGCGGCTGTTGGCGGTGGCATTTGCCGCCGGCGGCCCAATTGAGCTATCTGCGCGTGCAGCGTCCGGAGCCTGATTCGATGAGTTTTGCAACAGTTCTGGAAACGACGCGCCAGTCGACGATCGAGGCGGCGCGGAAACAGCCGGAATTTGCCGTCTTTGCGAGCATCTCCGTGTTTGCCGGTGATACGTCCGCATGTTTCGAAATCAAGCCGGATGGCGGCGTTGTCATGGGCGATGCCGCGTTCGCGCGGGCGGACATCGATAAATTTCATCTCTGGCGGGCGCTGGAACAGGCGTGGCTGCTGCGCGCCGGCTGCAACCCTGGCCGCGCGGCGCTGGCGGCGGCCCGCGCCGCGGCGGTTTTTTGCGCCGGCGAGGCGCTGCCGGCGGCGGATTTGCCGGGCTGGGCCGGGATCATGGGCGCCGAATTGGCGCCCGGCATCGCCGCGCTGGCGCGCGTCGCGGCGGCGCTGGACGTCACGGCGGATCCGGCGGATTTCGCCCAGATCCAAAAACTCTGGAGCATGCTCGGCACCGCCGGCGCGCTGATGGAGACCGGCGGCGACATCCGCCTGGCGCTGGACCCGCGCTCTGCCCTGAACGGCTACGGCAGCAGCCACCGGCCGCGGCCCTGGGCGGTCACGTTCGCGTCCTCCACCGCGTCATCGTCGTCGGAGCGCGGCTATGCGGCGGCGGATGCCGCCCGGCTGCGGGCGACGGCGGCGCTGCTGGCAGAGGGCGCGCGCCCGGCCGTCGCCGCATTGCTGGCGGAGATCCGGGCGGCGCTGGCGAACACCTATGGCCTGGCACCCGGCGGTGCGGTGGTGCTCGCCGCCTCCGGCACGGATACGGAATTGCTGGCGCTCGCCGTCACCCATCTGGCGCGGCCGGCGCTGCCGATCCTGAACGTGCTGATCGCGCCGGAGGAGACCGGCAGCGGCGTGCCGATGGCGGCGCGCGGGTTGCATTTCGCGGTGGACACGGCGCTCGGCCACGATGTGGCGCGCGCCGCGCCGATCGCGGGGTTTCGGCCGGATACCGAACTCGCCAATGTTCCGCTGCGCGACGCGGCGGGGGCGGTGCGGCCGGCGGCGGTGGTCGCGGCGGAGGTCGAGGCGGTGGTGACGGCGGGCGTCGCGTCCGGCCGGCGGGTGATCCTGCACGTGCTGGACCTGTCGAAAACCGGCCTGCTGGCGCCGGATTTTGCCACGATCCGGCGCCTGCGCGCGGCGCATGGGCATAAATTCGACATCGTGGTGGATGCCTGCCAGGCCCGGCTCTCGCCCGCGTCGCTGCAACGCTATCTGGCGCTGGACGCAACGGTGCTGATCACCGGATCGAAATTTTTCACCGGGCCGCCGTTCGCCGGGGCGGCGCTGATCCCGCCGGCGGTGGCGGCGCGGCTGCGGCAGAGCGCGCTACCCGCCGGGCTGGACGCCTATTTCGGGCGGGACGAGTTTCCGGCCGATTGCCCGGCGGCGGCGGCGTTGCCGCCGGTCGGCAATTACGGCCTGGCTCTGCGCTGGCACGCCGCGCTGGCGGAGATGGCGGCGTTTTTCAGAATCCCGCCCGCGGAGCGCGCCGCGATCCTGACGGGTTTCTCCGCCGTGGTGGGCGATGAGATCGCAAAAAATCCGGCGCTGACGCCGCTGCCGGCGCCGCCGATCCGCCGCGCCGAAACCGACGAGGCGTGGGAGCGATGTCAGACCATTTTCGGCTTCGCGCTGGCGGCACCGGGGCAGGATCGGGACCTGACGCCGGAGGAGGCGCGGGCGGTGTATCGCTGGCTGAACGCCGATTTGTCCGGCGCGCTGCCGGGGCTGCCGCCGGCCGGGCGGGCGGTCGCGGCAAGAATTTGCCATATCGGCCAGCCGGTGAAACTGTCCCGGCCGGGCGGCGGCGCGGCCGGCATCCTGCGCGTCTCGGCCGGGGCGCGGCTGATCTCCGGCGAGCCGTCGCACCGGGATTTTCCCTCCGCCGCGCGGATCGCGCGCGAGTTCGCGGATTTGCGCATCGTGTTTGCGAAAATACGGCTGATCCTGGAGAATTTCGCGGCGCTGCAGGCGGCCGACCCGCAGCCGCGCTATCGGTAGGCGGGGCTAGAGCAAAGCGGCCAACTTGCTCGCCAAATCAAGGCGCGAAAATCTGCCGGGCGGTGAGCAACTGGTCGCGCAGGACGTCGCCGTCCTTGAAGGCGCCGTCGCCAAGGGCGGTCAGACTGTCCTGGAATGAAGCTTCCGCCGCGCCGCCGCCGGCCAGGCCGGCGATCGCCACGTAGCCGCGGCAGAGCACGGCGAGGTCCGGGGCGTTTGCCTGCTCGTGCCACGCGGCGGCGCGGGCGAAACCCTCGGCGGCGGCGGCCAGCCGGCCCAGAGCAAGGTCGAAGGCCGCGCTCAGCCAAATGCCGTTGCCCATCTGCCTGGGGCCCAAATCCAGGCCCGCCACCAGCGCGGTGGAGCGCGCGGCGAGGTTTTGCGCGCCCAACAGATCGGCATGCGCGATCTTGGCGCCGCCGGTTTCCCAGCCGGGCCAGCAATCCGCCGCCGCGTTGTACAGCAGCGTCTTCAGCGCGATCAGCGCGGCGCGCTGTTCGGGCGCGTTGGTCGGCGCCGGCGGGCCGGTCCGCGCTTCGATCTGGTCCGCGGCGGCGGTCGCCGCCGGCAAAATTTCCGCCGCCACGCCCCGCTTGCGGATTTCCTTGACCTCGGCCGCCAGGCCGGCGACGAAATCCGCCAGAGTTTCGGCGCCGTTCGCCACTTCCCCGCCCCCCGCAAACGCCGTGGACAGTTTAACAACCGAAACGAGGACGGCAACCGGAAATGGTTTCGCTCAGATTGCGGCGGAGGCCACAACCAGGGATAGAAAACGGCTGAATCATGAAAACTAAAATCGTAAAACTTGCGCTCTGACCAAGTATTTATTGATTTCCTCTGCGTGAACGGGCAGATCGCGTGGTAGAGACACGCGTTGTTAAGTTAATGTAACCCGCAGGGGGCTCATGGGATACCGGCGCGCGACCAACGCACCCGGCAAAAGGCTGATCGATCGCTGGTTTCCGGACCGCCAGGTGCTGGTGCGCGGGACGGACCGGTTCGTCGCCATCAATCTCTCGCAGCGTGCGCAGCTCGCCGGCGTGTCGCTCGTCGCACTTTCGGCGGTCTGGCTGGCGGGGGCGACGTTGGGCATGGCGCTGACCGCCGGCGCCGCCGGCAGAGCGGTTCTGGCCGAGCAGCGTCTGGCCCGGTCGGCGGCCGCCGCGCAGGAGAAAATGTCTGAACTTCTGGCCGAGAACGCGGCCCTGACGGCGCAGCGCGACCAGGCGGTCGCCCAGGCCGACCAGTTGCGGGACCAGGCCGTCGCGGCGGTGGAGCGGCGGACCGGACAGGCGGTGGCGCAGGCCGATCTGGCGCGCGACGAGGCGGTGGCGCGCGCCACCCTGCTGGCCGCCGCGAACCGCGCCGCGCTGGATCAGCTGGTCCAGCGGACCGAGGGCGAGATCGGCCAGATTGACGCGATCATCCGCGCGACCGGCCTGAATCCCGACCACTTTGCCGCGAGCCAGGTGCCGCGGTCCAATGACGGCACGAATGCTCTGACAAAGAATCCGGGCGTCGCCGGCGGGCCGGAGGAGGACGATCTGCTGCTGGACGATCTCGGTGAGCTCGATACGCTGGGCGGCGCGCTGCAGCAGATGCCGCTGGCGGCGCCGGTCGCGCGGATCTCCGTCACCAGCCCGTTCGGCTACCGGCCGGACCCGTGGACCGGCGCGCGGGAATTCCATGTCGGCGTCGATCTGCGCGGCGCGGTCGGCACGCCGGTCTATGCCACCGCCCCCGGCATCGTCAGCTTCGCCGGGGTCGCGACCGGCTACGGCAACCTGGTGACCATCGAGCACGGCTACGGCCTGCAGACCCGCTATTCCCACCTCCAAAAAATCCTGGTGCGGGTCGGCGCGCCGGTCGATCTGCATCAGGAGATCGGCCTGCTCGGCAATACCGGGTGGAGCACCGGCCCGCATCTGCTGTACGAAACCCGGGTTGACGGGCAGCCGCGCAATCCCCTCAATTTCATCAAGGTCGGCGAGAATGTTCAAAACTAAGACGCCGCCGCCGGGTGCTGCCCTCGCGGTGCTGCCGGAGCGGCCAAAAACGCTGCCGCGGGCCGCCGCCGTGCCGTCCGTCATCAGCGCGGACATGACGATCCGCGGCAATCTCGAGAGCACGGGCGACGTGCAGATCGAGGGTGCGGTGATCGGCGACGTCAACGCGGAAAAACTGGTGATCGCGGCTGGCGGCAGCGTCGCCGGCAATGTCGTCGCCCGCGACGTGCGGATCTGCGGCGCGCTGACCGGCACGGTGCGCGGCACGATGGTGACGCTGACCGCGACCGCCCGCGTGCTGGGCGACGTCCACCACGAATTGCTGGCGATCGAGACCGGCGGATTGCTGGAGGGGATGTCGCGCCGCCTGGTCCCCGCCCCGCCGCCGGCGCCGGTCGATCTCAATTGGAGCAACGGCGAAGGCGAGCCGGCCGCCGCGCCGCGCCAGCCCGATGGAGCCGACCATAACGGCCAGGATCACGGCCGCCAGGAAAGCGACCAGTATACCTGATTGCGGTCCGTCCGCCGCTTGCCGCCGGGATGGCGGCATGGCCAAATGGCGCTTTGAGGTTTCGGAGCTTGCATGGTCAAACTGGACAGAATCTACACGCGCGGCGGCGATGGCGGCGAAACCTCGCTCGGCGACGGCACGCGGGTCGCGAAATCAGCGCCGCGCGTCGCCGCCTATGGCGACGTGGACGAGGCGAACTGCGTCATCGGCATCGCCCGCCTGCACGTGACCGGCGCCGATGACGCGGTGCTGGCGCGAATCCAGAACGATCTGTTCGACGTCGGCGCCGATCTGTGCGTGCCGATCGTGGAAAACCCCGAATACCAGCAACTGCGCGTGACCCAGGCGCAGGTGGATTGGCTGGAGAGCCAGATCGACCGGATGAACGCGGAGCTGCCGGCGCTGAGCTCGTTCGTGCTGCCGGGCGGCACGCCGGCGGCCGCCTTTCTGCACCAGGCGCGCACGGTGGCGCGGCGGGCGGAGCGGCTGGTGGTGACGCTGATTTCCACACCGGACGAGGCGGTGAACCGCCTGGTGCTCGCCTATCTGAACCGGCTGTCCGACCTGCTGTTTGTGATGGCGCGCTTCGTCAACGGCAAGGGCGCGAACGACGTGTTATGGGTGCCGGCGGCCCATCGTGGCGGCTGAGACCGGCCCTGTCGAAAGCGGCGGATGGCGGATTGGCACCGGCTTCGCCGGCGCCGCCGCGCCGCGCAATTCCAGCAATTTCTACGCCGTCTATGCCGGGGAGGATTTCGGGCACGCCGAGCGCGGCGTGATCGCGCTGATGGCGCGCGCCCATCCGGAGGCGGCGGCGGATCTGGCGGGGGCGCGGGAAGCGGCGCAACTGGTCGTGCACAGCCTCGCCGAGGGCTATTTCGGTGCGCAGCGCACGCTCTCCGGCAGGCGGGCGGTCGGCGTTGCCTTCACCGCCATCAACCGCTGGCTGTTCGGCCAGACCCGCAGCGATTTTGCCCGGCATCTGGTGCCGGTCTCCGTCACCGCCCTGGTGTTCCAGAACCGCCAGGTCGGCATCGGGCAGATCGGCGCCTGCCTTTTGTATCGCTACAGAAACAAAAAACTGACGCCGTTGATGCGCGACCATATCCGGCCGCTGCCGGACGGCCGGATGGCGCCCACCCGCGCCGTCGGCCTCGATCTCGAACAGTCGATCGACTACGCGGAGGAAGAGGTAGCGCCGGACGATCGCTATATCGTCGTCAGCGGCCTGGAGCGGCAGAGCCACGAGACGATCTACACCACGCTGGCCGAGCGGCTGAATGACGCGGCCTCGCTGTCCGCCGAGGCGCTGCTGGCCGCGCTGGGCAACGCCGGCGGCGCCGACCGGGCGGCCATGGTGCTGGACATCCTGAGCGTCCCGCGGCGCGGCCAGGATGCCGCCAACGCCGGCCTTGCCGACCTGCCGCTGCGGCCGGCGCCGCGCGACGGCGATCTGTGGGACGGTTTCCTGATCGGCCGGACGCTGTATCGCGGCCGCTACACGGTGGTGAAGGCCGCGCACGACACGATCGAGAATCAGGAGGTGGCGCTGAAAATTCCGCTGCCGGCGATGCTGCAGGACGAGATTTTCACCGCCGGCTTCATGCGCGAGGCGTGGATCGGCACCACCGTCCGCGGCGGCCACGTCGCCCGCTATCTCGACGTCGCGCCGGAGCGGCGCAGCAGCCTGTATCTGGTAATGAAGCTGTACCAGGGCGAGACGCTGGAGACCCGGCTGCACCGGCCGCCCGCCGTATCTCTCCCGGAAGGCGCCGGCATTGCCCTGAAACTGTGCGAGGCGGTGCAGGATTTGGCGGCGATCCAGGTGATCCACCGCGACCTGAAGCCGGATAACATCATGCTGCTGCCGGATAACGAAATCCGCCTGCTGGATCTGGGCCTCGCCTATCTGCCCGGCATCGACTTCGCCGACGCGCTGAAGCCGGGCGGGACGTTGCGGTACATGGCGCCGGAGCTGATCCGCGGCGCGCCGGCCAGCGCGCGTTCCGAAGTGTTCGCGCTGGCGGTGACGATCTATCGGATGTTCGCCGGCGGCGCCTATCCGTTCGGCCAGCATGAAGCGCTGCCGCTGCGGCGCCTGCGGCCGGATTTGCCGGCCTGGCTGGGGCGCATCCTGAAGCGCGCCCTGGCCGACGACCCGGCGGCGCGGTTCGCCGACGCCGGGGAGATGGGCAAGGCGCTGCAGCACGCGCTGGTCAGCGGCGTCGAGGAGCCGGGACCCGGGCCGTTGGCGCGGTTCGACACGCTGCGCGCCTGGCAGGTCGCGGCCTGTCTGTTCGGCCTCGGCTTTTTCATTCTGCTGGCGCGGGCGCTGCGATGATCCGCATCCTGTACATGAGCGATCTGCATCTGGAGATGGAGAGCTGGCGGCTGCCGGTGCCGGGCTGGCCGGCGTTTCTGGCGCGGCACCGCGTTTTCGCGGCGCACCCGGCGCGCGGCCCGCTGCTGGACGGGTTTGCCGGCGTGGACCTCGTGGTGCTGGCGGGGGACATCCATAACGGCTTTCGCGGCGTGGTCTACGCGGACCAGGTCGCGCGGTTTTTTGCGGCGCCGGTGGCGATGGTGGCGGGCAATCACGAATTTTACCGGCACGACACGGCCACCCTGCTGCCGGCGCTGCGGGCGGCGCAGGCGAAGACGGCGGGCCGCGTGCGGTTTCTGGAAAACGATGTCGCCACCTACGAGATACACGGCCGCCGGCTGCACGTGCTGGGCTGCACGCTGTGGACGGATTATGCGCTGCACGGCACGCCGGAGGAATCGATGCGCCACGCGGGGGCGCGGATGAACGACCACGTGTTCATCCAGTCGAACGGCGCGCCGTTCACGCCGGCGGACGCGCTGGCCCGGCACCGGCAATCGCGCGCCTGGCTGCGGGCGGAAATTTCGGCGCTGCGGGGCGCGGACCCAGGAGCGGCCATTCTGGTCGTGACGCACCACGCGCCGGACGCGGCGTTCCTGGGCGAGCGGACCGGCGTGATCGCCCCGGCCTACGCCTCCGCCCTGCTTGCGGAGTTTTCCGGCGTTCCGCCCGCTGCCTGGATCCACGGCCATACGCATTACCGGCACGACAGCGTGGCGGGCGGCACAAGGCTGGTCTCCGCCCCGCGCGGCTACGTGGCGTATGAGGGCGAGGCGCTGGCATTCCGGCCCGGGCTGCTGGAAATTTGACTTAGTACCTTTTCCTGTGCATTAACCATGTTAACTGTGAAGAATTTTTTGGGAACCGGCATGGGTAGATATTCGGCCTTCGCGGTGGCGCGGGAGGCGCTGCGCGGCCATGCCGGCTGGCGCCCGGCCTGGCGGGACGCAGCACCCGCGCCGGATTACGACGTGGTGGTCGTCGGCGGCGGCGGGCATGGCCTGGCGACCGCGTATTACCTCGCGAAGCACCACGCGGCGGGGCGGATCGCGGTGCTGGAGAAGGGGTGGATCGGCGGCGGCAGCGTCGGCCGCAACACCACCATCATCCGCTCCAATTATCTGCTGCCCGGCAATCTGCCGTTCTACGAGCTTTCCATGAAATTATGGGAAGGGCTGGAGCAGGACATCAACTACAACGCGATGGTGAGCCAGCGCGGCGTGCTGAACATTTTCCATTCGGACGCGCAACGGGATGCCTATGCCAGGCGGGGCAATGCGATGATCCTGCATGGGATCGACGCGGAACTGCTGGACCGCGACCAGCTGCGCCGGAAACTGCCGTATCTGGACTACGAGAATGCCCGGTTCCCGATCCAGGGGGCGCTGCTGCAGAAGCGCGGCGGCACGGTGCGGCATGACGCGGTGGCCTGGGGCTACGCGCGCGCCGCGGATGCGCGCGGCGTGGACATCATCCAGAATTGCGAGGTTGTGGGGATCAGGCGTGAGGGCGATCGCGTCACCGGGGTCGAGACCACGCGCGGCGTCATCGGCGCGAGGAAGATCGGCCTCGCCTGCGCCGGCAATTCCTCGCGGGTCGCCGCCCTCGCGGGGTTGCGGCTGCCGATCGAGAGCCACGCGCTGCAGGCGTTCGTTTCGGAGGCGATCAAGCCGCTGATCGACAACGTGATCACCTTCGGCGCCGGGCATTTTTATATTTCGCAGTCGGACAAGGGCGGTCTGGTGTTCGGCGGCGATATCGACGGGTATAATTCCTACGCGTCGCGCGGCAATCTGCCGACCATCGAGGACGTGTGCGAGGGCGGGATGGCGCTGCTGCCGATGATCGGCCGGGCGCGGCTGGTGCGGCACTGGGGCGGGATCATGGACATGACGATGGACGGCTCGCCGATCATCGACCATACGCCGCTGCAGGGGCTCTATCTGAACGCCGGCTGGTGCTATGGCGGCTTCAAGGCGACGCCCGCCTCCGGCTGGTGCTTTGCCCATCTGATCGCGCGCGACGAACCGCACGAGGTCGCCGCCGCGTACCGGCTGGACCGGTTCGCGCGCGGGGCGGTGATCGACGAAAAGGGCGTCGGCGCGCAGCCGAATTTGCATTAGGCGATGCGAATCTCCTGTCCGTTCTGCGGCGAGCGCGGTTTGGCGGAGTTCGCCTATCATGGCGACGCGACGGTGCGGCGGCCGCGCGACGGCGGCGCCGCGCCGACCGATTCGTGGACGGATTATGTCTATATCCGCGAGAATTCCGCCGGCGCGCACAAGGAGCTTTGGTATCATGCCGGCGGTTGCCATGCCTGGCTGGTGGTGACGCGGGATTTGCGCAGCCACGAGATTCTGGGTGTCAACGCGGCGCGGGACGTCGTGCCATGAGGCTCGCCACGGGCGGGCTGGTCGACCGCGCGAAACCGCTCGCCTTCACGTTCGATGGCGTAACATATCAGGGTTTCGCGGGCGACACGCTGGCCTCCGCGCTGCTCGCGAACGGCGCAAGACTGGTCGGGCGCAGTTTCAAATACCACCGCCCGCGCGGCGTGCTCGCCGCCGGGTCGGAGGAGCCGAACGCGCTGGTGGAGTTGCGGGAGGGTGCGCGCCGCGAGCCGAACACCCGCGCCACGGTTGCGGAATTGTACGACGGTCTGGTCGCGCGCAGCCAGAACCGGTTTCCGTCCCTGCGATACGATGTTCTGTCTGTTAACTCTCTGTTGGCCCCGCTGTTCGCCGCCGGGTTCTACTACAAGACGTTCATGTGGCCGGCTTCGTTCTGGGAAAAAATTTATGAGCCGCTGATCCGCCGCGCCGCCGGGCTTGGCCGCAACGCGGGTCTGCCCGATCCGGACCGTTACGAGCAGGCCAACGCGTTTTGCGATGTGCTGGTGATCGGCGGCGGCGAGGCGGGCATCGCCGCGGCGCTGGCGGCGGGCCGCGCGGGTGAGCGCGTGATCCTGTGCGACGAGGATTTTTGCGCCGGCGGCCGCGCGCTGGGGGAGGGGCGGGCGGTCGATCTTGCCGAATTCGCCAGCCTGCCGGATGTGCGGATGTTCACCCGCACCACCGTGTTCGGCGTCTATGACGGCGGCACCTACGGCGCGGTCGAGCGGGTCGCCGACCATCTGCCGGACTCCGATCTGCCGCGGCAGCGCCTGTGGCGGATCGTCGCGCGGCGCGCGGTGCTCGCCACGGGGGCGATCGAGCGGCCGATGGTGTTCGGCAATAACGATCTGCCGGGTGTCATGCTGGCGGGCGCGGTGCGGACCTACATCAACCGCTTTGCGGTGGCGCCCGGCCGGCGCGCCGTTGTTTTCACGAACAGCGACGATGCGGCGCCGACCATCGCGGCGCTGACGGCGGCGGGCATCGCCGTCGCCGGCGTCGTTGATTCGCGGCGCAAGAACGGTGCGGTCATCCGCGAGCTTGCCGGCGATGCCGGCATCCCGATGTTCTCCGGCGCCGTGATCCGCCGGGCACTCGGCCGCAATGCCGTTGCGGGTGCGGAAATTCTCGACCGCGACGGCGGGACCGTGAAGATTGAATGCGACCTGATCGCGATGTCGGGCGGCTGGAATCCGGCCATCCACCTCACCGCGCATCTGGACGGCAAGCCGGTCTGGGATGACGGCATCGCCGCGTTCGTGCCCGGTACGCTGCCGCCGGGCATGACCGTGGTGGGGGCGGCCGCCGGCGAGCGGATCAACAAGAACATCGAGCCGCTCTGGCGCGTGGAAAAATCCCGTGGCAAGGCCTTCATCGATTTCCAGAACGACGTGACGGTGACCGATGTGAAGCTGGCGCGGCAGGAGGGGTTTGCCGCGGTCGAGCATCTGAAACGCTACACCACGCTCGGCATGGCGACGGACCAGGGCAAGACCGCCAACGTCAACGGCCTGGCGCTGTTGGCGGAACTGACGGGGCGTGGCGTTGCCCAGACGGGGACCACGCGGTTCCGCCCGCCCTATACGCCGGTGGCGATCGGCGCGCTGGCCGGCGCGCATCGCGGCCGGGAATTTCGGCCGACGCGCTATACGCCGACGCACGAGTTCGCGCGGGCGCG
>Ga0116230_10002611_pt1 | contig 17364 bp, 16 predicted proteins | sample S1TSphfallax_3_FD_88678 | JGI IMG/M metagenome (GOLD analysis project Ga0116230, IMG submission 88678) | Host-associated microbial communities from peat moss isolated from Minnesota, USA - S1T2_Fd - Sphagnum fallax MG | ecosystem: Host-associated > Plants > Peat moss > Unclassified | place...
ATCGCGAGCGTCGCGTCGGTGCGCGGCAGGGTCGGAACGCTCAGGTCAGCCGGCTGGCCGAAGCCGAAGGCGCTGGTGAGATCGCCGCAGGTCGCGCGCCGCCACGCGGACACGTTCGGCACCTCGACGCCGAACCGGCGCTCGATGAAACGCAGCGTCGAGGTGTGATCGAAGACGTCGCTGCACACGTAGCCGCCGCGTGCGAGGGGAGAGATCACGAGGCACGGCACGCGGAAGCCCAACCCGATCGGCATGCCGCCGATGTACTCACCCGGCGTGCCCGGCGGCGGTGTCGGCGGCAGAACGTGATCGAAGAGCCCGTCGTTTTCGTCGTAGACGATGATGAACGCCGTGCGCGCCCAGGTCGCCGGATTCGACCACATCGCCTCGAGAATGCCGCGCACGTAGTTCTCGCCGGCGATCGGCATGTTCGCGGGATGTTCGCTGACCTCGTACGGCGGAACGATCCACGTCACTTGCGGGAGATTCCCCGTGCGGATGTCGGAGAGGAGCGTCTCGACGCCGCGCTCGCGGCCGGCGTTTTCGTAGAGACCGGACGTCGTCGGCGCGTCTTGGAACGCGGCGAAATTCATGATGACGTCCAAGCCGACCGGATAGTCTTTGGTGATCTCAGGACGGTAGATGCGCCACGACACGCCGGCGCGTTCGAGCCGCTGCGCGTAGGTTTCCCAGGTGTAGCGCGTGCCGCTGTTGTCGATCGCCGGGCCGCCGTGCGTGCCGTCGGGATCGATCGTGCCGGTCATCCAGAAGTAGCGGTTCGGATTGGTCGGCCCCATCACCGAGGCGTGGTAGCCGTCGCAGATCGTGAACGCGTCGGCGAGGGCGTAGTGGAACGGGATGTCGTCGCGCGTATGATAGCCCATCGTGAGCGCGCTCTTCGCGCCGTCGTACGGAAAGCGCGCGGTGATGAAGCCGTCCATCGTTCCGCCGCGCCACGAGCCGTGTTGCGGCTTCCAATCGTGCGTGAGGTCGAAGAGCCGTTGGGCGCTCGTCGTCTTCGTATCGAGGTGGAACGGCAACACGTAGCCGTCCTTCGTGCCGTTGGGCTGATAGAAGACGGGGCGGCCCTGCGGCGTGAGCGTGGCCTGCGCGTCGTCGTAGCCGCGCACGCCCGAGAGCGTGCCGTAGTAGTGGTCGAACGAGCGATTCTCTTGCATCAAGATCACGATGTGATCGATGTCGGAGAGCTTCGCCGGCGCGAGCTGCGCCGAGGCGGGACGCACCCACTCGACGTACGGCGCCGCGAACGTTGCCGCCGCGGCCGCGAGAAAACGGGAACGTGATGGGCGCGATGCGTTCACGCTGACGTGGATTCGCGCCGGACCGCCCCAAATTCCCCGTGACTCGGCACGCGAGGCGGCCGGTCAGGCCGTGCGGGAACGCTCGATGCTGGGCAGCAGGGCGGCGAGCAGACCGATGGCCGGCAGATACGCGCAAACCTGGTACACCGGAATGATGCCGACGCGGTCCGCGAGGGCGCCGAGAACCGCCGCGCCAACGCCGGCCATGCCGAACGCGAACCCGAAGAAGAGGCCCGAGATCATGCCCACCTTCCCCGGGACGAGATCTTGCGCGTACACCACGATTGCGGGGAACGCCGACGCCAGAATCAGGCCGATGACGATGGTGACCGGCACGCTCCAGAAGAGGTCGACGTACGGCAGCAGCATCGAGAACGGCAACGTGCCGAGAATCGAGAACCAGATGATGTACTTGCGGCCGAAGCGATCGCCGAGCGGGCCGCCCGCGATCGTGCCGACCGCGATCGCCGCAGCGAAGGCGAAGAGGTGCAACTGCGAGGCCTGCGTCGTGACGCCGAAGCGTTTGATCAGGTAGAACGTCAGGAAATTCGTGATGCTGACGAGGTAGAAGTACTTCGAGAAGATGAGCACGAGCAGGATCGCGATCCCCGACGTGACCGTCTTGCGCGGGATCGCGATCGCGCTCGAGAGATGTTTCGCTGCCGCCTTGAGTCGGGCGATGCCCTCATGCTTGTACCAGAGCGCGACGTTCCACAGCACCACGGTCGCGAGGAGGCCGAAGAGCGCGAAGAACACGAGGCTCGTCTGACCCCAGCGCGCCACGACGAGCGCGGCGGCCAGCGGGCCCATCGCCGAACCGACGTTCCCCCCGACTTGGAAGAGTGACTGCGCGAGGCCGGGCTGTTGGCCCGACGCCATGCGTGCGACGCGCGAGGCTTCGGGATGAAACACCGCCGAGGAGACGCCGAGCAGGCACGCACCGATCAGGAGCGTCGGGTAATTGTGGCTGATCGCAAGCACGCAGAGTCCGGCCGTAGCGAAGAGCGTGCCGGCCGGGAGTGCGAGCGGCGTCGGCCGGCGGTCGGCGAATGATCCGATGAGCGGCTGTAGCAGCGATGCCGTCACCTGATAGGCGAACGTGATGGCGCCCAGCTGAAGGAAATTGAGCGCGAGCGCGAGCTGAAGATTCGGGTAGATCGCGGGCAAGAGCGACTGCAGCATGTCGTTGCTGAAATGCGCGTAGCTCACCGCGACGATGATGCCGAATGATGTTACCGCAGCGCCCGGCGAACGTACGACGCCGGCGCGGATGACGTTTTGACTCACGACCTCTCCCGAACCGGATCGAGCGTCCGGCCATCATTCCTAAACCTGCTCCGGCGCGATGGGTGGCAGGCGGGCGGGAACCGGCGCTTCGTCAAATGCTGGTGCGATGATCGATGAGACCACCGCGTCGGACGAGACGGCGCCGTCGGCCGACGAGCGGCGAGCGGCTTTCCGCGCCGGTTTGGACACGCGTCTTCTGCCCGTGCTCACGGCCGAGTGGCAAAGCGCCGACGCGCTTGCTCTGGCGATCGGCGAGCCGAAGGCGACGGTGCTGGCGCGACTCAAGGACATGGCTACCCGCGGGCTCGCCGAGCGTCGCATCGTCAAGTTCACCGTGAAGAAAGCGCGCAAGAGCGTGAAGCGCCCGCGCGTCCACACCGCCCGGTTCGAGGCGCAGTTCCGACTCGCTCCTTAGGCGCCGATTCCGTCGCGAGCAACAGCGCGAGCATCGGTCGTTCTCGTCCCTCTGCGCGATGATGCACACCGACGCCGATGGTTCTGAATGGAACGCCTGCTGCTCGTCACGAGTCTAATGCTGGGCATGAATTCACCAATCACGATGCTCGCGTTCGATGACGTCGGTCTGCATGTCTTCACCGTCGCCTGGGTAACGCTTTCGTTGCTGATCGTCGGATTGTTGGCGAGTGCCGCGCAAGCGCTCGCGCGCGTGGTCGGACGTGCGGATGACATCGTCTACGAATCGATGCTCGGCCTCGATCACGCGAGCGCACAGCAATTCTACCGGCTCTATCGCAGCCGTCATCCGAAAAACGTCGCGTTTGCGTGGCTCTGCTCCGTGGTTGCGGGACCGATCGGGGCCTTCGGCTATTTGCGGAAGTGGCGCTTGTTCGCCGCAGCCGTCGTTTCGCTCAACGGGCTCGGCGCGTGGTGGATCGAGTCGTGGTTCTCCGTGCCGCAAATCGTGCTGATGGAAAACCGCGACATCGCGAAGTGGGCGATCGATCGTCTCGCCGATACGCCGGCGGGTGACCGGGCATGATCGACCGCGACGTCATCATTTTGAGCCTCTTCGTCCTCGTGACCGCCAGTTGGGCGATCGTGGGCATCGTCGGCGTTGCGACCTACCGGCGGAAGCGACGATGATCCCGTACTGGTTCTGGTTCCTCACCGCGACGGTCGGCCTCGGCTCGATCGCCATCTCATCGTTCGTCGTCGTCTTCATGCGAATCGAAGAGATCGACCGGTACGAGCACGAGCGACTCGTCGCGCAGCGCGACGCGCACCGAAGCATCTCGAGTTAGCGAGCTCACCGCGCGAGGCGACGCTTGTTCGTCGTTCGATCAAGTGAAACATCGCATGTGCGCGCGCATCGAGGCGTTTGAAATGACGAGCAGAATCGATGCGTGCAATGGACCATTCCGAAATTCTCGACTTGATCGATGCGCGGTTGTTGTCGGAAAGCCGGTTGATTGGAAGTGAGCACACGCGCGTCGATGACGAACGCGTCTGGAGCCGCGATCAGCACGTCGCGCGCATCGGCCGGTCGGGATCGACGGGCATCGTCGTCTCGGTGGGCTCGGGTGACCGCATCCTCCATCAGCGCGTCTTCGCTCGAAGTCCGGAGAGCGTCGAACGCATCGCGCGGGTGATCACGGAGCACCTGACCGAATACGTTCACTGATCCGGCAGGTCGCCGCCCATGAGGACATCGGCGAAGGTTTCGGCGAACGTCCTCTCCTTGCGCAAGTTGTTCGGCATCGGCGACTACGGGAGCGCCGTCCTGATCGCTGCCGTCCTGATTGGGGCGACGTGGCTTGCCTGCGCCGCGCAGATCGTGGCGCTCAACGCCCGCGCCAACGCGGAGGCGATCTCGCGCGGCGCGCAACTCGCGGGTTCCTACGGCGGCAACGTCGCATCGACGATCGTCCTGGTCGACAACCTGCTGCGCCTCATCGCCGCCTACGACGGCGAGAACGGGCGCGCGCGTTCGGTCGCATTGATCGAACGCGAGCGTCTCTATCGCGGACCGTTCGGGAACGTCGCGATCCTCGACGTTCACGGAAAGGGCGTCGCCGTCGGTCCGCGCGGCACGTTTCCGATCGCACTCGGTGACCGGCTCTACGTGCGGATGGCCTCGGGCTCGTTCGACCTGATCATCGGCCGGCCGCTGATCGCCCGGGTGACGAAGCAGTTTTCCATTCCCTTCGCACGCGCCGTGCGCGGGCCCAAGGGCCGGGTCGTCGGCGTCGTCACCGCCGTGGTCGACGTCTCGCGCTTCGCGTTCGGCTACACGAGCGCGGACTTCGGGCCCAACGGCGTGGTCGAATTCGTCGGCGCGAAGGACGGGGTCGTCCGTGCGCGCGTGTCGGCGGCGCCCGCCCAGGAAAAGGTGGGCCGCAGCTTCGTTGCCACCTCGCCCTTCTGGAGCGCGCTCGCCGCCGCTCCCATCGGCTACTACCTTCAGGTGAGCACCCTCGACGGCGTGCGTCGCGTGTTCTCCTATCACCGCTCCGCCGATTATCCGATCGTCGCGATCGCCGGCATCGCCGTTGCCGACATCGTCGCGCAGACCGCCGGCATCGAGCGCGTGATCGAGGGGAGCGCCGCGGGCGCGACGCTGATCATCCTGCTGGTGCTCGCCGCCTGGATCCAGCAGCAATCGGCGCACAAACAGCTGCACCGCTTGCGCGAGGAAGCGATGAGCGCGAACAACGCCAAGAGCGCGTTCCTCGCGAACGTGAGCCACGAGATCCGCACGCCGATGAACGGCGTGATCGGCTTGACGAACTTGGCGCTGAGTACCGATCTCACGCCGGAGCAGCGCGACTATTTGACCAAGATCGACTACTCCGCGAAGTCGCTCCTGAACATCATCAACGATATCCTCGATTTTTCGAAGATCGACGCGGGGAAGCTCGAGCTCGAGGAAATTGCCTTCGTGCTCGACGCGGTGCTCACGAACGTTCGCAGTCTCGCCGCGTTGCGCGCCGATGAAAAAGGCCTGCGTTTCGAGATCCACGTCGACCCGGCCGTGCCGGCCGAGCTGATCGGCGACCCGCTCCGGCTCGGGCAGATTCTGCTGAACCTGGTGACGAACGCGATCAAGTTCACCGATGCGGGTGAGGTGATCGTCTCCATCTCGGTCGGCGCACGGAGCGGTCGCGACATCGAGCTCGTCACGGCCGTGCGCGACACGGGCATCGGCATGACGCTCGCCGAGCAGTCGCGGCTCTTCGCGTCGTTCACCCAAGTCGACTCGTCGATCACCCGCAGGTTCGGTGGCACGGGCCTGGGCCTTGCGATCAGCAAAGCGCTCGCGCTCAAGATGGACGGCACGATCGCCGTCGAGAGCGCGTCCGGCGCCGGAAGCACGTTCACGTTGCGCGTGAAGTTGCGCGAACCCGAGCGGCGGACCGTCGAGCGCGCGACCGGGGTGCCGATCGTCGTGCCGGAGCGTCTGCCGTACGCGCTCGAGGGGCGTCACGTGCTGGTCGCGGACGACAACGCGATCAACCAGCAGATCATGGGCCGGCTTCTGCGCAAGATCGGCCTCACGGTCGAATTCGCTTCCAACGGGCGCGAGGCGGTCGACGCGGTGGTCGCCGATCCACGCCGCTTCGACGCGGTGATCATGGACGTGCAAATGCCCGAGATGGACGGCCTCGAGGCGACGCGGGTGATTCGCGCGCACGAACACGGCACGCACGTGCCGATCATCGCGATGACGGCGCACGCGATGGAGGAGGAGCGCCGCGCGTGTTTGGCCGCCGGGATGAACGATCACCTCACGAAGCCGGTCGATCCGAAACTGCTCACGCGCGTGCTCGACCATTGGATCTTGCTCATGGAATCGTCGTGAGACCGGCGGCGAGACCGGCGGCCTGCAAGCGCGCTTCCATCGCATCGTAGGCGATGTGGTCGAAGGCGACGGCGGAGCGGCGTCCGAGAACGGCAAGCAGGGTGACCTCGGCCGGGTCGAGCGTCGTCGTGTTGAGGTGGCCGCCGTAGATCACGATGCCGGAGAGCCGCTCGCGCCGGAACACCGGTACGTAGAGCGCGGGCGCGGCGGCGCCGGACGGTAACGCGGCGTCTTCCCATGCAACGTCCGTCGCGCCGAGCGGCGCGCGTGCGTCGCGCAGGAAGCGAACCACGTTGGCATCGTCGCCGATGTCGGCGAGATGGTCGTCGCTCCAGCCATGCGCGTAGGTGCGCCGGAACATCGCCGCATCTGCGTCGTACTCGAAGAGCGCCGCCGAGGCGAGCACGAGCCAGCGCAGCGGTTCGTCGACGAGCGCCTGCCGGATCGTGAGCGTCTGCTGCGCGTACTCGAGCGATCGGCCGACGCGGTCGATCTGCGCTTCGGCGCGGTGCCGTCCTTGGAAGAAGAGCCGGTCGGTGAGGCGATCGAGCTGCGCGCGAAAACGGTCGAGCGCGAAGCCGATCGCGATCGACGCGGCCGCTTCGACGTAGAGCGCGAAATGATACTCGCCGATGAGCTGCGAGACGACGAAATCGACCAGGCTGACGATCGAGATCAGCATCGCGGTGAGCGCGCCGTAGACGATCGCGCGGTTGATCACGAAGTCGGCGTCGACGAGCCGATGGCGAAGCGCGGCGTACGCGACGCTCAGCGGCATCACGATCGAGATGATACCGGCGAACGGTGAGACCCACGGCGCGGCCGGCACGTACACGAAGACCTGCGCGACGAAGCCGGTCAGCATGCCGGTGACGGCCCACTTGAGTCGCTGCCGCGCCGCGCCTTCGGAATTCACGAACGTGAGCACGAGCAAGATCGCGGAAACGAGGTACACGCCGAGCGCGGGCAGGCCGTTGAGCAGCGAGTAGTGATCGAGTCCGCGCGTCAAGCCGACCCACGCGATCGTGGCGTAGAACGCGAGCAGCACCGCGGTAAGGGCGATCGCGGGGACGCGCACGCGCCGGCGCCATCCGGCGATGCGGTCGTTCGGGAAGCGTAACACGAACGGCATGAGCGGGAAGGCGCTGAAGCCGCCGAGGAACGTGCGGGCGAAGAGCCACGTCACCGTCTGCACGCCGGCGGGCAAGAACGCGTAGAAGTCGAGCAGGTCGTTCACCGGCACGATACCGGCGCAGAAGAGCCAGAGCCACCACGTCATCGGCGCGGGGCGCAGGTAGACGAGCAGCGCGCCCACGATGATGAACGCGGCGGTCGAAACGAATGCACCGGCGACGAGCCAGCGCAGCGTCGCGCTACGTTCGGCACGAATGGCGGTGAGCGTGACGCTGCGTGCGGCGCCGCCGCGTTCGAGGCGGAGGTGCAGCGTCGTGCCGGGGCGCGGCGCCATCAAGCTGAGGTGGCCCGCGATACCGAGTGCGGCGACGTCGATGCGATCGCCGGGTTCGATGCCCGCCTCATCGGCGGGCGAGTTCGGGGTCACCGCGCGCACGAGGTTCTCGGCGCGCGAGATGCGCATGCCGAAGGTCCCGTGCGTTTGCCAACCGTCGGTGGCCGCCGGCATGAAGATGGCGAGCAGCACGAGGCTGAGGGCGATGACCCACGCCCGCTGCCGCTTCATCGGCGCTGTTGCTCGGCGGCGCGGCGGAGCCGTTGCATCAGCGCGAGGCGGCCCGGCTTCGCTTGCGGCCGTTGCACGAGGCTCTCGGCGGAGACCAGCGGCGGCGGAAGATCGAGCTGCGGATGGCGAACGGCGATCGCCGTCATGTAGCCGTTGCGCGTGCGGACGTTCTCGATGAGCGCGTCTTCGGCGGCTTCGAGCGTTGTGATGGGCGTTGCATCCGGATCGAGCAGATCGAAGCGCTCGACGAACGATCGCGTGCGCCGTGCGACCAGGAGCGCGCGGGCCGTCGCGAGCGCGCCGGTTTGGTAGGTGGTCCACTCCAGGATCGCACGCAGTTCGGCGATGCCCGCGGCCGCCGCGAGTGCCGCGTCGTCGGCGTGCGGCGTCGCGCGCAATTCGAGGGCGACGCGGTCGATGCCGGCGATCACGCGCGCGACCTGTTCCGCGCCGCCCGGCCACGACGCCCAGCGGCGACCCACGGTGGCGACGTTCTTCCGCAGGCCGTTCGCAAAGAGCAACGCTTTCGCGACGGCGTCGGGTAGTGGCGGCTGCATCGGTGCAGCGAGCCTTCGCTGGGCTTTCCGCGTCTACCGTTCGGCGCGTCGCGCTTCGATGAATCCCTGATACGCATCGTAGAGCGTCTGCGTACTCGTCGGTAACGTGCGGTAATAATACGTGCTCGCGATCATCGGCATGTCGGCCGGCACGCGAACGGTCCGCGTCTGCCGCGCGAAGGCGGAGAGCGCGGTGGCGACCGGTTTCGCCGTTCCGTCGGCGCGCAGGATGCCGTAGCTGCGCTCGTGCGGCGCGACGTCGTCGCCGGCATCGGACCAGCACCACCAGTAGGCACCGAGGCGGCCGTCGGCGTGCAGCCGTTCGAGCACGGCGGTCGCGTAGGCGGCGTTCTCGTCTTCACTCAGGCACGGGTAGCCGGCGAAGACCGGATCCTCCGGAGAGACCGTCCACGGCGCGGGTTCGCCGGGTCGCGGGAAGCGTTCGTACGGCGAGAAACGGCCGGGCGGACAGGTCGGATTCCCGACGGCGGTCACGAGCAGCGGTTTGAACGAGAACGCGGCCGCGAGCATCGCGAGGAACGGCACGGCTTCGGGATCGAGGCGGTTGCGCGCGACCGGAATGTTCACGTTCGACGCCTGCAGCGAGGCGAAGGCGAACGGTGCGCAGAGCGAACCGAGGCGGATGCCGCGATCCTCGATGAGATCGTCGTCGCTCGTGCCCGCGGTGGCCGGGATCGCTCCGGTCGCGAGCGCCTTGGCGATGCGGCGCGCCCACTCGGCAACCTCCGGTTCGGAGGCCGGCGCGCTCGCGTGTTCCCCCGCCGAAACCGCGCCCGCGCGCGGCGGGCGCACGCGCGAGAACGCGTGGCCGATGTCCCACGCGACGATCGCGGGATGGTCGCGGAAGCGTTCGGCGACGGCGGTGGCGATGCGCAGTTGCGCGTCGAGCAGCGGACCGCGGTAGAGGTCGCGCAGCGCGTTCGTCCAGGCCGGCATGCAGCTGCGCCGGCCGAGGGTGCCGGTGAGCGTGGGCAGCGTTCGCAGGCCGGCGGCGGCGGCGGTGTCGACGATCAGCGCGACGCGGTCGAGCTCCGCGCGATCGATCGTGTCGGGATGGGGTTGGAGCTCATCCCAGCGGATGAAGAAGCGGATCGCATCGAAGCCGAGATCGGCGATGCGCGCGATGTCGTCGCCGAGCGTCGCCGGATCGATGCGATCGTACGGCGCGTAGTTGATGCCGACGGAAAAACGTCGTTCGACGTGGTCGACCGGAGCCACGATCGTGCGCGCTCAGGCGGTGACGAGCGGTGCGGCCGACGGCGTGGTCGTCGTGCGGCCGGCGAAGAGCACCATGACCGCAGCGAACATGCAGAGCACGCCCGACATCACGAACGCGCTATCGTAGGTGCCGACGCTCGTGCGGATGATGCCGGCGAGCAGTGCGATGGTGCTCGCGCCGAGCTGATGTGCGGTGAACATCCAGCCGAACATCATGGCGGCGCGCTCGCGGCCGAAGCGGTTGGTGGTGAGCTTGAGCGTGGGGGGCACGGTCGCGATCCAATCGAGGCCGTAGAAGATCGCGAAGATCGGGAGACCGACGCTCGCGATGCCGAACGCGAAGGGCAGATACATCAGCGACAAGCCGCGCAGTCCGTAATACCAGAAGAGCAGCCAGCGACTGCTGTAGCGATCGGAGAGCCAGCCCGATGCGGTCGTGCCGATGAGGTCGAAGACGCCCATGGCGGCGAGCAGTCCGGCGGCCTTCACTTCGGGGATGCCGTGATCGCCGCACGCCGGCACGAGGTGCGTGCCGATCAAGCCGTTCGTGCTCGCGCCGCAGATGAAGAAGCTGCCGCCGAGCAGCCAGAAATCGCGCGTGCGCAATCCGTCGCGGAGCGCGCGCAGCGTGTTGAGGAACGGGTTGCCGGTCGAACGCACGGGCGCGACGACGGCCGTCGCGCCGAACATCGGCTGGCCGATGTCGGCGGGATACTCGCGCATGCAGAACCAGACGATCGGCGCGAGCACCGCGCACACGGCGGCGATGAAGAGGACCTCGGTGCGCCAGCCCGCGTGCGCGATCACGATGCCGAACAGCGGGAGAAAGACGAGTTGGCCGGTCGCATTGCTCGCGGTGAGGATGCCCATCACGGTGCCGCGGTTCGTTTCGAACCAGCGGTTGACGATCGTCGCGCCGGCGACGAGGCCGATCGTGCCCGCGCCGGTTCCGATCACGAATCCCCAGAGCAGCATGAATTCCCACGAACGCGTCATCGCGGCGGAGGCCGCGGCGCCGGCGGCCATCACGGCGAGCGCGCACGCGATCGTGCGCCGTACGCCGAATCGCTCGAACACGCCGGCCGCGAACGGTCCGATCAAGCCGAACAGCATGATGTTGACCGCGATCGCGGCCGAGATCGTCGCGGTCGTCCAGTGGAATTCGGCCTGCAGCGGCTGGATGAGCATCGTCGGCGACGAGCGGACGCCCGCGGCGGCGATCAGCACGACGAAGGCGAGCGCTGCCATCAGGTAGGCGTAGTTCAAGCGCGGCCGGCGAGACGTCACACGATCCGGGACCCATGGCCGGCTCGAAGAGATGCCGGCCGACGGCGCGGGGGGAGGCGTTTCGCGATTTTAGAAATCGCGAGAACATCGAAGAATCTCAGCATCGAGCGGAGTTTCAAAGCGCATGAGGACGGTATGATCGACCATCGACCTTTGAGTCCGTGCACCGACGACGCCATCGTCAATCAGTGGCATGTGATCGGAGCCGCCGGATCCGTGAGTGCCGATGCGCCCCTTCGGACGCGGCTGCTCGAAACCGACGTGCTCGTGACGAGCGAGAACGATGGAGGCCTGGCCGCCGTCGCCGGCGGCGTCGCGCTGCCGGTGCGCGAGCGCTACGGCTGCATCTGGGTCTCCCTCGGCGATCCGCCGGAGGATCTGTTCGACATTCCGGAATGCCGCGAGCCCGATCGGCGGAACATCTTCGCGGGCTCGATCGCGGTGCACGTCTCCGCTCCGCGGGCAATCGAAAACTTTTTGGACATGGGGCATTTCCCGTTCGTGCACACGTATTATCTGGGCGTCGAACCCTTCTCGGAGGTCAAGCCGTACGCCGTGCGGGTCACCGACGACGAGGGATTGCTCGCCACGGAATGCCGGTTCTTCCAGCCGCGCGCGAACGCATCGGCAACGGAAGGCTTCGACGTCGATTACGTGTACCGCGTACCGCACCCGCACGCGGCTCTGCTCTACAAGAGCGCGCCGCAGCAGCCGGAGCGCATGGACATGATCGCCTTGATCGTGCAGGCGATCGATCAAGAGCACGTGATCGGTCATTTGTTCGGCAGCTTCATCGATACTGTGAATTCCGACTCCGCCATTCGGATCTTCGCGCAGTTGATCTTCGCGCAAGATAAGCCGATCCTGGAGAACCAGCTGCCCAAGCGGCTTCCGCTCGATCTCCGCGCCGAGGTGCCCGTGCGCGGCGATGCGGCTTCCGTGGCGTATCGCCGGTGGCTGCATCGGCTCGGCGTCACGTACGGGACCGTGCCGGTCGAGCGGTAGCGGGCTGTAGCGGTTGGTTGGATTCGTGACCGAAATGCTAGCCAATTGGTGCATGACGGCCGGGGCGAACAACGCATACGATTTTCCGGATGGACTATCTACAGAACACGTGGTACGCGGCGGCCTGGTCTGAGGACGTCGTCGCCGGCACGATGTTCGCCCGTACGATCGCGGAAAAGCCCCTGGTGTTCTTTCGGGATAGGGACGGCGGACTCGTCGCGCTTCTCGACCGCTGCCCGCATCGCTTCGCCCCCTTGAGTCTCGGCCTCTTGGAAGAGTCGACGGTCCAATGCCGTTATCACGGCCTGCGCTTTGACGGCGCCGGGACCTGCATTGGCAATCCGCACGGGCCGATCACCAAGTCGCACGTCGTGCCGAGTTTTCCGGTCGTGGAACGCCATACGCTGATCTGGGTCTGGTTGGGCGACCAGACACGCGCCGATCCGGCCACGATCCCCGACATGTCCTATCATGACGACGTTCCGGCGACGGCGTTCAATAAGGGCTACTTGCACGCGAACGCCAGCCACCTGCTGATGGTCGACAACATCTTGGACCTGACCCATGCCGACTACATGCACACCGAAACGCTCGGGAACGGTTGGATCACGCGCAGCCGTTCGCGCGTGGAAGAGACCGACGATACGCTCTTCATCGAGTGGCTGGGTTTTGACGAGCCGCCGACGCCGCTCTACATCCCGGAATTTGCGCCGGGAACGTTGACCGACGTCTGGCTTTCCGTCCTCTGGTATCCATCGGGCGCGATGATTCTGCGCAGCGGCATGTCGTTGCCGGGGCAGAAGCGCGAGGAGGGCCTCGACACGTGGAATAGCCACATCATGACGCCGGAGACGGCGACCTCGACGCACTATTTTCATTCCAGCACGCGCAACTATCGGGTCGACGATGAAGCCTACAATCAGGCGATGTATCAAGGTCTGCGCTGGGCGTTCGAGACCCAGGACCGTCCGATGATCGAAGGTCAGCAAAAGCGCATCGGCAACACCGATATTCTGAAGCTGAGTCCGGTGCTCATGAGGACCGACGGTGCTCCCGTGCGAGCGCGTCGCATGCTCGAACGGCAGATCGCTGCGGAAGCAACGCCGCCCCTCCGGCCACCCGTTTACGCCGAAGCGAAGAGTTCCTGACCGAGATACGTCCCCGGCCGCACGCCGCGCGGCACGGCGAAGATGCCGCCGCCGGTGTGCGTGACGAACTGGTTGAGCATATCGAACTTCGCCATCTTGTCGAACATCGGGATGAACGTCGTCCGCGGATCGCGCTGGTAGCACACGAAGAGCAGTCCCGCGTCGTACTCCATGCCCTGGCGCCACGGCGGCCACCGTTCGGTCGTGAAGTCGACGCCGTCATTGTACGAGTAGCCGCGCCGCAGCATCTGCGCGCCGTTGTTGGTCGATTCGTTGGCGAGCCGCACGTGCGCGTTCTCCGCGATGATCGGGTTCCCGTCGGCATCGTTCTTGCTCAGCGGTAACGCATCGAACTCGTGCTTCATGCCGATCGGCGCGCCCGACGCCTTCTGGCGGCCGATGGTCTGCTCTTGGAACGCGAGCTTCATCTGGTCCCAGTGCTCGAGCGCGATGCGTATGCGCCGCACGACCAGATAACTTCCGCCTTGCATCCAGCCCGGGGCTTCGTTGCCGGCCCACACGAATCGCGTGGGATCGGTGACGGTTTGCGTGCCGTCCTTGAAACCCATCAGGTTGCGCGGCGTCGTGCCCTTCGCATCCGGACTCGAAAGAAACCCCGACTGCACCCAGCGCAGCTCGGCGATGCCCGAGGTGAGCCGCGCGAGTTGGCGGATCGCGTGAAAGGCGACCTGCGGATCGTCCGCGCACGCCTGCACGCTCAGATCGCCGCCGGTTTTCGCATCGATCAGCTTGTCGCCGACGAACTTCGGTAGCCGCACGAGCGCGTCGGGCTGCTTCGCGGCGATGCCGAACCGGTCGACGCCGTCCTTCCTGAAAAAGTCGGGACCGAAGCCGAACGTGAGCGTGAGGCGCGCGGGCGACATGCCCACGGTCTCGCCGCTGTCGATCAGCGGGGTTGCGTCGTATCCGCCGGCAGCCGGTTCCACCGGAAGCCCCGCGGTGAGCCGCTCGGCGGCGGCCGTCCACGTCTTGAGCAGCGTGATGACGTCGTCGCGCTTCGTCGAGAAGACGTCGAACGCGGCCATGTACGTGTTGCTCTGCTGATCGGTGAGGATGCCGGCCTGATGCGTGCCGTGGAAGGGCACGACGTCGCGCGTCGCGCGCGGGCTCGCCGCGCTCGCGTTTCCGGTGAGTGCCGCGGCCGGCCCCGAGAGTCCGATCGTCGATCCGACCGCCGCCGACACCGCGAAGAGCGAGCGGCGGCTCAGACCGGGTTTGCGTTCGTCGCTCATTGCGTTACCTCGACCAGTGCATTCGTGTCGTCCTCGACGTAGTAGAGACCGCTGCCGTCGGGCTTCACGGCAATGCCGAAGAGATCGCCGTTCCCCGGCGGCTGCTGTGCTTGATCGACGTCGAGCCACTGAGCGTAGATCTGCTTGCCCGTGGCCGGATCGATCTCGACGGCCTGACCATTGAGACCGTTGCACGTGAGCAGATGTCCGTTCGGCAACATGATCAGCGAGAGCGGATTCTTGAGCAGTCCGGCCGAGGTGAGCGTGTCGCCGGGTCCGGCGCTCGTCGTGCGCGTCACCGCATCCGGAATCTTCACGATGCGGTTGCCGACGCCGTCGGAGACGTAGACGGTGCCGTCGGGCCCGAGCGCGACGCCCGTCGGACCGAAGAGAAAGTTGTCGAGATCGGCCTGTTGCGGCAAGCCGCTCGCGACGATCGTCTGCTTGGCGATCGCCGGCGGTTTGCCGGCCGGAATCGTGAGGTCGAGGCGGAGCACGATGGCTTTGCGCACGATCACCGCGGCACCGGTCGCGGGGTCGCGCACGCCCGGGCCCGGCACGTCGAAGCCCGCCATGCTGATGAACAGCGATGCGGTGGTGCCGTTGTCGAGCGTCGCCATGTTGCCCCAGGGATCGTTGATGTTGGGTCCCGTCCACACGTCGACGACGTTGCCGTTCGGATCGAGCACCATCAGACAGCCGTTGCCTTTGGTTCTGGTCGTTCCATCGGTGCTCGGCGTGCTCCCGACGATCACCCAGCCCGATTTGAGCATCGTCATCGCGGTCGAGAGGCCGATGCCGCCCGGGCAGCGCGGATCGTGTTGCGTGATCTTGCTGAAGAGCGTCGTCTTGCGCGTCGTGGGGTTGTAGTCCACGATCGTCGTGCCGGTGCCCTGGAGGTTCGTGACGTCGTTGAAGTTGTCGATCAGCACGTCGCCCGCGCTGATGCGTCCCGCGGTAACGGGCGCGACGACGATCGCGTACGGATTGAGATCACCGTTGTCGGTAACCGTCGACGTGAGCGTCGCGTGCTTGTGCAAGAGCTCCAGCATGCCTTGCGGCGCGGCGACGGCGTGCGCGGCGGTCAGCGCGAACGCGATCGCCACGGCAAGACTACAACTGAATGATCGCGCGAATACCGATGACGGCTTCATTGTGCACTCTCTGGCTGAGGTTGTTCGGGTTGAGAATTCCGGCTCCGGGATTGAAGACATATTGAAAATCGGGTTGCAGTTGCATCCACGGATAGACCTGATATTGATACGTCGCTTCGAGATACGTTTCGCCGGTGCGGATCGGCGTCGCCGGGTCGACGTAGCGGGCGGTGTATTCATCGGAGGCGATCGCGCCGCTACTCACGTGCGTGTAGCCCATTCCGATGCCGACCGTATCGTCGCGCCGGTGCCGGATCGGCTCGTGCAACGTGAGCCCGGCGTTCATGCTGAACTCGATCAGGTTCGAAGCGCCGAGCGGGTCGCCCATCACGCGGGCGAAGCCGCTCAGCGTTCGATACGGATCGTTCTGCTTCTGGTAGAGGAGTTGATCGATCACGGCATAGGCCGAGTAGTTCCCCTGATGCATGCGCGGCAGGCCGGTGCTCGCCGCGCTCGCGAGCGGAACACCGTTCTGGTCGATCGCAAGATCGGGGAATTGCTCCGAATCATACCAGAATCCGAGCTTGATCGTGCGGGCCAATGGTTCGGGTTTGTCGCCGAAGACGATGCCGCCGAGCACCGGGTAGGTGTATTGCAGTTCGCCGATCGCGAGCACGCCGCCGTCGAGCGGAAAGGTCGTGCCCGACGGATTGGCGAGTTGCGGGTCGCCGACGGCGTTCGCGGCCACCGGGCTGCCGTTGAACACGCCGCCCAGGAGCACGATCGAGTCGGTCGGTTGACCGCGCAGGCGCACGCCGGGCGCGGAGAGCGGATAGGCCGGTCCGCCACCGGGCAGATCGTCCGAGGGCACCAGCGGCCACCCGAACATTGTGTTGACGAAGAGCAGCGCGTTCTGGCTGACGATGAATTCCTGATCGAGGCTCTGCTGACCCACCTTCACGTCGAGCCGTCCGTCGCGGCGGAGTTGCTGATCGTACCAGAGCTCCCAGAGCCGCGTGGCGTCGTCGGATTCGATGCCGCTGGCCGTCTGGAGCGTACCGAGATTATTCGCGCTCAGGTTGCTGCCGTGGATCTGGAGCGCGCTCACGTTGAACGTGCCGCCATGTAGGCCGAAGGCGCGCCGCGTGTCGAGCTGGAGATCGACTTGGGTAAGGCCGTCGTAGTCGAAGCCTTGCTTCTCGCCCCCCGTCACGTTGCCCAGAATCTCGCTCGTCTCCGATGCTGAGAGCGTGATGCCGTACTTGCTCAGGAGCGGCCGCAGTCCGAAGAGGTTGCCGAGCAACTGATCGCGCCGGGTGATGCCGGTGAAGAAGTCCGAGGGCGGCGGTGAGGGTGCCGGTTGCCCCGGAATGCCGGGCGCAGCCGTGGCGGCGGGAGCTGCCGCGGGAAGCGGTGGGGGCGTCGCATCGGCCGGACGGGCAGCGAGGCCCAATGCAAGCGCCGCGAGCGCGACGACGGCGGTCGCGGCTCGGCGGTGGACAGACGTGGCTTCGCGTGAGCGGACCATACGAGGAGACTGTTTGTTAGGTAAGCCTCACAGCTCCTTTATGAGCGCCTAAGTCTCGTCCGGAGGGTTTCCGCCCTAGCGGTCCTCTCATGGCCCTAGCGCATCGTGCGTGCCGCCGCGCTCGA
>Ga0116230_10002612_pt1 | contig 17354 bp, 18 predicted proteins | sample S1TSphfallax_3_FD_88678 | JGI IMG/M metagenome (GOLD analysis project Ga0116230, IMG submission 88678) | Host-associated microbial communities from peat moss isolated from Minnesota, USA - S1T2_Fd - Sphagnum fallax MG | ecosystem: Host-associated > Plants > Peat moss > Unclassified | place...
GAACAAGGTACCCCGCGTTCTGCACGACTCGTCCGCCGTGGAAATTCTTATGGCGGGCGCCTGAGATTCCGGGCGGTGCGCAGAAGACAAAAGTCTTTTGATTCTTTTCTTCAGAAAAGAAGGCCTTTCTTCCTCTCATCGATGTCGTGCTTCCATTCAGTCCGGGAAGAACCTGTTCCCCGGCCGGCGCAAGCCCAGGTGATCGCGCAGGGTGGTGCCTTCGTAGCTGCGTCTGAAAATGCCGCGTCGCGTCAGTTCCGGCACCACCAGATCGACAAAGTCGTCGAGCCCGGCAGGGACGGTGTGGAACATGACGTTGAAGCCGTCGGAGGCTTCGGTTTCCAGCCAGTCCTGCATGGTATCGGCTATATCCGAGGCGGTTCCAACGATATGCAGTCCGCCATAGGCGCCCACACGCTGGGCCAGTTGCCGCACGGTCAGTTTCTCACGCCGCGCCAGCGCAACCAAGGCATCGCGCCCGCTGCGGCTCGCGTTGGATTGCGGAATGTCCGGCAGGTCTGCGTCCAGGTCAAAGCCGGATGCATCCACGCCGAGCCGCATGGAAAGATTGGGCACACCGCTATCCGGATGCACGAGGCTATCCAGCAACGCCTGCTTTTCCACCGCCTCGTCACGTGTTCGCCCGACGATCACGAGCGCGCCCGGCAGGATCTTCAATGTATCCGGCGCGCGGCCGAGCACTTGCATGCGACGCTTCACATCCGCATAGAAGGCGCGCGCATCTTCAATCGTCAGGCTGCTGCCGAAAATCACCTCCGCGGTTTCCGCAGCCAGTTGCCGCCCCGATTCCGATGCGCCGGCCTGCACGATCACCGGCCAGCCTTGCGGGGGCCTGGCAATGTTCAATGGCCCGCGCACGGAAAGATGCTCGCCCTGATGGTTCAGCACATGCAGCCGCGCGGGATCGAAGAACAGTCCGTTCTGCTGGTCACGCAGCCAGGCGTCATCGGCAAAACTGTCCCACGGGCCGGTTACGACATCGAAAAATTCGCGTGCACGGCGATAGCGTTCATCATGCTCCACATGATCGGTCAGCCCGAAATTCAGCGCCGCGTCGGGGTTTGAGGTCGTCACGATATTCCAGCCGGCGCGCCCGCCGCTGATATGGTCGAGCGAGGCAAAACGCCGCGCGATATGATAAGGCGCATCGAAGGTTGTGGAGGCCGTGGCAACCAGGCCGATCCGCTGCGTCACCATGGCCAGCGCCGACAGCAAGGTGAGTGGCTCGAATGACGTGACGGTGGCACTCCGTCGCAGCGCCGGCATCGGCATGTTCAGCACCGCCAGGTGATCGGCCATGAAGAATGCATCGAACCTTCCGCGTTCTAGCGTCTGTGCAAATTGCACGAGGTGCTGCAGGTTGAAGTTGGCGTCCGCGTAGGCGCCGGGATAGCGCCACCACGCTGTATGGATGCCGACAGGGCGCATGAATGCGCCCAGATGGAGTTGCTTTGCCATGAGTAGCCGAGATCCCCTCACCTAGGGCCCGTTCGACAATAACTGAATCAAGTTCCAGGGTCGAACGGGCCCTAAGCCTTTGTTTGGAGCGGCATCTATGTCGGCGTGCCGACGCACTTATTTGCCGACGATGCCTTAATGCCGCCGGCGCGCACGGGCTTCCGCCGCGAGCGCTGGCAAGCCAAGCGGCTCATACACCAATGCCAGTACCCTGTTCGTCGGCTCCAGTTGCTGATGCATGCTCCCCGAGACCAAACCTGTCATTCCTTTGCAAGGACATATCCGCATGATTATTTTGGATGGCGGCATGAGCCGTGAGTTGCAGCGGATCGGCGCACCTCTTCGGCAACCGGAATGGTCTGCCTTGGCCCTGATGTTGACGCCCGAACGTGTCAAACAGGTTCATGCCGAGTTTGCCGCTGCCGGCGCCGATATCATCACGACGAACAGCTATGCCCTTGTGCCATTTCATATCGGTGAAGAACGCTTTCGGGACGAGGGTCTCACTCTGGTATCGTTGGCGGGGCGCCTTGCGCGGCAGGCCGCGGATGAGTCAAACCAGGGTCACGCTGAACGGCAGACGCGAGTTGCCGGCTCTCTGCCGCCCATTTTCGGCTCCTATCGGCCAGACCTATTCGATCCCGTTCGCGCGGGCGACTATCTTGGCGTCTTAATCGCGGGATTACGATCCTCCGTCGATCTTTGGCTGGGCGAGACGCTGAGCAGCCTTGCGGAGGCTCGCGCCGTCGTTCAATCGGTGAAGGATGATGCAAAGCCCGTCTGGATTTCCTTCACCCTGAAGGATGGGGCCGACGCAGCTTCCGATGCGCCCAGACTGCGCTCCGGCGAGACGGTCGCGGCAGCCGCTACGTGGGCCGCCGAGGCGGAGATCGACGCCATCCTCTTCAATTGCAGCCGGCCGGAAGTGATGGCCCCGGCAGTTGCCACAACTGCCGGCATCTTCCGCGCGGCCAATGTCGCGAAGGCCATCGGAGTCTATGCCAACGCCTTCGAGGGGCACCTCATAGACGAGGCCAATGTAACTTTGTCGGACCTCCGTCACGATCTCGATGCTGCGTCCTACTGCGATTGGGCGGATCGCTGGGTCGCGGCCGGGGCTACCATTATCGGGGGCTGTTGCGGTATCGGCGTGGGCCATATCCACGGCCTTGCAACTCATCTGCGCGGCACGGCCTAGACCGGGCCCGAGCCTTGGCAAGGCCCGACGGTGCCTCGCAGCACAATTTATTTCCAGAGCTGGGTAGTGTACGTCAGCAAACTACGTTTGGAAGTGCGCGTATGGCCCAACCCACTCACAATGGACAGAGGATTCCTGTTCTCGACATCAGCTGCCTGGATGCCGGCGCACCCAGGCATGCCAGCTTCCTCGCCGATCTTGGGGCGGCCGCGCGGGATTTCGGCTTCTTCTACCTGGTCGGCCATGGGCTGAACCCCTCGGCCGCCGGGCAGCTTGCCGCGCTCGCCCGCCGCTTCTTCGCCTTGCCGGAGGCGGAGAAGCGCACCATCGAAATGGTCAACGCCGCCAATTTCCGCGGCTACACCCGGCCCGGCTGGGAACGAACCCGCGGTGAAGCCGACTGGCGTGAACAGCTCGATATCGGGCCTGAGCGTACACCGGTTCCGCCAGGGCCTGGCACCCCGCCTTGGGCGAGGCTGCATGGGCCGAACCAATGGCCAGAGGGCCTGCCGGAGCTGCGCGAAGCGGCCGAAGCCTGGATCGGCGCGCTCACCGCACTCGGCCTGCGGCTGCTGCGCGCCTTCGCTGTCGTGCTTGGCCAGGACGAGGAGGTGTTCGCGCCGATCTACCAGCCCAGACCCAATTTCCTGCTGAAACTCATCCGGTATCCCGGCCGCGAGGCCACGGTAACCGACCAGGGCGTCGGCCCCCATAAGGATGGCGGCTTTCTCACCCTGCTCTGGCAGGCCGATCGCGGCGGGCTGCAAGTGGAAGGTCCGGACGGCGCATGGATCGATGCACCGCCAATCCCGGGCAGCCTGGTGGTAAACATCGGCGAGCTCCTGGAGCTCGCGTCGGACGGCTACCTGAAAGGCACGCTGCATCGGGCGCTTACACCGCCTGCTGGCACAGACCGGCTTTCGATCGGCTTTTTCCTTGGTGCGAACCTCGACTCGGTGGTGCCGGCCCTTACCTTGCCGGCTTCGCTTGCCGCTCGCGCGCGCGGCGTAACACGCGATCCGTCCAACCCTCTCTTGCGCGAGGTCGGGCTCAACGCGCTCAAGGGCCGCTTGCGCTCCCATCCCGATGTGGCACGGCGCCACCATGCCGACCTGCTGGCCTCGCTGGAGGTTGTGCGGTCTGCCTCGCCGGCACCCGTATAGGCAGCTATGCCGAAGCGCATCCGCTTCAACGCGTTTGAACTGAACAGCGTTGTTCACCAATCGCCCGGCTTGTGGCGCCACCCGCGCGACCAGTCTGCCGACTACATGCACATCGAACCTTGGGTGGAGCTGGCAAGAACGTTGGAGCGCGAGCTGGCGCGCCGCGTTTGGCGCCCCCACATCCGACGGCGCAATTTCGATTTCGGGATTGAGGAAAGCTGTTCTATTCTGAAGAAAGGAAAAGCCTTGCCTTCTTTCAGATCCAGGCATGACGCGGCGGCAGCGTTCCATTGAGATAGTAATTGCCCACCGCATGGTATTTCCACCGGACCGGATCGTGCAGCGTATGCGTCCGCGCGTAGCGCCATAGCCGATCAAGCCCGTATTCGGCGAGGGTGGACCTGGTGCCTGCCAGCTCGAACAGCTTGTTGGCAGCCAATATGGCGAATTCTGTTGTCAGCACCTTGGCTTCGGCTACGGCAATCGAGCACGCCGCAACCGAATCGAATGTCTCCTTGCCGGAGGTGTCATCGATCAGTTTGCCGGCGCGGTGCAGAAGCGCCTCCGCGGCGTGCGCGCGGATTTGCAGATCTCCGACGGCGGCGATGATGTAGGGATCATCCCGAGCACGATCGACGCCTGCATCGATCCACGGCCGCGACCGCGTTTGCACAAAATCGATTGTGGCCGCCAGTGCCTCCCGCCCTATACCCAGATCGATTGCCGCCTGTATTAGTTGCGAGAGAGGGCCATACAGGGCGGGAATCTCAGCCAGCGGCGGCGTATGGAAGGCGTGGTCCGCCGGCAAGCGTACATCCTCCAGCAGGATGGTTCCGCTGGCTGTCGTACGCTGGCCGAATGCCGACCAATCATCCAGGATCGTCAAACCCGGCGTGCCGGCCGGGATCAGCGCACGCAGGCCGCGACCTTCTTCATCCCGCACTTGCACGCCGACAACATGGGCGAAGGAGGCGGCGGTCGCATAGCCTTTGCGGCCTGAAATGATCCAATCCGATCCGTCACGCCGTGCTCGCGCGGTAATGTCCTGTGTCGTGGGGCTATGGGTTTCCGCCAATGCGCTGCTGAACCGGTAGCCTTCCAGTGCCTTCGGATAGATCCATTGTTTCACAGCCGGCGCATCCGCGTAATCCAGCATGCTGTAGAAGGCGAGTTGGTTTTGAGGCAATTGCCCGAGCGATGCATCCGCCGCGCTGATGATGGCGATCACGTCGGCGAGCGTCGCATGCGAAATTTTTGGGCCGCCATGCGCTACGGGCACAGTCAGCGCGCCTAGCCCGGAGGCCGAAAACGCATCCAATTCGGCGAGCGGGGGCCGCCGTTCACGATCGCGCTGTCCGGCCTGCGCGCGGAAGGAGGTTGCAAGATCGCGCGCCGCCTGCAATGCGTCCACATCGGTGGCTATCCGGCTGGCCGGAACAATCCCGGGCAAATCAATCATGGCCATCCCCTCGGTTCCAACACCAGGAAACAAAGTCTTTTTGGTTCTTTTTCTTCAGAAAAAGAACATTCTTTCTTCTATTGTTGTTCATATTGCCCCATGCCGCGGCGGCGCCACGCCATTCAGCGTCCAGTTGCCTATGGCATGCAATTTCCAGCGCAGCGGATCGTGCAACGTGTGTGTGCGTGCATCGCGCCAGAGCCGATCCAGTCCCAGGCTGTCGTCGGTGCCCTGCACGCCGGTGAAATCGAAAACTGCGTTGCCGGCCGAAATGGCGAGCTCGGTGGTCAATACTTTTGCTTCGGCCACAGCCACGGAGGCGGCTGCCACGCTTTCTACCTTTGGCTCGCGCGTGGCTGCATCCACCATGAGGGCGGCGCGTGCGATCATCGCTTCCGCGGCGCGGAGGCGGATAAACAGTTCGCCTGCCTGTTGGATAAGCGCGGCATCCTCGGTTGGCTTGCGCGCGGCGGCGATCGCTGCGCGGCCCAGCCCCAGATCGATGGCGGCGTGCATGATCTGGGCAAGCGGGCCCATCGGCGTCGGCCGGCTGAACGCGCGGTGGTGTTCTACCACCGCTTCGGCGGGCACACGCACGGAGTCAAAAACCACCGTGCCGCTGCCGGTGGTGCGTTGGCCAAAGCCGCTCCAGTCATCGATCAGGGTGACGCCTGGCGCATCTTGCGGCACCAGCGCAATCACCCGGCGGCCTGCCTCATCCTTGGCAACGGCCGCGATGAAATCGGCGAACAGCGTGCCGGTGCAATAGAATTTGCGCCCATGCAGGCGGAAACTGCCGTCGCCATCCGGCAGCAAAGTGGTTTTGAAATCGGTATGGCTGCGCGTGCCGGCTTCGCTCAGCGCGTTGCCAATGCGCGCGCCTTCCAGCACCCGCCCGTACCAGTCGCGTTGTTGCGCCTCCGATCCGTCTAGCCGCAGGGCTTCGAGGATATAAAAATGGTTTTGCGGGATCTGTCCGATGCTGCCGTCCGCGGCGGAGAGGATGGCGATCACTTCCGCGAGCGTCCCGGCGGAAACGCCGGCACCGCCGAACCGGCGCGGCACGGTGACGGCCCATAGACCGGCTTTGGCCATGCGCGCAACCTCGGCATGGGGTAAGTGCCGGTTGCGGTCGCGGGCTTGCGCGCCCCGCGCGAATTCGGCGGCGAGCGCGGCAGCGGCCGCGATGGCTTCGGCATCGGTGCCGATACGCTGAGCGGTCACGCCGCTTCGTCCCCTCTCATGGCGCCCCGCTGCGATAATCAGGGACCGAGAATTAGGCCGAAAGCGCGAACCCAGCTAGTAATTGATCGTCTTCGGCACACCGCCACCCGCTGCGATCGTTTCCCCGTTGATAGCGCCGCTCAGCGGAGATGCCAGGATGCTGACCAGCCAGGCAATTTCTGAAGCATCCACAATGCGGCCGATGCTGTTGCCTTGGGCAATGCGTGCTTCAGCCTCGGGTTTCGTTTTTTCCGTTCGGGTGCCGCCGGGATGAATTGCGACCGACGTGATGCCGTGCGGGCCCAGTTCATCGGCCAGATTCTTGGTGAGCGCGGAAATCGCACCGTTGCGGATGGACGCGACATAATGCCCGCTGCTGCGCGCTGCCAAGCCGCCAATGTTGATGATGCGGCCCCAGCCTGCCGCCACCAGATGAGGCGCCACAGCCTGCGCGGTGCGCAGATATCCCGCCACCTTTACGTTTACATCGTCCAACAGCCCTGCGCCGGTTACCTCCGCAAGGCGCGCCGCGGGTGCCGCGCCGCCGGGCGTGGCGGCGTTGTTCACAAGAATGTCCACGCCCCCAAGCCTGTGCAATGCCTGCTCCACCAGTGCACGGACGGAGGCATCGTCGCCGGTGTCCGCGGCAATGCCCAACACGCGGCTGCCAGTTGCCTCCGCCAGTTCGGCGGCAGCTTCCTGTAGCGTCGCCAGGGTACGCGCGGCAATGACCACATGCACGCCTTCATCAGCCAGTGCGCGCGCGATCGCCTTGCCGATGCCGCGACTGCCACCGGTGACAATGGCGCGCTTGCCGGCGAGTTGAAGATCCATGAATTACGTCCTTACAAAGAAAGAACGTTCTTTTTTGAAAAAAAGAACCAAAAAACTTTTAGGTCCTATCTAGGCGCGCCTATGAGGTCCGCGCCAGCCGCCGAAGCAGTTTTGTTTCTTCTTGGTCAGTCTGACACTTTATGGGGATCGATTTCATGGATCGGCAGATCCCAGTGATTGAGCGTCAGTTCCCATCGCCTCTGTTCCTGCTTGTGCACCGTTGCGCGATCCGGGAACAGCGCCCTCTCCACCTCGTCCTCATGCGTGGAGCCGGCCTGGTTCGGATAGGTGATGACGATCCTGTAGTCCCATCTTGAGTCCTCGCTCGTATGCAGGCCGGGCCGGACAACGACATAGTTGGACACGTAGCCGAGCGTTTTCTCCCGATCCAGGATGGCGATCTGGTACTTCTGGAAGATCTTCCACCACTCATCCTGGTATCCGTAGCGGATCCGATAGACCCACTCGACCTGGGAGGGGGCCTGCCCGGCTTGCGCCATGGCCGCGTGCAAGGGCCAAAGCAATATCAATGCGATCAAGGCTGCCAGGCAGCTTCTCATTTGCTGCGCAATTCGATTGCTGGGTTTTTGTATCATGCGGTTTTCACCAATGCGTCCTCTGCCGGGTTGAGTAATCGATGTAGCGCAAGTTGCCGGCCCTAGCCCTGCACCTCGCCTAAATGCGCGTTGCCCTCCACCCAACGGCAAGCGACGACCGGCAGATGGATAGGCGGGTGGCGCCACCTATATCACGTTTGCATTTGCCGCATACCAGTAATTACATCACCTGACAGTGCTTACGAGAATTACCCGTTGTCAAGGTGTGTTTAGGGCGCTAACTCTGGTTCACGGCCGGCACACAGCTTCGTACCCTCTCCCCCGGGGGCAAGCTGCTGGAGCCGGCCGCCCACCCATTCGGCGAGGGCACGCGCGCGCATGCCGGCCCCAGCCTCTCAGGCGAGGAATTAGCTGCCCCATGTCCCATTTCCGTCCTTTGCATGACCGGGTTGTTTTGCGGCGCATCGACGCCGAGGAGAAAAGCGCCGGCGGCATCATCATTCCCGACACCGCGCGTGAAAAACCCACCGAAGCCGAAGTGGTCGCCGTAGGCCCCGGCGCGCGCGACGATCACGGCCACGTCGTGGCCCCGCAAGTGGCGCCGGGCGACCGCGTGCTGTTCGGCAAATGGTCCGGCACCGAAGTGAAGATCGGCGGCGAAGACCTGTTGATCGTCAAGGAATCCGACATTCTGGGCATCGTGACCGGCGCCGTGGAAAGCGCCCGGAAAGCTGCCTGAACCCCAAAACCTTATTCCAGAGGAAAACGATAGATGGCTGCGAAGGAAGTACGTTTCGCCGGTGATGCCCGCCAGCGCCTGTTGCGCGGCGTGGATATTTTGGCCGACGCGGTGAAAGTGACGCTCGGGCCGAAAGGCCGCAACGTGGTGATCGAAAAGAGCTTTGGCGCGCCGCGGATTACCAAGGACGGCGTGACGGTTGCCAAGGAGATCGAGCTCTCCGACAAGTTCGAGAATCTGGGCGCGCAGTTGCTGCGCGAAGTGGCCTCCAAGACGAACGACAATGCCGGTGACGGCACCACCACAGCCACCGTGCTGGCGCAATCCATCGTGCGCGAGGGTGCGAAGGCCGTCGCCGCCGGCGTGAACCCGCTCGATCTGAAGCGCGGCATCGACAAAGGCGTGCTCGCGGTGATCGAGGAGCTGCGCGCCCGAACCCGAAAAATCACCACGCCGGCGGAAACCGCCCAGGTCGGCACGATTTCCGCTAATGGGGACGCCGAGATCGGCAACATCATCAGCCAGGCCGTGCAGCGCGTGGGCAATGAGGGCGTTATTACCGTCGAAGAAGCCAAGGGTGTGGAAACGGAGCTCAATGTCGTCGAGGGGCTGCAATTCGATCGCGGCTATGTCTCCCCTTATTTCGTGACGAATGCCGAGAAACTCACCACCGAGTTCGATCAGCCCTACATCCTGATCCACGAAAAGAAGCTGTCCAGCCTGCAGCCGATTCTGCCGGTGCTGGAGGCGGTGGTGCAGTCCACCCGGCCGCTCCTGATCATCGCCGAAGATGTGGAAGGAGAGGCGCTGGCGACGCTGGTGGTGAACAAGCTGCGCGGCGGCCTGAAAGTGGCCGCGGTGAAAGCGCCCGGCTTCGGTGACCGGCGCAAGGCGATCCTGGAGGATATCGCGATCCTCACCGGCGGCACGGTGATCAGCGAGGATCTGGGCATCAAGCTGGAAAACGTGACGCTCGCCCAGCTTGGCCGCGCCAAGCGCGTGTTGATCGAGAAGGAGAACACCACGGTTGTGGAAGGTGCCGGCGCTGCCGAGGACATCAAAGGCCGCGTCGCGCAGATCAAGGCGCAGATCGAGGAGACCACATCCGACTACGACCGCGAAAAGCTGCAGGAGCGGTTGGCGAAACTGGCCGGCGGCGTGGCCGTGATCCGCGTCGGCGGCTCCACCGAAGTGGAGGTGAAGGAACGCAAGGATCGCGTGGACGACGCGCTGAACGCCACGCGCGCGGCGGTGGAGGAAGGTATCGTTCCAGGCGGCGGCGTGGCCTTGGCGCGGGCCTCCAAAGTGCTGGCGGCCTTGAAGCCGGCCAATGAAGATCAGCGCGTGGGGCTGGAAATTGTGCGCCGCGCGGTGCAGGCACCATTGCGCCAGATCGCCGAGAATGCCGGTGAGGATGGCGCCGTGATCGCCGGCAAGATCCTTGAAAACGACACCTACAGCTTTGGTTTCGACGCGCAGACCGGCGAATACAAGGATCTTGTTCAGGCCGGCATTATCGATCCTACTAAGGTGGTGCGCACGGCTTTGCAGGATGCGGCCTCCGTCGCCGGGCTGATCGTGACGACCGAGGCGCTGATCGCCGAGAAAACTGAGAAAAAATCGCAACCCGCCCCGCAAGGTGGCGAGCTGGACTACTAGGCGCCGCAAGACAGGGGGAGACGGCTTTGTCTTCCTCTGTCTTTTCTAAGAATGTTCTTTTTTCAAAAAAAAGAACCAAAAAACTTTTGTTTCTTATGCGCTTTGGTCGACCGGTGGGGCATTTGGATGAGATTGGTGCGCTTCGGTTGTTTGATTTTGGCGGTGGCACTGACGGGTGCTCAGGCCGCACCGAACGACCCGGTGATCAATCCGCCGCCGACGCAGAAGGACTGGGCTGCATTGGCAACCCTGCCGGATTGGAGCGGCGTGTGGTTCCCCGAAAGCTGGCTGCTCACCACCGCCCGCCATCCGCCGCCATGGAAACCCGAAATTCTCAAGGATATTGCTGCGCTCAAGGCCCTCGAAACATCCGGCCACCCCAAAGGCCTCTATCAGAACTGCCTGCCGGAAGGCATGCCAAGCTTCATGATCATGACGCTCGCGACGACCGAATTTCTGTTCACCCCCGGCCGGGTCACTATCCTTAACGAGTTCGACGGCAATCGCCAGCGCCGTATCTATACCGATGGGCGAGGCCATCCCGTCGATCCCGACCTTACCTTCAACGGCCATTCGGTTGGCCAGTGGGAGGGCGATACTTTGGTGGTGGATACCGTGGCCATCCTGCCGCAAACCTATCTGCCGGCCAGCCAGTCGGTCGGCATTCCCAATGACGGCGATATGCATATTTCAGAACGTATCCACCTGGCAGGCGCCGACCACCTGGTCGACGAAATGACGATCGAGGCGCCGCATGTGCTGGCGGGCCCCTGGAAGGTCACACGAAATTTCACCCGATCGCGCGAGCGGCGTTTCGACATTGTCGAAGGATCGTGCCGCCAGGGCGATTTTGTCGAAGGCAAGGACGCGCAAGGCCATGCGGCCTTCCTGCCTGTGGCCCATAGCGAAGATGGCACACCCCTGCCGCCCGGCCCGCTGCAGGCAAATCGCCAGAATTAAAGTCTTTTTGCTTCTTTTTCTTCAGAAAAAGAAGACCTTTCTTTCTTCTTTTCCCTGTCCGGCACTTAATGACCCTCCCCAAAATGGGGAGGGTTTCGGTTGCAGTAAGGCTTACAGGTTACGCCACAAAGGCTCGTCATCGATAAGTACACGTTCCAGCGTGCGTGGGTAATCGCCGTAATCGTGCACGGCGGTGTGCACAACCGCGCGGTTATCCCAGAAGGCGATGGAGCCGGGCCGCCAGGCGAAACGCACCTGGTATTGCGGCTTTTTGTATTGATTGAGGATCAAATGTAGAAGCTCGCGATTTTCATCATCACTGACGCCAATGATTTGCGGGTGCTTGCCAAAATCGACCCAAAGGATTTTCTCGCCGGTCTCGCGATGTGTTCGCACGATCGGATGGGCCACGAGCGGGTAGTCGCCATGTCCCGTCCTTTCGAGGGCAGCGCTGAAGTCCACGATCGACCGCAAGCCTTCGAGGCGCGTCTTAACGTCGTCGGGCAAATCGCGGTAGGCGCGGCCGGCATCGACCCAGATGGTATCGCCACCGACCGGCGGCAGATCCACCGCCCGCAGAACGGCGCCCCAACTTGGCACCACGCGCCAATTTGTATCCGTGTGATAGCCGTCGCGGATTTCACCCGGGCGTTTCAGGCTCTCGTAGAATTTCCGTTCCTCCTTGTCGGCGGCAATGAGATGAAGGCCAGACTCGCCATCGACGTCGATCAGCCTGTTCGCGGGGTAGGGCGGCGTATAGATCGAGCCAAAGCGCTTGGCGAAGGCAAGATGCTGCCTCCGATCGATATGCTGATCGCGAAAGAAGATGACCTTGTATTTGAGCAAAGCTGTCTTGATCGCGTCGCGCCCATCATCAGATAGCGGCGTGCGCAGATCTATGCCACTTATCTCCGCCCCGATCGTCGGCTGAAGCGGGGTAATTGTCAGGGACGCAATACCGGGTCTTTCGAGTTCCAAAGCGGCGCTCATGTGGGTGTTCCTCTACAGTTATGGCGTTAATCAGCCAAACCATGCGAGATTGCTCTGGCTGGCCAATAGGTACATTGGTCCAGTCACCACGGGAGAAACAGCAATAAGTCAACACATGTCACGTTAGCAGGCCAAAACTGATGCCAATTGCGTCTGAGCGTGAGCGGTGCTTGCCTATTGCCCAATTTTCCCGCCGAATGGTAGCACAATCGAGGGACTGGCGTTGCGCGATGAGCAGAAAGTCTGGCCGATGCGAAAGGTTTGAGCTTCGGCGGAAAAGCGATGAACTGGTCTATGTGTTCGTTATTGATAGACAACGAGATGGTTGTGCGGCCTATAAACGGGAGGATGGCGATTATTGGATCATCCGAAGGCCAGAGTGGGGTTGGGTGGCTTGGGATGAGGCCACCCAGTCATGTACGGGGAGGCCCTGGAACGTGCTGCTGCGGGATCAGGGCGATCATCCGCCCGAGGGCGAGTGGGTGAGCAAGAAGGGTTCGAAATCCTATGTCTATAACCTCGTCTATATCGAGTGATTTAGGCAAATTTCTTGGACAAATGGCATAAGTTATTTTAAGTACTCAATTTATGCCGGCCCGCTGCCTCATCATCATCGACATGCAGCACGACTTCCTCGACGGCTTGGAATGTGGTTGCCTGGAAAATCTGATTGCTCAAACCAACGAGCTTATTGCCGCCTTTCGAAACCAACGGCAGTATGGATATCCGAAGGATTTCGGCCTAGTTATCGGCCGGGAAAGCGGCAAGTGGGTGATGCAACCGGATGTGGAGCTTCTTCAACGTCACCGGACAAAGCTGGCTTCAACTCGAGGAGCTGACATTGGCCTTCATGCTCTCGGCCCTGGTAGGGCTGGAGCGGGAGATACGGCAAAAGAGTGCCGGGTTGAGAACCTACACGCTGGTCGGTGTGTCAGCGTCCCTGTTCATGCTCATTTCAAAATATGGGTTCATGGACGTGATATCGAATGGCCGCGTCGTCGTGGATCCATCTCGGGTTGCGGCACAAATCGTCTCCGGTATCGGCTTCATCGGCGGCGGCGTGATCTTCATGCGCCGCGATGTCGTGCGTGGGCTGACAACCGCCGCCTCCGTCTGGCTGACAGCGGCTCTCGGCATGGCCTGCGGCGCAGGCTTGCCTCTATTGGCCCTCGCCACGACGCTTGGCCATTTCATCATCATGTTCGTGTTCCCCAAATTGGTCAGTCTCCTGCCCAAGGAGCAGCGCAGGGCAGAGAAACTCCGAATTTCGTATCGCGATGGCAGGGGCCTTTTACGCACGATCCTGATTTCTTGCACAAACCTGAGGTTTTCAATCGACCATGTCGAAATTGAACGTGAGGGCGTCTTTCTGGCGGATGCCAGCGACGCGCTCAGCCGCTCCGATCACGAGGGTGTCGAAATAGAGGAATTTCCGAACAAGGGGCACGTCATTCTCCGCATGACCGTGAAGGGCAAGAGACCCATCTCGCACCTGATCGCCAGGTTGAGTGACATCGATGGCGTGGTAGGCGTAGGTACAGTGAACGCAATTGCGGAGCTGGAGTAGCCACCGATGAGCAGCGATCCGGCCGTATCGGCCACCACGACGGATACAGTTGGCCGTTTCGTGCTGACCGCGCGGCAGGTGCATGTCGTCACCGACGCATCGGTTGCGCGCGGCGGCCCCGCCGAGGCGTTACAGGCAGCGGAACTGCTGCTCGGCTCACTCGCGACATGCGGGCTGGCGATGATAACCGATGCTGCCCGCAAGCGGGAAAGCGCGCTGACAGGTGCAACCGCACGGGCGAGCTACACCGTGGACCCGCAGGACATGACACGGTTCAGCATCCTGCGCCTGCATTTCAGTCTCGCCGGTGTCGCACGGGGCGAAGCGGAAAACCTGGTGCAGGCTTTTACCGATGGCTGCCCGATCTACAATACGATCGTTCGCACAACGCCCGCCGAAATCACGGTCGAAACGGACTGAGGCGATGCCAACGGAAACACCCAAGCGCCAGATGCACCTTGCAGCCTTCGTGTGTGCCGGGCCGGTTTCCGGCAGCCACGGCGGCTGGCGCCACCCGGAGGCGGATACCGATTTTCTCTCTGCCGCGTATTACGCGCGGCTCGGCCGCATTCTGGAAGATGGGCTGTTCGATCTCGTTTTCCTCGCCGACATCCTGGCGGTGCCAGACCGGCTGCACGGCAGCCTCGACAGCCAGTTGCGCTTCGGCGCCCTCGGCGCGTTGCGGCTCGACCCGCTGCTGGTGCTCGCGACGATGGCAGGTGCTACACGGCATGTCGGCCTCGCCTGCACGGTATCCACCACCTATTTCGAGCCCTTCGCCGTCGCCCGCGCCTTGGCCACGCTCGATCATCTGAGCGGCGGCCGGGCCGCCTGGAATATCGTGACGTCGTTTCAGGATGCGGAAGCGCGCAATTTCGGGCGTGAAGACCATCTTCCGCGTGAACAGCGCTACGAGCGCGCTGACGAATTCATGGAAGTGGCCTGCGCATTGTGGGATTCCTGGGCGGACGATGCGTTGGTGCGGGACCGGGAAACGCCGCTTTTTGCCGAGCCGTCACGCGTGCATCGCGTGGACCATCACGGACGCTGGTTCAATGTGCGAGGGCCGCTGAATGTCAGCCGTCCGCCGCAGGGCCGGCCGGTTTTCCTGCAGGCGGGCGCTTCGGATCGCGGCCGGGACTTCGCCGCGCGCTGGGCAGAGGTGATTTTCGTGACGCATTCGTCGCCGGAAGCCGCGCGCGACTTTCGCGCGGATCTGCACAGGCGGGCCGAGAAATTCGGCCGGCGCCCTGAGCAGTTGAAGGTGCTACCTGGCATTGTGCCGGTTGTCGCCGAAACGCGTGCGGAAGCGGAGGCACAGCGCGCGCTGCTGGACAGCCTTTCCGAACCGCAAGCCGGGCTTTCGACCTTGTCGTATCACCTCGATGTCGATCTCTCGCAGTTTCCGCAGGATCAGGTGCTGCCGGAGACGCTGGATGTACCGGGCGTACAGGGGCACTACCGGGAGGTCGCCGACCTGACGCGCCGCACGGGCATGTCACTCGCTCAGCTCGGGCATCAGTATGGGGCGGGGCGCACCGCGAGCGGTTTTACGGGCACCGGGCGGGACGTCGCCGACCGCATGGAGGCCTGGCACGCCATGGGCGCCTGCGATGGCTTCATGATCCAGGTGCCATACCTTCCCGGCGGCCTGGAAAGTTTTGCGCGGCTCGTCGTGCCCGAGTTGCAGCGCCGCGGCCTTTTCCGTGATGCGTACGGCGGCCGGACGTTGCGGGATCATTTGGGCCTGGCGCGCCCCGCCGCATGATTGAACGCATCTGGTCGCAGCGCAGTAATAAAAGTCTTTTTGCTTCTTTTTCTTCAGAAAAAGAAGATTCTTTCTTTTTGCTGAATGCAGCGGGTGCTGCGGAATGTGTCGCAAAGCGTGGCTTTGCTTGCTTCAACCATAGAAATGACTGATATTCAACGAAGGAAGACTGTTTTTTTTTGAAAAAAAGAACCAAAAAACTTTTGATCCTGTCGTGGGCGGCGCCGGAGTGGTTCATCTTTTGCAGAGGAGAGACACATGACTCACCGTTTTGGCAGTGCATTGATTGTGGGTGCCGGCCCAGGATTGAGCGCCTCGCTCTGCCGCCTGTTTACACGCGAGGGTATCAAGGTGGCGCTTGCGGCGCGCACTATCGCCAAACTCGCGCCGATTACCGAAGAGACCGGCGCGCATGCCTTCGCTGTGGACAGCGCCGAGCCGTTACAAGTGCAAGGACTGTTCGACGCCGTGGCCGAACGGATCGGCGATCCCGATATCGTGGTTTACAATGCCAGCGGCCGCACTCGTGGACCGCTCATCGACCTCGACCCCGCAGAGGTGGCGCGCACCCTCGCCGTGAGTGCCTATGGCGGATTCCTGGTCGGCCAGCTTGCGGCCAAACGGCTTCTGCTTAGGCCGGAAGGCACCCTGCGTGGTGCCATCCTGTTCACGGGAGCCTCCGCAAGTGTAAAGGGTTATGCGCGCTCTGCACCTTTCGCAATGGGCAAATTCGCGCTGCGCGGCCTCGCGCAAAGCATGGCACGCGAACTGGCACCGCAGGGAATCCATGTCGGGCATTTCATCATCGACGGCGGCATACGGGCCGCCGGCCGTGCCGGCCCGCCCGATAGCCTGCTCGATCCGGACGCGATCGCCGCCTCCTACTGGCATATGCTCCAACAACCCCGCAATGCCTGGACATGGGAAATGGAATTGCGCCCGTTCGTTGAAAGCTTCTGACAGTTCCCCATGTCCATTGGCGACTCTTCTTCTTTCCTCATGCAGATCAGGCACGACGAGAGTCCGGTTTGGCCCTGCAAATCCTTGAATGAGGATTCCGCGCTGTTGTTTCGCGCAATTGGTGGCCTAGACTAAACTCAGCCGCGACTGGAGTGAAAGATGAACGATCTCTCCCCTGTTTTTCCGCAGTCAAATATTGATGATACCGTTAGGGAATCAGCCGTAAATCTGTTGGCGGCGCGCTACCGCGACAGGCTGCCGGAGCCTGGCACCTGGAACGACACGCTGAGCGTGATTTTGTCGCATCGGTCGGTTCGCGCCTATCTGCCTGATGCGCTGCCGGATGGGACTGTGGAGATTTTGGTCGCTGCCGCTCAATCGGCCGCCTCTTCCTCGAATCTGCAGGCCTGGAGCGTGATTGCGGTCGAGGACAAGGCGCGCAAAGCGCGCCTGGCGGCACTGGCCGGGAATCAGAAGCATATCGAGGAGGCACCGCTGCTTCTCGTTTGGCTGGCGGATCTCAATCGCCTCCAACGGGTCGCGGCCGCGCAGAACCAGAAGGCGGAAGCACTCGACTATCTCGAAAGTTTCCTGCTCGGCGCGGTGGATGCAGCGCTGGCCGCGCAAAATGCGTTCGTGGCGCTGGAGTCGCTCGGCCTTGGCGGCGTCTATATTGGTGCCCTGCGCAACAAGCCGTTGGAGGTGGCGGCAGAGCTAGGCTTGCCGCCGCATGTTGTCGCCCTGTTTGGCCTGGTGGTCGGCCACCCGGACCCGAACCGGCCGGCCGACGTCAAGCC
>Ga0116230_10002615_pt1 | contig 17345 bp, 12 predicted proteins | sample S1TSphfallax_3_FD_88678 | JGI IMG/M metagenome (GOLD analysis project Ga0116230, IMG submission 88678) | Host-associated microbial communities from peat moss isolated from Minnesota, USA - S1T2_Fd - Sphagnum fallax MG | ecosystem: Host-associated > Plants > Peat moss > Unclassified | place...
AACTCTGACCGAGAGTGGGCCCGCGCCGCACGATCTATCGCGACCGAGCTAGCCCGAGCAAATTAAGGCTTCAAGCTGACCGCCCGGTACGGATGGTGGTCCAGGAGGGTCGGGTACCAACCGCGCACGGAGGGGGCGATGAGGAAGACGTGCGTGTAATGATAGAGCGGGATAATGGGCGACTCTTGCAGCAGGAGGTTTTCCGCCTTCGCGTAGAGCGCGTCGCGGGCGGCGGGATCGAGGGTGCGGGAGGCGGCGAAGATGGCGGCGTCGTAATCGGGATTGGACCAGCCGGTGTCGTTGTTGCCGCTGTCGCTGCGCATCGTGTCGAGGAAGGCGGAGGGGTCCTGATAGTCGGCGATCCAGGACGAGCGCAGCAGGTCGTAGTTGCCGGTGCGCCGGGCGGCGAGGGTGCTCTTCAGGTCCTGATTGACGAGGCGGATGCGCACCCCCAATTCCCGGCGCCACATCTCCTGGACCGCCTCGGCGATTTCGCGGTGGGCTTCGGACGTGTTGTAGAGCAGTTCAAATTCGGGCAGCCCGGCCCCGTCCGCGTGGCCGGCGGCGGCGAGCAGGCTCCGGGCGGCCGCCGGATCGAAGCTCTGGCCGGGCGCCGGCGCGTATCCGCTCAGGCCCGGCGGAGTGAAGGTGGTGGCGACCTGCTGGCCCCCGCGCAGGATCCGGGCGACGAGCGCCGATCGGTCGATCGCCAGGGCGAGTGCCCGCCGGACCCGCGGATCGTCGAGGCCGGGACGGCGGACGTTGACCCGGTAGTAGTAGGTGCCGAGGAGGGGATCGATCCGCAGGAACTGCGGCGCCTCGGCGCGATAGGTCTCCACCTTCCCGGGTGGGAGCGCCTCCGTGAGGTGGAGCTGGCCGGCGCGAAAGGCCCGTTCTTCGGCGTCGAGCGCATCGATCAGATGGAAATGGATGGCCCGCAGGCGGACATGGGCGGCGTCCCAGTAGGTGGGCGAGGCCGTGACCACAATCTCCTGGGCCGGACGCCAGGCGGTGAGGACGAACGGACCGTTGCCGACGAGGCGGCCGGGGAGGGCCCAGGGGTGACCCCGTTCCGTGGCTGCGCCGAAGCGCTGGAGCGTCGGCAGATGGACCGGCCACCAGGCCGGCTGGTTGAGCATGCTCAGAAAATCCGGCGCGGGATGCTCCAGGCGGACGCGCAGCGTGTGCGGATCGGGGGCGGCGACGCCGACCGAGCCGAAATCCCCGGTGCCCCGATTGAAGGACTCGGCTCCGGCAAGGATGTAGAGCAGCGAAGCGTTCTCGGCGCCGAGCGACGGCGAAAGCATGCGCCGCCAGGACGCCACGAAATCGGCGGCCGTGACCGGTTCGCCGTTCGACCAGCGCGCGTCCGGGCGGAGGTGGAAGGTGTAGGTCAGGCCCTCGGGGGAGATGTCCCAGCGCCGGGCGACGCCCGGCACCGGGTGCAAGTCCACGGGATCTTCATCGACCAGACCCTCGAACAGGGCGGATAGCACGGCGTAATCGTTGGCCTGCGTGGCGAGATGAGGATCGAGATCGCCGGGGTCGGGTCCGATGCTCCGATGGAGCACCTGGGTGCGGTCCCCGATCTGGACCGACGTTTCACGGCGCCGACAGCCGCCGAGCAGGGCGACGGCGCAGAGGACCGAGGCGGCTCCGATCCGTGCGATCCGCGCGGCGCGGCGCCCGCTCATACCCGCTGGATCAGGGCCACCGCATGGGCGGCGATGGCGAGGGCGCGGCCGAGGTCGCCGACCCCTTCGTGGGTGGTGGCCTTGAGTCCCACCTCGGTCGGAGCCAGTCCGGTGGAGGCGGCGAGGGCGGCCTTCATTTCCCCAAGCCGCGGCAGCAACTTGGGCTTCTCCGCGATCACGGTTGCGTCGATGTTCACGGGCTTCCAGCCGAGTTCGAGGAGACGGGCCACGACGTGGCGCAAGAGGACTTGGGAGTCGATATTGCGCCAGGCGGGATCGGTGTTGGGGAAGAAGTGCCCGATGTCGGGCAGCCCGGCGGCGCCGAGCAGGGCATCGCAGATGGCGTGGGTCACGCAGTCGGCATCGCTGTGGCCGTCCAGGCCGTAATCGGTGTCGAAGCGGACGCCCGCGAGCACCAGCGGTCGGCCGGGGACGAGGCGGTGGATGTCATAGCCGTGGCCGATGCGAAAGGACGGAAGGGAGGGCATCGATCAGGGTTTCGCCGTGAGCAGGAAGTCGAGGTAGGCCAAATCCGAGGGCAGCGTCAATTTGGGGTTCGGGTGGGTGTTCTCGAGCAGTGCGACGGGATGGCCGAGCCGTTCGACGGCGGCGGCATCGTCCGTCACCCGGAGACCGCGCGCGATGACCCGGGCGTAGGCCCGTTCGATCAAATCCCGCGCGAACACCTGGGGGGTCTCCGTCGCCCAGAGGCGGGAGCGGTCGAGGGTGCGCAGGCGGCCGGGGTCGCGGTGTTCCTTGATCGTGTCGATCACCCGGTGGGCGAGCACGACGGCCTTTTCGCGGAGCACGATCTTGTGCAGCGCGACGAGCTGCTCGGGTCGAATCAGGGGGCGGGCGCAGTCGTGGATGAAGACGTGGCCGATGTCGCGAGGCAGGGCTTCGAGCGCGCGGGCGACCGAATCCTGCCGCTCCCGGCCGCCGCGGATGAGCAGCGAGGGCGTGGGCGCGAAAGCCGACAGCGCCATCATCTGCGACTGGTCCCGGTAAACGACGACGTACAGATCGGCGACGCCGCTGGCGGCGAAGGCCGCGGCCGAGTGGCCAAAGACCGGCCGGCCGCCCAGGTTGGCCAGGACCTTGTCGGCCACCGTTCCTTGCATGCGGCTGCCGGAGCCGGCGGCGAGGAGGATGACGGCGGTGCGGGACATGGAGCGGACAGGGTGGGCGGGGCGGAGCGGGAGCGCCATCCGGAAAATCGTGGCGCGCGGACGGGTTTGCCGATTGTTTGCGGCGTCGTGATCGTTTCCGCACCTGCAAAAATCAACCTGTTTCTGGCCGTCACCGGCCGTCGGCCCGACGGTTTTCATGACCTCGTGTCACTGGTCGCGCCGCTCGAATGGGGCGATACGCTGACGGTGACCGGCGGCGGGAGTTCGACGGGGGCTCGGGCGGCCACTCCGCCTTCGCTGCGTCTGGAGTCGGACGACCCGGGGGTGCCCACGGACGGCACCAACCTCGTACTCGTCGCGGCGCGCGCGTTTGTGCAGGCCGCTGGCCCGGTGGGCGACGTCGAATTCTCCCTGCAGAAGCGGATTCCGTCGGGCGCGGGATTGGGGGGTGGAAGCAGCGACGCGGCGGCCGCGTTGCGGGCGCTCAACCGCCTGGCAGGCGGGGCCCTGTCGGAGGACGCGCTTGCGGCCGTCGCGGCAACGGTGGGGTCGGATTGCCCGCTGTTCCTGCGGCCCGGTCCGGTGGTGATGCGCGGACGCGGCGAGCGCGTGGCTGCGGTGCCCGCGGTGGCCGCCCAGCGGCTCCACGGGCGCCGGTTGCTGGTGGTCAAACCCGGCTTCGGGATCGCGACTCCCTGGGCCTATGGCCGGCTGGCGGCGGGGGCTCCCGCCAGTTATCTCCCAGCCGAGCAGGCGGAGGCGCGGCTGTCCGCATGGCTCGACCGGGCGGACCTGCCGGCGGAGGCGATCGCCTTCAATTCGTTCGAGCCGGTGGTGTTCGCCAAGTTCGCGGCCTGGCCGGTGCTGCGCGAACGGATCCGGAACGAGTTCGGACTCGGGCTCCACCTGAGCGGGAGCGGGAGCGCGGGCTTCATCCTCCTGCCGCCCGGCGCGGACGCGGCGCCGGTCGCCGCCGCCGTGCGATCCGCGTGGGGCCCCTCGGCGCTGGCGATCGAGACGCGAATTACCGCGTCATCGCCCTGAAATCGCATTGACCCCGTTCGCGCGGGAACCCGTTATCGTTCAGCGCCGTCCGCGTCCTCGGCCGATCCGTCGCCGCGGCGCCCCGCATGCCACCCGAACCCCGCGCCAAAAACGAAGTCCTGGTGCAAGGTATCCCCGCCTCGGAGGGGATCGCCTACGGGCAGATTTTCGTCTACCTGAAGAGTGAGGTGGAGGTGCTCCGCTACCAGGTCGATTCGACCAAGCGGCTCGAGGAGATCGCCCGCTTCGAAAAGGCCCTGCTGGTCACCCGGCAGCAGATCGCGAAGATCCAGAGCGAAGTGGAGAGCAACCTCGGCTCGCAGGAGGCGCTGATCTTCGATGCGCATCTGCTGGTGCTCGAGGATCAGGCCCTGATCTCCGAAACGATCCGCGACTTCGAGAACACCGGCCAGAACATCGAAAGCTGCTTCGACGCCGTGTCGCGCCGCTACATCCAGGCGTTCTCGGAAATCGACGACGAGTACCTGCGCGAGCGGGCGGCGGACATCCGCGACGTCGCCCAGCGGGTCCTGCAAAATCTGCTCGGGCAGGCGGAGAACAGCCTCAGCCGGCTGGCGGAGCAGCGCATCGTGGTGGCGAACGATCTCTCACCCTCCGATTCGGCGAGCATCGACCGGAGCGCCGCGCTCGCGATGGTGACCGACTCGGGGAGCAAGACGAGCCACGCCGTCATCGTGGCGCGGTCGATGAAGGTGCCGGCGGTGGTCGGCGTGCGCGACCTGACCAAGCGCGTCAAGACCGGCGACTGGGCGATCGTCGATGGCTACGACGGCGTCGTCATCCTGAATCCGTCGGAGGCGACCCTCCTCCGCTACGGCCAGATCCAGCTCCAGAAGAAGTCCTTCGAGCAGCGGCTCCGGGACGCCAACCGCGAGCGCGCCGTCACCCTCGACGGGGCGGAGGTGGTCCTGATGGCCAATCTGGAGAAGCCGGAGGAGGCCTCGCAGGTGAAGGAATATTTCGCGCAGGGCGTCGGGCTCTTCCGCACGGAGTATCTCTATCTGAATTCGGCGCGCATGCCGACCGAGCAGGAGCAGTTTCTCGCCTACAAGCGCGTCCTGGAGGAACTCGCGCCGAACCCGGTCATCCTGCGCACCCTCGATTTGGGCGCGGACAAGCCCATGGCCTCGGAGCCCCACCTCTTTCCCAAGGAGGACAATCCCTTCATGGGCTTTCGGGCGATCCGCTTCTGCCTCGAATATCCGGAGATCTTCAAGGTGCAGCTGCGCGCGATTCTGATGGCCAGCGCCCATGGCAAGGCGCGGATGATGTATCCGATGATCAGCGGGCCCGAGGAAATGATCCGGGCGAACGAGATCCTGGAAGAGTGCAAGGCCGAGCTGCGGGCGCGGCGCCAGCCGTTCGACGAGACGATGGCGGTGGGGGCGATGGTGGAGATTCCCAGCGCCGCCCTGAATATCGACCTGCTCGCGCCGCACTGCCGGTTCTTCAGCATCGGGACCAACGACCTGATCCAGTACCTCCTGGCCATCGACCGGGGCAACGACCGCATCGCGCATCTTTACGAGCCCTCGCATCCGGCGGTGTTGCGGACGCTGAAGCGCATCGTGGACGACGCCCATGCGCAAAATCTCCCCGTGGGGGTCTGCGGCGAGATGGCGGGCGATCCCGTGTACGCGCCGCTGCTGCTGGGCCTGGGCGTGGATTCGTTGAGCATGACCCCACCGCGCCTGCCGGCCGTGAAATACCTCGTGCGGGCGATGCGTCTGACGGAGGCGCGGGAACTCGCGGCCGAGTCGCTGGCCCTCGGTTCCGCGAAGGAGATCTACGCGAAGTGCGTGGCCTTCTACCGCGCCCGGGTCAAAGCGGAGTGAGCCGGACGCGCCCGGATCAGGCGGCGGGCTTCAGTCCGCTCGCGAGCAGCGTTTCGAAGCAGGGTTCGACGGTCTCCTTGGCGGCGGACGTGACCTCGACTTGGGCGAATCCGGCCTTGCGGAGAAAACCGTGCAGGGCGCTCTCCTTGAAACCCAGCCAGAGGTCGGCGTAGAGTTCCCGGGCCCGTTCGAACGTGTGTTCGGCGAGATCCAGCACGAGGATCTGGCCGCTCGGCCGAAGAATGCGGAAGGCTTCCTCCACTGCGCGCTGCGGGTGCTGGGCGTGGTGCAGCGCCTGGCTGAGGATCGCCAGATCGACCGAACCGTCCGGCAACGGCACGCGCTCGATATCGCCGAGTTTGTACGCCAGATTGGCGAGTTCGTTCTTGCGGGCGAGTTCCGTGCCAACCGCGACCATCGCCGGCGAGTTGTCGATGCACCAGACCTGACGGGCGTTGCGCGCGAGCAGCTGCGACAACAGGCCCTCCCCGGCGCCGAGGTCGGCCACGTCGATCGAGGGCACGAGCCGCAGGGCGAGCCGCCCGATCGCTTCCCAGGAGCGGCCGGGGCAGTAATTTCGTCCCAGCCGGCCGGCGATCAGATTGAAGTATTGCTCGGAGATCCGCCGCCGTTTCTGGAGGATTCGGTCGAGGTTATCCCGGTCCTCGGCCATGACGGTCAATTCGGCCACGCAGTCGGCCGCGGCGGAGAGCAGAGCCCGTTGCCGGGGTCCGAGGCCCGGGCTTAGCGAATAAAAGGCCTTCTTGCCCTCGCGCCGATCGGACACCAGCCCCGCCTGGCGGAGGAGGGCCAGTTGCGACGAGATGCGCGATTGGCCCATCCCGAGAATCTCCTGAAGCTCGGCCACGGATAGCTCCTCCCGGCTGACCAGCGCGACCAGGCGCAGGCGGGTCGGGTCGGACAGGATCTTGAGCGTATCCCAGGAGGCGTTCACGCGGCGGCAGCCTGCGTGGCGGACGCGGTCAAGGCAATGTCGGATCGAGCGTCCGCGCGAGGTACCAGAGGCCGAACGCGAGAATGACGGCGCCGCCGATCTGATTGATGCGGTGCAGGCCGCCGTGCTGCAGCCGGTGGCCCAGCCGACCGGCCAGGGTGCTGAGCAGCAACCACCAGGCGGTGGATCCGGCGAAGACGCCGGCCACGAGCGCGGCCGCGGCGAATCCGCCGGCGGCGGTGGCCACGCCGAATCCGGCGAAGATGCCGATGAACGCCAGCACGGTGGTGGGATTGGCGACCGTGAGCGCGAAGGTGGACCAATAGGCGCGCCCGGCTCCGGTGGGGGGTGCAAGCTGATGGTCCGGCGGCGCGGGCCTGGATCGGAGCATGCGAATGCCGAGAATGGCGAGGAAGACGCCTCCGACCACCTGGATGGGATCGCGGTGGGCGATCAGGAAGCGATTGAAGGTGCCCAGCCCAAGGGCGGCGATCAGACCGAACAGCGTGTCGGCCGTGGCGGCGCCGAGACCGGAAACAAATCCGATCCAGCGGCCGCCCGCGACCGAGCGCCTGATACAGAAAACCGCGATCGGACCGACCGGCGCGGCGATCAGCAGACCGACGATGACTCCTTTGAGGAAGTCCTCGGTCACGCCGGCGCCGACTCGACGCTGCGGGCGATGCTCACGATGGAGTAGGTCTCTTCCGCCGCCCCCGTCTTCACCTTGACGGAGTCGCCGGGACGCTTGGAGAGCAGGGCCGTGCCGAGCGGGGTCTTGTACGAAATGATATGGTGCTCCGGGTCGCTGTCCCAGGCGCCGAGGATGGTGTAACGGGTGAGGGCGCCCTCCTGGTTGCGGACTTCGACGACGCTCCCGACTCCGACCTGGTCCGCGCTCGCTTCCTTGAAGTCGGTGATGCGGGCGTGGGAGAGCTCGCGCTCGAGCTGACCCTTCTGCGCCATGAGGACCTGCTGGTCCTGCTTGGCCATCTTGTACTCGGAGTTCTCCTTGAGATCGCCGTGCTCGCGGGCGGAGGCGATCGCCTTGGAATTCTCCGGGATCTTCCGGGAGACGATCTGCTCGTATTCTTCCCGCTTGCGCTCGAAACTGGCCTTGGAAACGAGGATGGTGTCGTCCTTCGCCTCCGCATCGACCGCCACGAGCGACTGGATGTTCGGGAAGATCTTGATGAAGCGGGCGAGGAGGGACTTTTTGGTCAGCTCCTCGAAGCCCTGGTTGAGCAGCAGCGTGTTGGCCAAGTCCCGGGCGGTCTCCGGATCCGCGGTCGCAAGCAGGTCGGCGATGAGATCGGCATCCTCGCTCAGGATGTCGGCCAGCGGAATCCGCCGGGCGCTGGCCGCCTGGAGCGCCTCGTAATCGATGGCGAAGAAGATGGCGCTGAGCAGACGCGGGGTGATGAGGTCGTGCAGCAGTTTCGCGAACTTCTTCGAGTGCCGGTTCTTGACGATCCAGAGGAGGACGGGGGCGCGCAGGTTCTGCTCCGTCTGCCAGCGCTTGAGCGTCGAGGCCAGGTCTTCGGCGTGACCGTTTTCCAAGAGGAAGTTGATGCACTCCGTCGTGAATTTGCCCTGGGAGACCTTGAGGAGGGTGAAGACGGCATCGCGCGATTCGATCGGATGCGTGTCCTTGATCAGCTCGAGGAAGCGGCTCTGGAACTGGACGGGGATCTTCTCGGCGATGACCGTCAAGTCGCGGAGATTCGCGACCAGCGAGGCCTGGGAGGGTTCGAAGGTCGCGGGATCGATGCCGGCGGCCTTGGCGATGCGGTCCCGCACGGCCGCGCCGTAGAGGCGTTCCGCGGCGTCGAGCTGGTTGCTATCCTTCACCGCATCGGCGACGCCTTTCAGAATCGCCGGCAGGCTGGCGTGCATCTCCTTGTGGGTGGCGGCGGAGACGAATTCCTCCGCGAGGGCGATGCGCCGGCGGGCGGAGCGGGTGGCGTTGAACTGGTCGAGAATCTCGTCCTCCGCGGAGACGGGTGTGATGCGGAGGATGTAACAGTCGGTCTTCTTCTCCGGCACCGCGATCCGCGGGTCCTTGGCGATGGCCTTCTTCGCGTCGGACCACCACTTCTTGAATTTCTCCTCGCCGAGCACCTGCGCGAGCGTGATCTCGAGATCGATGGCGGTCGTCGCCCGGTTGGGGTAGGCTTCGAGCGCCTCGACGATGAGCTGGGCGGGGTTCTCGGCGATCAGTTCGGCGATCTTCTTCGGCTCCGTCTCCTTGCGGACCAGCAGATGCTGGTCGGCCAGCACCTCCATCGTCGTGACGCAGAACGCGGGATCCATCGGGTGGCCCTTCTTCTCCTTAAAGTCGATCACGAGACGCTGCGTGCCCTCATCATAGCTCTTGATCTGGCCGAAACCCCAGCTCCGGTGGACCACATAAGCATCGGGCTTCATCGCCTCCAGCTTGGCCTTGGCCGTCTTGAGAGACGGGTTTTTGGTGATGAGCGCGGAAACGGCTTCGGAATTCATGGTTGCGCGACTTAACGCGTGAACCTGAGACTAAAACCGAGGATGCTGAGCGTTGTCAAACCGAGTCTCGGGGTGGGCTGGCCGGCCGCGGTGGATCGGGTCGCGGCCTGGTTGGACCGGCGGGAGCGGGTCGACATTCTCATGGAGGGAGTATCCGCCCTCCTGACCGGCACTGAGCGCGCCCGCTGCCAGCATCTGGTCTTCGGCGTCATTCGCCATGCGGGTCGATTGGAAGCCGAACTTGGTCGCCTGATTGCGCATCCGCCGCGTTTCGTGACCCGCGCGATCCTGTTTGTGGCCGGCTTCGAATTGATCGAGGCGGCGGCGGGTTCCGCCGAGGCGGGCCGGGCGGCGCGCATCGTTCACCACGCGGTCGAACAGACGAAGGACCTCGCCAGTCCCGCCGAGGCGCGTCTCGTCAACGCCGTCGGTCGGAAGCTGGCGGCGGCCCTGACGGCGCCCGTGGGGGAAGGCGCGGCCGCCTGGGCGGAGCGCTGGTCCCATCCGGAATGGCTCGTGCGGCGCTGGCTCGCCGAGTTCGGTCCGGACGCGACGCATGCTCTCCTCGAGTGGAACCAACGGACCGCGCCGGTGCACGCCCGCTGGCGGGATCCGGCGCGGCCGCCGCCGGAGTGGCTGGTCCCGACGGCGTGGGCGGGATTTTATGCGGTACCCGTCGGGCGCTGGGGGGACCTGGAGCCCTTGCTTCAAGCCGGCGCGGTCTATCTGCAGGATCCGGCGACCCGCCTTGCGGTGGAATTGCTGGCGCCGCAGGCGGGCGAGACGGTGCTGGACTTGTGCGCGTCGCCCGGCGGCAAGAGCCTGCTGATCGCCGACACGATGGGAGCGGGCCGGCTCGTGGCCTGGGACCTGCCGACGGCCCGGATCGACCGCATGGAGGAAAATCTGGCTCGAGCCCGCGGGGTCGAGATCGCCTTGGTGCAGGGCGACCTGCTCTCGGACCCGGCCGCGCAGCTCAGGGCGCGCGGGCTGCCCGCCGCCTTCTCGGCGGTGCTGATCGACGTGCCCTGCTCCAACACCGGCGTCATGCGGCACCGCGTCGATGTGAAGTGGCGACTGCGGGAGAACGATTTTGCCCAGCATGCCCGGCAGCAGGCCGGTTTGCTGGCGTCGGCTGCACGGCTGGTTGCGCCGGGCGGACGCCTGGTCTATTCGACTTGCAGCGTCGATCCGGTCGAAAACGAAGGGGTGGTCGCGATGTTTCTCGCCCGGCACGCTGGTTGGACCTTGGACGCGCGGTCGGTGGCGCTCCCCTGGCTGGCCGGACACGATGGCGCGGCGGCTTTCCGGCTGCTCCCGCCGCGACCGACGCCCTCCGCGCGATGACGCTCCGTCAGTTCGGGCTGTTTGTCCTGCTGGTGGGATTGGCTTTCCGCTGGGCGGCCGATGGCGGGGGACAACCGTTGGTCACCAAGCAGCCGCAGGACTTCTACGGCTTTCTGACGGATGCGTTTTCGTCCGGCCAGACTTACCTGAAGATCGCGCCGAATCCGGCTCTGAAGGATCTCGCGAACCCTTGGGCGGGAGCCCAGGGGATCCCGCGCCTGCACGACGCCAGCTATTTCCGCGACCGCTACTACGTCTATTTTGGTCCCGCTCCGGTACTGCTCCTCTTCCTGCCCTGGCGGGTCGCGACCGGTACGTTCCTCGCCGAAGAGGTGGGCACGGCGGTGTTCGGTGCCGTAGGCACCGTGATCGCCGGCGCTTTGCTCGCCTGGGCCTGGCGCCGGTGGTTTTCGAATCTGCCGAAGGCATGGCTAATTCTCGGCCTGGTGCTCATGACCCTGGGCAGCCGGGCGCTCGTGCTCGCGGAGGACGCCAATGTCTACCAGGTGCCGATCAATTGTGCGTTCTGCTGCCTGATGGGCGGATTGGCGGCGGCGACCTGGGCGATGGCGACCGTCCAGGCTCGGTCGCGGGCCGTCGGCCTCGGCCTGGCGAGTTTGGCCTGGGGTCTGGCGGTGGCCTCCCGACCGGACTATCTGCCGAGTCTGGCGGCGCTGGGCATCCCCCTGGCGTACTTGATTTCGTCCGAACGTCGCGGAATGGGCCCGAAATCCCTCGGGCTTCCGGCTTTGATCGCCTGGACGGTGGGTCCGGCGGCGATCGTCGGCCTGGGCCTCGCGTGCTATAATTATGTGCGTTTCGGCGAGCTGCTGCAGTTCGGGATGAAGTATCAGTTCACCGCGGGCGACCAGCGGGGAATCGCCCTGGTTTCGCCCGGCAGCTTCGGCTTCAATCTGGGCCGCTACCTGTTCTCCCGTCCGTTTTACAGCGCTTATTTTCCGTTTCTGGTTTCGGAGGACAATTGGGGCGCGTTGGTCTGCACGCCCTTGGCGGCCCTGGCTTTGGGGCTGCCGGTGTCACTCACCTGGCGGTCCCAGCGGCTTTCGGCCGACTGGTGCGTCTGGGTGCTGATGCTGGCGGCGGTCCTGGCCTGCAACTTCATCACGCTCAGCCTGCTCGCGATCTCGAACGAACGCTACTTCATCGATTTTCTACCCGTGGCGATCATGCTGGGAGTGGTCGCCTCCTGGCGCTGGCTCGCGGCGGTCAGCCGGGCGGCGCCCTGGCTCCGACGGTCGACGCAGGGATTGATCGGCGGCGTGGCCCTCTGGACGATCGGACAGGGGGCGCTGATGACGCTGCACAATTACGCCGATCCCGCCGCATTGAATCCGCTGGCCCGCCTGGCCGACCGGGCGGTGGCCCGGGTGGAATCCTGGAAGGGCATCCGGTACGGTGCGCTGACCTTGGAGGTGCGTTTCCCTGATCGGACCGCCGGAACGCGCGAACCCCTGCTCGTGTCCGGCCACGGAGCAGATGTGGTCTACGTCGACTATCTGACCGGGCATCGCATCGACGTCGGCGTCTTTCATGCCGGGGCCGGCGGCCCCGTCAGCGACCCGGTCGCCATCGAACCGGGTCGATCGTACCGCATCAAGCTGGACCTCGGTTCGCTCTATCCGCCCAAGGCCCACCCCGCGTTGGCGGCCTGGCCGGCACCGTTGGCGGACGTGCTGCTGCGGCGGCTCGACGTTGCGTTCGAGGGTCGCACCCTCCTGCACGGTGCCGGGGCGTATTATCCGACCGATCCGGGCGACATCCATCTCGGCCGCAATCCCGACGGACTGATCGCTCCCGGACGATTCACGGGCGAGCTCCGCACCCTGGCGCAGGCGGGCGTGCCGCCGCCGACGTCGTTGCAGGGGCCGCCCGGCACCGGGCCCGTTCGACTCACTGTCCGATTTCCGCCGTTTCGCTTTTTTTGGCGCGAACCGCTGATCAGCACGGGTGCGACCGGCGCGGGCGATCTCCTCTATGTGGCCTATCTGGCCCCCGGCGTGATCCGGCTGGGCCACGATTCATGGAATGGGAGCGCCGTCGAAACCGGCCCGCTCCATTACGATCCCGCGGAACCCCAGGTCATCGAGGCGGATCTCGGCTCCCTCCAGCCGATGCGCGGGCGCCGTGTGACCGGGCCGCTCGCCCTGCGCTTCAATCATCGGCTGGTGCTGTTCACCCCGCGGCCTTTTAACGCTTCTTTGCCGGCGGAGGTGGTCTTTGGCTTCAACGGCTGCAACGCCACCTCCGCGGCGGCGGCTTTTTCCGGTGAGATCGTCGCCGTCGAGCGCGTCGCGCCGATCGCCGCGCCGCCGCCGGTCACCCGCGGAACGGGCCCGGTGGGGTTGGCCCTGACGTTTCCGCTGAACCGGTCCGGAGCGAGCGAGCCCTTGCTGGCGACCGGATCGCCGAATCGGGGCACCGTCGTCTTTGTCCACTATCTCGATGATCACCGGGTGGCGCTGGGCTATGCCGACGGGATTTCCCGCCCGGTCTTCAGCGCCCCGCTCGCCCTCGACTATGAGAAGACGCACGGGCTGGAGATCAGCGTGGGCGCCTTGTATCCGCCGGAGTCGGACGCGGCCTGGGGCGCGACGGACGCGGCGCGGCGGGCGCGGTTGCGCGGCACCGTGGCGGTGGCATTGGACGGACGGTGCGTGTTGCTGGGTGACGCGTCCGGCGGACCCGCAGACGGGGGAAACCTCGCGCTCGGCGCCGGGGCCACCCCGTCGCCGGTGGGGGCCGCCGTTTTCACCGGCCGCTTCCTCCTCCAACAGCGCCTCCCGCTGGACTCGCTCAACCTTCAGCGGGGATTGACTCCGGTCGAGCTGGACGTGCGGCTGCCGGTCGGTCGGCCCGGGCGCTCGGAACCGTTGGTGGTGACCGGCCGCACCGGCGCCGGCGACGCCCTGTACGTTCATTACGTCGACGGTGGCCATATCCGCCTCGGCTACGACCATTGGTACGCCGGTGGCCCGCTCAGCGAGCCGATCGCGGTCGATTACTCGGCGATTCACACCTTCGAGATCAGCCTCGGTTCCCTCTACCCGGATCTGGCGGATGCCGCGTGGGGGGCGACGCCGAGCGACCGGCGCAGGGCGCGGCTCAGCCATGTCTCCATCAAGCTGGATGGCCGCAGCGTGCTGACGACTGCCGCCAGCGCTTATCGGGTCCCGGGCGCCCACCTCGCGGCCGGCAGCAACCCGATCGGCGCGTCGAGCTGCGATCCGGTTTTCAGCGGAGCCCTCACGGCGCGGCGGGCGGACCCGGACTAATCCGGGCCCGACTACGGCACCACGTCGGCGATGCGGAGGCGCTGGCGGGTCTCGGTGCTTCCGTTCAGGAACGTGTATTCGACGGAGACCGCGGTGGCGATCAGCTCATCGTAACGCCGCAGGTCCCACCCCGCCACCGGCTCGCCATTCACGCGGACGACCAGGTCGCCGGGCTCGATCGACGCCGCGGCGGCGGGCGAGCCGGCGATCACGCCGACCACGCGCCAGTACGCGGGCGTTTTCCGGAAACTCAGCCCGGCGCTGCGCATCGAGGGGATGGCGATCGGATCAAACGAATCCCGCCAGAAGGTCACGTCGTTGTGCTCCTGATCGAAGGTGAGGGTGAACTGCTTGAGAATGCCGCCGCCGAGCGTCGAGAGGCCGTCGGTCAGTTCGGCGACCGGCCGCGGCACGACGTATCCGCCGATCGCCAGGTCCTCGCCCAGCCGGCCCACTTCCAGCTGGCGGTCGCCGGTCAGCGTGCCCACGGTCGGACCGGCGGTGGGCCCGAAGGCGAACCTCGGCTTGAGCCGCGCGGGATTGAGACTGAGCGCGGCGTCCTCGCCGGAGTCGATCAGCGCGGTGCAGGGACGGTCGCCCAGCCGCACGGGAATCAGCGGAATGCGATTCTGGTTATTGAAGGCGATGGTTTCGCCGGGCAAGGGGACCGCCGGTCGGCCGGCCCGCAGGATCACGCGCTGGTTTGGGTAATCGAGCGTAAGCACCGTCTCCCGAAACAGCGGGAACCCGAGAATACCGTCGATTTTAACCCCGAGCTGGGCGGACAGATCGGCGCAATCGTAGATGAGCACCGGCACGGCCTCGAAACGCACCGAGCCCAGTTGGAGCCGTTCGACCGTCGTGGCGGGCAGGACGGTCGTGGCCCCGGCGGCCGACTTGACCCGGACTACGGGCACGGCGGGGGGCGGATAACCCCGGGCGGCGTAACGCATCGCCAGGTCCGGCGTGAGCAGCGTGGCGGACGAACCGGTATCGATCAGGAAGTGATAGGGACCATAGCTGTCCCACTTGGCTTCGACGATGAGGAGATTGCCGCGGAGCTGCGCCGGGACGATCACCGGTTTGGAGCCGATGGCGGTGGCGCCGGGGCGGGGCGGCTCCCGGTTCCAGGGCACGCAACCGCTCGCAAGGCAGCAGACCGCGGCAAGGAGCAGCAGCGCGGGGGCGGACCGGGCGGGTTTCATTTGACCGGGCGGGGCAGGGTCGAGCTGAGTGCGAGAGAGCCGATCGCCAGCGCGGCGCCCCCGACGAAGACGGAGCGGGAGCCGTAGCCCCAGAAGACGATGCCCGCGATCACGGGGGTGATGGCGCGCGCCAGCGACCCCAGGGAGCGAAAGATGCCCAGCACGCGGCCCTGTTCCGCCTGACCGCTATAGAGGGAGATCAGCCCGGTGGTCGACGGATTCACGAGGCCCGAGCCGAACGCGAGCACGGCGAGACCGGCGTAGAGTTCCCAGGGCCGGGCGCACAGCCCGATGGCCAGCAGGCCGACGGCGGTCGCAATCAGGCCGCCCATCAGGACGCGGATTTCTTCCGCATTCTTCAGCAGCCGGCGCACGATGTAGCCCTGGGTCACGATCGAACAGACGCCGAGGAAGCCCAGCAGGTAGCCGTTTTGCCGGGTGGAGTAGCCGAATCGTTCCGCCGCCATGAAGGTGAGCGAGCTCTCCATCGCGACGAACGCGAGCGAATACACGAAGGCGACGACGTTCGCGCGCCGGACGGCGGCGTTCCGCAGCCCGAAAATCGCGGCGATCGGATTGCGGATGCGGGTCTCCGGCGCGCCCGCCCGCGCCGCGGGGTCCAGCGTCTCCTTGAAGCTGCGCGAGATCCAAATCCAGTTCACGGCGCACAGCGCGAGTGAGATCAGGGCCGGCACGCTGAAGGGATTGAAGCCGTAGCGCTCCAGCCCGGGGTGCCGCGTCAGCAGGTTGATCTGGGCGGTCAGGGCGCCGACCATCGGCCCCGTCACGAGGCCCAGCCCGAAGGCGGCGCCGACCAGTCCCATCGCCCGCGAACGTTCCTGCCGGGTCGTCACGTCGGCCACGGCGGCCGTCGCGACCGAGAGGTTGCCGCTGAACGCGCCGGCCACGATCCGCGAAAGCAGAAAGAGCCAGAACGAGCCGCTGAGCACCCACACGAGGTAGCCGGCGGCGGTGCCGGCCACCGTCATTCGCAGCACCCCGCGGCGGCCCCGCCGGTCAGAGAGGGCCCCCCAGAACGGGGCGAAGACGAACTGCAGCACCGAGAAGAACGAGGTCATCACCCCGCCGAAGAGCACCGCCGCGAACGCGTGATCGCGGCCCAGGACGCGGGCGACCGCCTCGCTTTCGGCCAACAGCCAGCCGAGGAGCCCGGCGTGGCCGTCCAGTTTGAGGTAGTAGCCGATCAGATCCGGGCCGAGCGGGAAGATGATCGAGAACCCGATCAGGTCGATCAGCAGCGTTAGGAAAATGACCCCCAGCGACAGGCGCCGGGGCGGTGGGCCGGCCGCCGCGGCTGAGGCGGGAGGTTCGGCAGCCACAGGATCAAAGGCGGTAGGGCAGGGGATAACGCGCCGTCAGTGCCGCGATCCGTCCCTTGACCGCGCTCAGGGCCGACGCCTCGCCCGCTGCGCCCGCCGCTTTCAACACCGTGTCGATGCAGTCCGCGATCTCGTCCATGTCCGCCTCGTTCATGCCCCGGGTCGTGACCGCCGGCGTGCCCAGCCGGATGCCCGAAGCCTGGAACGGCGAGCGGGTCTCGAAGGGCACCGTATTCTTGTTACACGTGATGTGGGCCAGATCGAGGGTCTCCTGCGCTTTCTTCGCCGTGAGGTCGGGGAGATTGCCGCGGAGGTCGACGAGAAGGAGATGATTGTCGGTGCCCCCGGAGACCACCCGGTAGCCGCGGGCGATCATCCCGGCCGCCAGCGCCCGGGCGTTGCGGATGATCTGGGCCGAGTAGGTCTTGAACTCCGGCTTGAGGCACTGGGCGAAGCAGATCGCCTTGCCGGCGATGACGTGCATCAGCGGTCCACCCTGGCTGCCGGGAAACAGGGCGGAGTCGAGCGCCTTGGCGTGCTGGGCCTTGCACAGGACCAGGCCGCCGCGGGGGCCGCGGAGGGTCTTGTGCGTCGTCGTCGTGACGAAGTCGGCATGGGGCACCGGCGAGGGATGCAGCCCGGCGGCGACCAGACCGGAGATGTGGGCGATGTCGGCGAAGAGCAGGGCGCCGTTCGCGCGGGCGATCTCGCCCATGCGCGCGAAATCGATGACCCGCGAATACGCGCTCGCCCCCACCGTGATCATCTTGGGCCGTTCGCGGGCGGCCGTCGCCGCCAGCTCGTCGTAATCGATCAGGCCGTTGTCCGGGCGCACTCCGTATTGGATGAAGCGGTACAGCTTGCCCGAGAGGTTGGCCGGATTGCCGTGGGTGAGATGGCCGCCGTGGCTCAGGTTCATGCCCAGCAGCAGGTCGCCCGGCTGCAGCACCGCGGTGTAGACGGCGAAATTGGCCTGCGA
>Ga0116230_10002616_pt1 | contig 17344 bp, 7 predicted proteins | sample S1TSphfallax_3_FD_88678 | JGI IMG/M metagenome (GOLD analysis project Ga0116230, IMG submission 88678) | Host-associated microbial communities from peat moss isolated from Minnesota, USA - S1T2_Fd - Sphagnum fallax MG | ecosystem: Host-associated > Plants > Peat moss > Unclassified | place: USA...
TACCATGGCACCAATGCGGGAGCTGGTTCACCCAAGACGGAGGAAGAGGGTTTGGATTGTCTTACCGATTGTTCACAAATAACCCAGCTACTTCCACAGTGCTTTGGAGTTCGTTCAAGTACCTCCACCCAGAGAATTAAAATGGCTTCTGCACTACAGTCTTTATAAAATGTAATGTTAAAATAATGTGAAAGTGTCTTTGCGGCCGTGACCATAGTGCAAAGCCATCCAGTAAGGTCCTTTTATGAAGGTCATTTACGAAGTACTGCACTTTTGTCAGGTCACCTTCATAAAAATGGGCTTGTACGATTTAGCTTCTACCCACTGTACACAAAATGTGCACCACTTTCTCTTGGTTTGGGAAATTGTCCAGCAGTGCCTAGAGGGCCCTCGATTAGAGGCAACCTTGTAAGTCGATGGGCTGGCCCGCCCCTATGGCGCTAAAAACCTTTCAAGGGATATCTAGTAGGGTTTAGGGCAGTGGAGTGTAGAACCAGCACCTCCACTACAGGTACCAGCAGTGAAAAAAAACTGAGTGGACGACCTTGTAAATTTTTTAGAAATGATTTGTTGATTGTTTTGAAAATGAAAGAAAACTGAAAGGGAGGATAAAAACGAAATTGATGAAAACCCAGGATATTTATTGCAACATATATTAGGGTTGGGTGAAATAGTGGTTGGGGGACGAGAGAAAGGCTGAAAAGAGGAGAGTAACTTTACAGATAATTCTTACATGAAAATGACTTTAGAGTTGGGAAATATGGGTTGGAGGACAATGATTGAAAAGTAAAGCATGAGATATATGAAAGGTTTCAACACTGACCTGATGAGTTTTTTACAAAAAGATTTGTTTCTAGTCTCAAATTGAAATGGTAGCATTTTCACTCAATGCTCAAAAACTTTGATTGATTATGGGAAGGTAAAAGAAACTTATGACTATCCTATGCAAGGCATTTGAAAATGTGTTGATGGCGTTCCCAAAGTAAAACATGATTCACCTCTCACAAGGAAGGCCACTGAACCTGTTCAGAAACCATAACGTCAATGATCATTACCATTAAGGCCAGCCTTTAGTTTTTTTTAAAAAATTTGTGTTCCTTTAGTAATATCCTTAGTAGTACTGAAGCCGACTAGCAAGGCTCTAGCTGAAAATGGAGTACCCCCAGATGAATAAAAAGTGACAGACAAGGTTGTTGCAAGGTGCATTTCCTGTCCAAGATCATGCTACTGAGATTGCATTGTTGGTGCTATTATTTAGGCGTGGGTAAATCCATACTTTATAATGAATAAAAAGTTACAGACAAGGTTGTTGCAAGGTGCATTTCCTGTCCAAGATCATGCTACTGAGATTGCATTGTTGATGCTATTAATTAGGCGTGGGTAAATCCATACTTTATAAATGTATTTTTGCGACGGGCCTCATTGATTGGCGAAGATGAACCGGCGTCTGCAATTGTACCTTCACCATCTTGACTGTTCTCATTGGAACCCCAGAGGATTCCCAAACTGCTCCCAAATACGGTCCTCAAGATGTTCCCAATAGCACCTCGGTTTTATCTTATAGAACAACACAATTGTGCTTATTCTGCTAAGTAAAAGAACAAAAAATTTAATTTTTAGTTCAGCATTTTTTGATGTCCCATAATAATTTCAAACCCATAAGCTCTGGGGAGGAGAATGAGGATACCTACCAGCACAGTTTTGGACATGAAATGAAAATAATGTTTTGATTTATCTAATATAAAATTAAGGTCAAACTAGTCAAACCTTGCATCAAAGCATTGTCACTTCACACAATGTGTGGCACCAATGCCCATACAATGCTCATTTCCAGGAATTTAGGGAAAAAATTAACAGGTGGTCATCTATTCTCTGTTTTTGAACCGAAGGAAGGAGCCAGCTACCACTTTTCTATACAACATTTTTAAAAAATCACTGCTGATAGTGACTATATTTAACTTAGGAAATGTCAAATTTAGATTTGGGGACCCTGATTTAGTCTCTGAACGGGTAAATTAAATATAATGTTGGCGAAAAACCTCAAAAAGGGAGGATTTGGATTCTGTCCTCGCATGGGTTCAGCTAATCGTAAAAGAACGTGGGTTGCAAGTAATGGATCAAGGGAAACCGAGAACAAGACTAGGAAGTAGGTACCAAGTTGCTACTTGAAAAGGAAGGAAACACGTCATGAAAAAGAGAGCAAAAGAGGGATTAAACAAAAAATTTGTAGCATCAACAAAAGTGCTAGAAACCGAGGAGAGCGAGGAAGTAAAACAAACAAGCAGTGCACTTGGATTAATGGCTGTTACGCCGGTTGGCTGATATAGCCTGTAGGTACATGACCACTGCTGTAGGTACCTAAGAACTTTTGCAACGTTGTGTGAGATTCTGATCTTCCCACATCTCTCTTCTCAAATTTGAACTGCCAATTTTCACACATGTGAAATTTTCTTCTCACAGCTGAATTTCATTAATGTTCACTGACATTTCCAGTAACTACAAGCCAGTGTTTCTTTTTTTTCAATTTCCTAGTGGAGGCTGGAGCCAGGGTAGCGAGCATCCCTACGTAGATTCAGACAGATTTCGCCACGTCAGCGACAGTCTTTGAACGAACTCCTAAAACTGTAGCCAATAGACATAATTGTCGTCACACCCTCCCCAAAAAAAACAATTTCCAGTCGCTTATAAACGATTTCAAATGAAAAGCCCCCTCTTTTTGCCCTTTGAACTGGTAGCCAGGGTTTTCTAAAAGTAGAAATCTGGCGATAATTCGCCAGAAAAGAAAATGTTGCTACAAGCCTGTTGGTCTTTTGCCCTAGTGGTGGACTAATAGTTCGCAATTTAGAAACGTTCAACTTGCAATTGTACCTGACAAATCCCAATAAACTTTTTTGGCATTCCCTAGAGGGAAAAGAATGGAAACCTCGAGCAAATTGAAGTTGAATTAACAAAACACAGGTAAAACTCTCCAAAGGAAGTGAGGGACCAATATTTCAATGTTTATTCTAATTTTCCCATTGTGAAATCAGGGTATTTTTTCAGTTTTGCCAGGTAGATGAACATGGCGACCGCCTAAATTTGGCTAGAGATCAGAGAACACTAGATTTTTTTCAAATTCCACTATACACTTGTGACAAAAAAGAACCAATGCTCTAATTATGGCGAGTTTTAGTTCTTTTTTCCCGTCGAAATGTGGCAAATTTTCGCTTTTTTTCTGAAAAACTCATTTGGACAGTTTGCAGCCCTTCATTTTTCATCAAGTGAAGAAATTCGCCATTAAAAAAAAACCTGTGTGAAATATGGGGAGCTTTGTATTTTCGCATTGTTAAACAAAGCATTTCATGTTTGCAGAGGGGAAATTCAAAAATTTCTTGATGGTACCATAGGGAATCCGAAAAAAGTTATTAATTACAATCTCTCCCTGTCGACACATCGGTAAGGAAATGGGTTTGAGCTATAAAACCTCAGCAAGTATTGGTTGTAAGATGCAGAAGCTCCTTGGTTAAATCAAACCAGCTTGTTGGATCGAGTGCATATGTATCCGAATCTTCTCCATAGTAGTGGATTGTGAGGCTTCTGAGCGCGACGCTTTCTGACAACTAGGACTTCATTGGTGGTTGTTCGCATTTTGTGATTTCGTGAAGTATTAATGTCCTTGTTAACTCGTCTAATACAAGTAGCTGTCGTGGGTGCACCGCCTGGCTCTGCTTTTTCTATTTTATAGCATTACCAACTTCTTAAAGTCTTTATTTTCCTTCGTTTTAAGATCCTCTAGCTCCTGGGTGCCTTCGCAAGTCCTAGACGTTTCTTTTGCTTGTTTCACAGGCATCAACTATTTTCCTTCATCAGGTGCTTCATTCTCTTCTTTTCTACTGAAAAACCTGTATTTTTCTCTGTTATTCTATTCATGTTTTCTCTATTTCATGATTTGCAGAGTCTACAAATTTCTCTTATTTGGGTGTTATTGCATGCTCAACAGAAAACGCCGACATCCTGCTCCTCAGTAGCACTTCTATTTCAATTTGTTGCTGGCTTTTCTATTATTTTACAGTGGGGCGTGGAGTTTGTGAACAGACGCAGGTGAAATTATTTTCATATTAATCGTTGATGATCATATCTGGTTGGTAGGCTGCATATTACATTCTTTGTGTCCTCTTTCTCGGTTATTTGTTGTGCGATAATGGCTTTATTTGGTCTGCTAACCTTTTTCAAATCCCAAATAATCGAGAGAGCTTGTTAAGTGATTTAGGCCCCAGTATAGCTGTGACAAGTAGTGCATCGAAAAGGATACAGAGAACAGCACCAGCACCGGATTGTGGTATGTAACTGAAGCGAGCAAAGAAGGGATGAAACAAGAAATCTTCTTATCTAGAAAACTCCTAGAAAACAGTAAACTAAGGCTAACATATAAACAAATAAGCGGCAAGTTTTTCTTATGGCTAAAGGATGCACAAGGTGTACTTCCTAGTTTAGAACTCCTTGATAAATTCAAGCTGTTGTTGGGATGGGTGCACCTTCAACTCCAATCCTCTCGTTAGCAACAGATAGTGAAACTTTCGAGCTGAACGTATAGTCCTCAAGTCTTTGGAGGTGGCTGTTCTGATATTGAGATTTTCTTGAAGCCGTAATGTCCGTAATCCCGCGTATAATGTTATTAGGTGTCTTGGGTGCAGCCTCTGGCTCTGCAGGGTTAATTTTTGAGCATTACTGGAGCTTCTTAACTTGGTTGGTTTCATTTGCTGAAGAAGCTTTAGCGTTTGGGTGCCTTCCAAATTCGTGGACGCTTCTTCTGTTTGTTCTTACAGACGTCAGCAATTTTCTTTCAGCTTTTAGCAGGTATTTTGAACTCTCTTATTTTCTGGCGAAGAGTCTATATTTTTCTTGGTCTTTTTATGCATGTTTCCACTCTTTCATTGTATGCAGAATCTACAGTTCTTCTCATTTGGGTGGTTAATGCAGAGAACGGCAATATCCTGCTCCTCGGTCAGATTTGTATTTCGAATTGTTGCTGGTGCTTTAATTGCTTTACAGTGGAGCGTGGGGTTTGAGAACAGCCACAGGTTAAAATTTCTCTCATGAATTGTCGATGATCATATCCGTTTGCCTGCATATGACTTCCTTTTGTGTCCTCTTTCTCAAATTTTTTTTGTGCAACAATTTCTCTATTTGACATATTGACCTTTTAAAAATCCAGAGAGCGTGACATATCACTGAACACTCTTTGTTGTTAGGCAGGACGTGGGCAAGCATCTACCAGCTCGAGAGCTGTGTTAAGATCTGAAGAAAGATGGCATCAAATAGTCAAGACACGCACATGGACGAGCTATTTGGACAGCTTCACTTGTTTGATCTTGCTCAAAAACAGTTGCTTCAAGCAATACGTGGTGATGCCAGTGAAGCCGACTTAAGAGCACATCTCGACTACACTCTCCTGAACATCACAGATGGTGCAAAGGAAGAAGAAGGAGATTTCGCAGATTTCACATTTGAAGAGGGAATGAGTGGAAAGGCTACACTGGGGCCTGAATCACCTGATATGCTGGCTCGGGGTCGGGTATATGAGAAGGCGTTGGGAGAAGCAACACTCAACACACGGTTAAAGGAGTTCCTGGTAATGGAGCTTGAGAAAGATGCATATTTAATTCACTATTTGAGCTTGAATAAGCCAGCAGAGGTTCGTCGCCTAAAGATTGCGTCGTGGGCTGCGACATGTAATTTTGTGCACATAGTGATGGCCCTGATACACTGCAAGGAAGGAGTTGATAGTGGATTCTTGTGCCGGGTCCTGTCAATTGCTGTTGAGTTCGGGTATGTCGAATTGGTGAAGAGCCTCACCGAAGTAAAGGAAGTCAATGTAAACGAAGGAGGACAACTTTATGATTTTGATGATATTTATTTGAGAGCAGTTGGAAAGCCTATTCCCAGAACCTTTGGTTTCGCTGGGCGCAACGTTTTCATGAATTGCTTGTATTACTACGCTTTCACGGATCGATTAGCGCCTCTTAATCTAGCTGCCAAGTTGGGGGATGTAGAAATGCTAAACACTCTTTTAGCATGTAAGAGAATAGATGTGAAACTTGCGCGACCTCTTCATTGGGCTGTGAAAATGGGGCATGATGAAGTGGTCAAGGCAATGCTCCTCAACAAGGAAATACAATTGCAAGTGAATGCAACCCTTAGGATGAGTGTGCAGAAATCTCTAATTGTGAATAGACCGTCATATGTCAATTTTAGATATGTTGTTTGGTGGGCTGGGTTAAAAGTTGACCCTTTGTATCTAGTTAATTTCACTCCACTACAGTTGGCTTCATTATATGGCCACGCAAGTGTCGTGAAGATCTTACGTGATGATTCTAAAGAATGCTTAGTAGCTACGATTGAAAACGACGCAGGAATAACAGCTCTTCAAATCGCAACGGAGAGGAAGAACGATGTAATCATGAAGATCTTAACCGATGTACGTGAGGTTGAAAAGCAAGAAAAAAGATTGTACAGGGACCGGCAGGTGCATGTTGATGCAGCAAATGCTATTCTTGTTGGGGCTGCCTTGATTGCAAGTGTGACATTTGCCGGATGGCTCCAACCGCCTTTAGGGTATTCTCCGTTCTCTGGAAATGGAAGCCTTGATGCAAGATCCCCCACCCCGTCTGGCATGTACCCATCATTTATTTCCGTTGAAGATCATCCAATCCTCAAAATATTCTGGGTTTTCAATTCCTTGTCCTTCTTCTTTGCTATTGCAACCCTTATGGTGGGAGCTACTGCTGCACGGCCCCCAAAGAAACATACATATATTGGAGTAATGGTGCGGTCTTTGCGGACGTCACTTCAGTTAGCTTATGCCCTTCTAACTGTTTCAATTGCATGTGTGATGGGTGCATTTGCAAGTGCCGGCTTTGTAGTGTTACCTCCAATTCACAGCTATACAACTGTTATGGGAGCCACAGTTGGCATAGGTGTGATGGTGGTATTTGTAGGATGGACATTCTCTACAGTGCTCAAAGTCTTATTCGAAGTTCTAACTAGAATTGAAGATCTAGTTAAGTACGTCAATGACCATAATAATTATTCCATATTAAAGCTGGTCCTTTTCCTGGTCCTTTTATCATTAGATCGAATATTAGATCTAATCAAGGAGAAAGTACCAATCGATTGACTATTTGTCAATTTTCTATGCACTGGGAGTGCAACGCTGAAAACGTTATAGGTTGGTATGAAATTTTTCCATAGGTATATAGGTACCCTTTGTAATGTATTAAATATTTTTGTAAGGTATATTGTGTATTGTCCATGCTTTACCACAAGTGGCCAATATTCTACAATATGTTTTAGCATTTTGAAAAATGGCATCTACAATTTTGGGATAACAAGAATTGTAGTGTTACAACTCTGTTGGGCTGCAAAATTTGTTCAATTCATTGAAATGTTTAATTTTTAAAAATTGAATATGAACTCTACAAATAGAACCGCTAAAAACACTTCTTTTTACATTTCTATGCACCATTTAATTCTCGTACCCCAAAAAAGCGGCAAGTCGCAATTCATAAAAAATATAAATAATAAAATAAAATAATGTATCAATTGGATTTTTGTTCCAACAAATCTGGAGGGTATAAAATAGTGGGGGTATTATCACCATGAAATGTTAATTTCCACTAATGTTAAATGAATTTTCTTATTAACCAAGAGGAAAACTTCATGATATTAAAAGACTGAAAATTCGAACTTCCTTATTTTCAAAGCTTTAATAATATTCCTTATTAGGAAGATGCTTGTCATAGGGGTGCTACTACAAATGAATGTTGCATTTTTGGGTTTTCTCATTAAATTGTCTTTTGAGTGAAAATTGATGCACTTTGCTATTGAGTCATAAGGTCCTACTTAGGATTGTTACAGATTAGTGTAACATCAATTTGTACCTTAACATTAACAAGAAAATAGAGTCGAAGTTTCAAAATTTAATGTCAACTTTTACAATGAGTTTTCTTGCTTAGTTTTAATGCATGTTTCAACAATGTTATTACAATATGGAATATCTTACATTGTGCCATGTTATTTCATGACTTTGACCCTTAGATGAACTTGCTTAATTACAACATGGTTTATGCTATGAGAATAAGTTTGAAACATTGAAGCAAGTTAAGCAAGTCACCAAAATGACTAGATTTTATGGGTAAATATCTTTCTATGTAGACATGTTAATGATCCACAACTCGATCAAAAAAATCAGCAGATGATAACATATCCTCACTTCCAATGAAAGTTCATGTCAATACTAGTATTTGTGTAGTTGGTTGATTTTTTAAATAACTAGCAATTTTAGTTCCTTACAAATTTTAAAATCGAACAATTGTAGTACAACCAAGGCTACTAAATCTATTGCTAGAACCAAATCCTAGCTTGTTGAATTGTGAAAAGCTTTGTATTTGCAATGGCACAAGAATTTTTCTTACAACCTTTCACAATAATGGATGCCCTCAACAAAATTTGGCTTTGGCACAATCTCATATGTTTTGTGTTTGTCATTTGTCTATGCATTGGAAAACCTTGAATACATTTTTAAATCTAATATGAAGAACAAAGAAAAATTTAAATCCTTGTTAAAGTAATGTGAAATTAAAGATCTTTTGTTTTCAAATTATGTCAAAATTGCAAAGACATCTAATGGTGCCCCCATTTCACAAGTCATCACAGTGTGCAAATGATGTAACCCTAAAAATCTTTGTTCTTGCAAGCGAACATAACAAGAAAGATGAAATAGAAAGGAAGATAGGAATGGATTGAATCCTAGGTCAAAAACCAACCTAAGTTTTCATTTAGTTGCAAACTTAAGTTTATTTCAACAACCAATAGCATGTGACAAAATAGATATCATAGGAAATAATGGAAATTTGGTGGTTATGATTTTTTTAATGGATGAAGTTTGGATCTTTGAAGAAGAATTGATACTCATTGTTTATAGATGTGTTGATGATTGAGAAAGGACCTTAAAACTTCTAGTGTCCCAAGTTAACTTGTTAATGCAAATATTTCAGAATTTGTTTGGTTGTCTATGGAAGCAACCAAAGATTTATGTTTACTACAATGAAAAGTTAATTTCCAAAACATTGATTTTGATGATTCCATTTTTCTTGTGTTTAGATTGTAACTTATGAAAATTTTAAATACATAAATAATAATAATTATTCCAATGCGATGATGATGAGGTTTTAAAACTTATTTAACCCTTTTTCAGAAGGTTGATGTCAATAGATGCACATTGCAAACAAATTGGAATGTTGATGTTGGGAAAATCTTAATTTGTTTCTAAACCTCATGGAAATGAATTTTGTGTGGAATAATGTATGGGAGAGTACTGAAAATTAGTTACATGTTAGTTGAATCATTTGCTAAAAAACTTTATTCAAATCTTTTACCACATTGAAATCAATTTTGTGTGGAACAATGTACGAGAAATATTGACAATTAATTACATGTTAGCCAAATCATTTGCCCAAAACAATAATTCAAACTCTATAAAAAGGGGAAATGAATTGTTCACAAAATTCTAACTCCAAGTTGCCTATAAGGTTTAGAGGTGTCAACCTTGAGTTCACATTAGAAGTTCAAAAACAACTAGTGCAAAGGTAATGCTATCAAATCTTAAATAATTAAATATGTAAATTGATACATGTATGAAAATTGGATGTTGAAATGATGATGAAAATAATGAATGAAATCTTGCAAATAATTTTAAACATGAAAAAAAGACCCAAAACCACCCTCCTTGAATTCAAAGTTAAAAGATCAAAATAAAAAATAAAAACAAAAAAATTACAAACATCCTCACAAAATATCTAAATATAATCAATAAACTACACACATATCTTAGATCCTTGTGGTCTTGTAAAACCTTATGGAAGATGTTCATGCTTTATAATAGGTGACAATTGAAACATTTACCCCCTTACTGAACGGTTTTCCAAGTTGACAACTCATAATCGATTGATAGAAAAATTTTCCTTGCTCATTGGTGTGGAAGCAAAAACATATGCCCAAATCATGTGTACTCATACATTTGTTACTTGTATGTTAAAGGAGGTGAATACATGAACACCCATTAAATCAATGGGTTGATTGCGAACACATTATCCAAGACCAACCATCAATTTCTAAAGGAATCCAAATTTGATTCCAAAAGCATTAACACCATAAATATTATGTGGAATCGCAAGCCTAATTATTAACCAAGTGCTTGCACCTAGGCCCAAATGTCAAATAATGGGAGCTCAATGATCATCCAAAATTTCATGTCAAAAAATAATGGATCAAATGTAATGGTGCAAACATTTTTAATTTATTTCAAAACATGGCTTGAACTATTGCAAGGGGATATAAACATGAACTAAGGTAGTAGAAGATGTAAAATTAGCTTCAAATTTTGTGCCAAAATATACAAAGGAAACCTTAGCTATTACGCAAGTGAAAACTTAAAAGCATAAAATGTGAAAGTCACAAATGTTCAAATCCTTGGATTGATGGGTCAATGGGCCATGGTGCAATTGAAAAATAGCAAACATAAACCTATTGATTAATAAAAACTCTTTCTAAATTATTTAAAGACCTTGGGCCCCCAAAGATGCCTTAGAATTTTTTAATTATTCAAAGCAAAGAAATATTAAAAAATTTAAAGAAGGAAGGAAACATCATAAAACATAGAAAATCATTTTGTACAAAACAATGGGCAAACCACATGTGGACATCTTTCAACCTCACATAATAATTTATATGCTTGTCATCCTTTAACAACGAATCTTGAACAATAGATGATACAAAAGGCAAATGATCACATTTGAATTTTGTACACCCAATATTTTTAAATCATTTGAAAATTTGCCAAACAAGAATATTGGCATGTGTGTTTAATGGAGATTGTGCAACTTTGAAAAATTGTGTTGATAAGTCTATTGTGCATAACTAGGAAATATTAATTCATTTAGGAAACCCATCTATGAAGCCATTAACCACAACCTATGATGGGTCTATGATATCATGAGTGTCATTAGTGATAAAACAAAACATTGTACGTGACTTGCAAAACATGGCTAATGCAATGACCATGAAATCCTTTTATGATTACAATGGTTGTCTTTAAAATGTTGATTTTGATACATAAAAAACACATACGAGAGTGATAAAATGAATGGTCACAAGTTTGATTCATAGTAATTTGTGAAAACAAAACAATTTGTCATATGAAATGGAACTAATTTGAGACATGGAATTAAGGCAATGATGAACATAATTATCCATGGGCATCACAAATTTTTTTGTAATGATACATGCAACTAAACATAAATAATATTAGAAATTTAAGATTAAAAATTAAGTCAACTATGGACATTTGCATGTATTGAAAAATCAACGTTTTGTTAACATGGAAAAAATCATTCCAACTAACAAATTGAAAAAAAAATTGTGCATGTTATTATGATCTATGTTTCTACTCAACGCAAAATCAACAAGAATGACAATGATGACCTATGCAAATAATTTTTTTTGTTTCACCTTGACAATTTCAAAATAAACCTAAAGCCTAAAATCAAAAAATCCATGCAATGTAAACACAACAACAATAACATAAAAGCTACAACATTAGTCATGAACATAGCTATAAAAACAAAACCTCAAACTAACATTGTCTGAATAAGGTAATTTAAGGTCAAAATTGATGCCAATGCTGACATGGATGTAATTGTCCTTCAAAGATGTTTAATATCTCGTAATGAACATTGTTTAGGTGTGAATGTGGCACACTATGTTTTGCCACAAGGTTTGAATAGTTTGACCATATAGCTTGACATTAAATAAAAATAACATTATTTTTACACAATTTTAAAAAATATCCTAGTAGTAGGTATCCTCTACTAGAAGAAGTGATGAGACAAAATAAGCATGCAAAGAAATTTTTTTTGTCAATTTTATTTGTTCTACTTTTTAGAACAAGTAGAACAACATGGTTGTATGCAAAATTGTTCAATGTGGAAAAAATAAGCCTGAACAAAACTCATTACAAAATATTTAACTTTAGACCTCCCTATCCCAAAGGGGCTTAATAAACATGAGCGATGATGGGAGCAAAGATGTTGTAGTGGAGACCTATTTATATTGTAGTACCTTGGTAACTTGGACATTGAATATATTATTTTCAAAAATGTTGAAATTTTCAATAAAAAAATCAAAAACCAAAATTTTGTGGTGGAAATTAATGAATATTTAAATATTTTAGTATTAAAATATTTCATTTTCAATCATAATTAACTAATTACTAGATAGATATGCGTTGAAACTACTATTGTATTATAGTAATCCAACTCATATTAATTAATTGCGAGACCCCCAAAATTCAATTTTTATTTTATTTTATGGGTATCATTGATTGGCATACCACAAAAAAATTTAATCAAGCCCTTTGTTCTTCACCACTTTTGACCTATGTTAATGGTAGGGCAAAAACTGTGGGAGTAATGCTTGATTCATATTAATTTGTTTGGGTTGCTTTTCAAGTTCAAATTTTTTTTTCAACAAGCCTCTTTGATTGGCCTATCACAAAAAATTCTCAAACATTGAAAGATCCCCAACATAGAACTAGTATTCAGTCTAAAGTCTTTTAAGTAGAAGTACTCACTCCAAACATAAAATCATATAACTTTAAATATTTGCCCAATCTATATAAGTTCCAAGAGGACAATGGTGAACAAAACAAATGAGACAAAGTGAGGTTATATTGAAAAATTATGATGAACACATTGGGTGTATGTATACACATGATTTGTGCATATGATAAGTTGTACGTATACAACTTGAGGAACATGTTGAGAATGTTTTGGGAACTTGTTGGGAACTTGGTGAGAACAAATTGGGAATTAAAAAATCCAAAAAATCCAACAACCTCCCCCTCCCCCCCACTTCCTTAAATAAATAAAAAATCGTTGTTGGCTCACCTGATTTGCTACCAACAATTTCTATGCCTACTTATGTTCTTTAACATTTTTGGTGTAGACTAATGGCAAGATCATGAATCATGGGGGCATACCTAGTTATCCTCCTTTTCATCAAATGTTTTCATTCAAACCTACATGGAACACTTATTGGATTCATAGGAAACATGAATAGAAAACCTATATTGGAACACTTATTGGATTCAATATCTTTGTCAAATTAGTTTAGACATCTTATGAAAGGCCAAACTTAAGCCCACTTTAGATGGGGTATTTCTAAAGTCGAAATTCCTAGGAACCAACTTGGACTTATGTGAACCAAGTTTAATCCTTGAGTTGGACCTTACCTTAGACCCTAGCTTGCATCTTGGTTCTTCAAATCATGAACTCTCCTTTTTTGTTCTTTTTTTTGGTTTGAACCAATTGATTTTCGCTCCAAAATGGTGCCATGTAGGTTTAGCCTTGATTTGTCACTTTTTGGTTTTCAACTTTCATTTAAAGGTCATGGGTCCATTTTATGGCGATCAACCAAGAGGATTGTTCTATTTCATGGACCTTAGACCTTGGATCTTCATCTAAAGTGGCCCTTAGCCTAAGGCAACTTATACAACTATCTAACCATGATGAAAATAATTAATTCACTATTGCCTAATAATTAATTCACATATTTTTTTAATGGAAACCCTAAAAATAATTAAAACCCCCATCCTAAAATGGGTGTAAAAATTATAGAATAATGAAATAAGAAAATATTTGCCTTGTTATAATTAAACAAACCCCATGAAAATGGCAAGAAAGTGAATAGCCAAAGACACACCCAACTTTATGGTGAATGTTGAATGTGACTTTATGAATGCGAGAAAAAAATTGAATTGGTTGTGGATAACTACTTACAAAATATTCCAAATGAATTTGTTTAGACTATGTGTTTATTTAAATTGGTTAAATTTTTTTAAACCAAACCAAAAATTCTATCAATGATTGCAAAATATTTCAAAAAAATTCAATATTGATTCTTCTTGTAGCAAATGCATCCCCATCCATGAATTTAAAAGGTATCAGAAAATTTAATAGTGAATGTCAAATTTCATACAAAACAATAAAAAATGACACAAAGCACAAAAATGGACCTACTCTATAAATGTAACTAGTGTAGCTCCATGGTGCTTAATTTTCTCTGTTAAAATGTTGCTACCATAATTTCTTTTGGTTTGGTGTCTTTTTTTTGTTGTTCAAAAGAAATTAAAAAATAACAAGATCAACATGAAAAATAATATGAAAGATGGTTAAAGACAAAATTTGGTAGCATTCCACATAGGATAAATTATTAAATTGTTCAATATGTGATCCTTTCCAAGATCCATACCAAGTAAGTTATGGGCCTATTATATTTTTGAAATTCATTCCATTCTACTCTATAACATTTAGACTTCCAAAAAAATCTGATTAATAATCAAGTATAATTTAAAATCATTGTGTATCGCCTAGATATTTGCCTACTATAATACCATGGCAACTTTTGCACCAATTATATTATCTTAAGAAATGTTGAAATTAAAAAATATATATAGTTTTTTCAAACAAAAAATTGTGAAAGAAAATAAAGAATCTTTTAGTATTATGAAATGTTTTAATTTTCGATATGAAAATTTCAAAATAAAATAATTATTCAACACCAAACTATTGAACTTGCCAAGGTACCATGATACATATTTCACAATAAATTCTTTAGCCAAAATATCTTCATCATTGCTATATGAATCCACTTAACAATAGGTATGGAGTAATTCCTTTCAAATAATGGAATCCGCTAGGAAATGCCTCAAAATAGTTGGAACACTTACACAAAACAATGTGAACATGAATATTTACATTTAGTGTGAGTAGCTTTGCTTGAAATCTGATACTATCAAAATTTCAAAATTTAGGTTTGTATGGGATCAATTATGAATGACACCAATGTCTTTTTGAGTTATAAACTCCAAACCCAAAAATTGAAGGAAAAGTGATCAACTAAAGGCACTAGGCTAGATGGAATTGAAAAGATTGCAATGTCCTTCACCTTGCAAATTAGTTCAATATGAAGCACTGAGACATTTTTTAATCCTTTAGTATGAAGAGTACGAAGACCTAAAAAAGAAACACAATGTTTCCTTCATGTGCAAGGTTTAACCAAACAACGAACCTTGCAAAACTTGGGGCAAATGTGAAAAATGGAAAAACCAATGGGGTGCAATTTTATAATGAAGCATCAACTCAAGGAATTGACCAAGCTTATGGGTAAGAGAGCTGAACACATAAAAATGACCCTTGGGACACATAGGGTAAAATATTTTGCCTTGTTCTCAATTCTTGGCAAGGGGGAAGATAAGAATTGATCTCCAAAGCTGAAACAAAGAACAAGTGAGAACCAAAGTGGTGCATGCTTGCATCTTTAGATACAATATAAATCAGCATCCAAAACAACATGATAAGTGCATTGAACTTCTTTCTACTTTTTCATTTAGTTTTGTGATATTTGTACCTTGCTCTCCATTGTAAACTCATGTTCAATTGTAACTTGGGTTGCATATAATTCAAATATAAGATCATGACTATTTATTATTAACATATCAAACATATCATTAGGTGTACCGTGTATGTATGTATGTATTTATTATAGTCAGTTTTTAAAATAATAATTCAACTAAGTTTTTCATAACATTAGTTTGAAGAACTTTCTTGATTCTTATTTCAAGGTTTTTGGTTGGAATACAAGGTTTCGTAAGTATCAAACTCTCTCTCTCTCTCTCATTTTGTGATGATATTAAACAAGAAAGATTCATCGATATGATTGGTTCAACAAAGTTTGAGAACAATCTACGAATGTTTTATATGTAAGTTGGAATTTGAAAATCTAAGAACTAACCAAACATCATGATATTTCAAGTGTCATAAAAGATATGTAGGTAGTACCATGGCAAGTTCAACACTAATTATATTAATTTCAGTAAATGTCAAAAATTTCAAAAACCATTTTTTTCAAAGAATAAAATTTAGGGAAGAATTTTTTTATAAATTTTAAATCATGGAAAATTCTTTTTTGATCTTGAAAACTTCAAAATAAAATAATTATTCAACACTGAAATGTTGAACTTGCTATGGTGTTCCTTCTGACATAGATTCACATGGATGTTTTTTCTAAATTTTTTGGGGTTTAAGAATGGACCACAATGTGTCATCTTCTTTTCTTTGTTATTAAATAAGTTAAAGAATTTCAAATCAATATGTGTATTTGTGGATGATTGATTGGAATTTTTATTTATTGCCTCTGTTCACTAATTAATTAGCACACCCAAAAGTTTTTTAAATGGAAATAAAATAAAAACGCAACTAATTCTTGATTGCAAGGGGGGAAAAATATATTGCAAAATCATTTTCACAACAATGAACATATAGGAAATTAAATCAGTGGCATATTGGAAATTAAATCATTGGGTTTTTTATTTTGTTTTTTGGATTTTTCCTACAAATTGGCGAAATGTTTCCAGAAAAAAAAGAAAAAAAAATTAAATAGAAGTTTAGAGAAGTTTTTCTCTCCATTTTTCGAAATAAACATAATTAAATTAGCCACATCTAGACGTACGCACTTTCTAGGTCGCTATATGTAGCAGCATTTTTGTTAAAAAGACAACAGCCCACTTAGGACAGTCGCCATTTGATGCTGTGGATGGTGCCAGTGGACCTACTACTCAAGGAATTTGAAAAATGCCCTGATTGGAAGAATATGGGACTTAGCAGGTCCAGTTAAGTGAAGTCCCCGCAAGCATTCTTAGCGGCTTCGTGTAGGCGGGGTAAATGAAACAGGTTACAACACGTGGACCAACGCACAGTTGCCGCGCGCTGCAATCCAGAACCACGCAGTTACGTAGTGGGCTGCTGTTAGAGTTGCGAAGTATCGCACTTGGTTTCTTCCAGCTGGCGTTCCTTGCGTTACCCACATGGCGCATACACGCGTCGCCGCTCCGTCCTCTTGCCTGCCTGCGCACACTCATCACTGCGGGAGGTAAACATTGCCCACTCCATTCACACACACAACACCCGCAAGAGCGCAAACCAGAATTTGTGCACACGCAACACCCAATTCACAAATCTGAAGAGAGCGCAAACCAGAATTGTGTACACGCAACACCGAATTCACAAATCCCAAATAACACACACACACACAGGAACACACAAGAGGTGGTGGGTCGAATTGAAGAGTTCAAGAGAGGTTGGGAGAGTGGGTATTATCAAGGAATTGTGGATGCGAATGGGGCTCAAGACAGGTCTCAACCATATCAGACGCAGGCACAAGGTATGCTCTTCGTCTCTCGCAAATACAA
>Ga0116230_10002617_pt1 | contig 17337 bp, 17 predicted proteins | sample S1TSphfallax_3_FD_88678 | JGI IMG/M metagenome (GOLD analysis project Ga0116230, IMG submission 88678) | Host-associated microbial communities from peat moss isolated from Minnesota, USA - S1T2_Fd - Sphagnum fallax MG | ecosystem: Host-associated > Plants > Peat moss > Unclassified | place...
GAAAGAAAGAAAGAAAGAAAGAAAGATGTGGTTGATACGTTGTTGCTGCTGTGATATGACGAGTGCATCATCATCACCTTCTTCTTCATCAGCAACCGAGATCACAAGGTAGAGGGAGTCACGTCACTACTTTGGGTTGGCTACTGTGATATGACGAGTGCAGCATCATCATCATCTTCTTCAATCAGCAACTGAGATCACAAGGTAGAGGGAGTCACTCACTTACTTTAGTTGTTCTCAATCTTTCTCATCAATTTCTCATTCTGGCTGGGTTCTTATTTACTATGTTCCTCAAGTTCTCAATGTGTTCACAATAGCACCTCACTTTATTAACCCATATAAGTTCGTTGCTCTTGTACCTTAGATAAGCAGCCCCAAACACGAGGAGACTATAATATATATATATCTATTTTGGGACACATCTAAAGTTTTTGGTTTTTTTAATTTATTTTTGTCATCGGCTCAATCCATGATGCACATGACAAAAAGAAAAGTTATCGGACTTTGGGGTCTCCCCTACCCCACCACACCACACAACCAATTAATATGCGTCACGCTCTTCTTATGTATCATTTGAGGGGGAGACTCTTTTGAGAGACAGATGGATGGCATTTGGGTACAATTCGATGATGATTTTATGAGTTGTTGTTGATTGTAGGTAGTGTTAGAGCATATATAGTATATACCCACCAGCAACACATTGTACAACAAAGTGTTGGATGAAGCATAGTAAATATTATGCCTAAATTCCCCTTTTTTTAAATTAAGGAAAAAAAGGGCTTTGGGTCAGGGTTTGTGCAGAGGATCCTCTGGCTGACAAAAAGGCGCTCTGCAAAATCTAACACTTTGCTATCGATAGGTCAGATCCAATTGATTCGTCCAAGTGGTTTGCTATTAGTAGTCTCTCTCACCTTTTTACAGTCCCAATTTTCAATCATACAAGTGTGGGGCTCTGAGGGAAAAGAATTAATTAGCTAACCATTTTGGATGTGAGATTTACTGTTAGGGAGGGCCAAAGATGGTGTACCTTTGTTACTATTATTAGAAGCTCAAATCCTGGGGTATGGGTGGAGCTGTCCTTTGATCATCATGTTGCTCTTCTTCTTTTCTTCCATGATTGTCAGAGTGGTTTAACTTACCTACCCACCACCATCACCGTTAAGCTTAGATTTTGAGGTTTTCTTTTTTTTTGCTTTCTCTTGATTAAGAAGAAGATTACTCAATCTCTTTTGTTTGCTTTTGGAAGCTTTCTTTGGAGCTTTGTTGCTTGTCTTTCTTTCTTGCTTGCTTTCTTTGTTTTTGTTTTGAGTTGGATTTTGCTACTACTAAGTATTGGCAATTTGTGGGGTTTTTGTTTATGTGTGTGTGTATGTGTGTGTGTGTGTGTGTGTTTGTGTTTTGCACAGGGGTGACTAGGAAGGGAAGACTGTGAAGAGAAACGGATTCACAAGGTGCTTTGTAGCAACCCAACAAAAAAAAAAAAAACCCCCACCCACCTACCCAAAAAACAAAAGAAGAACCAAAAGCTGGCATTGATGGATTGCAAGAAGATTGCTTGGGGTGAAGATTGCTTGGAGGTTCTTGTTTTCCAAGAAGGTAGTAGTAGTGTTGAGTTGAGAGATCAGTACTGGAACAGCGGAAGATTTTGAATGGAAGGAAGATGGAGTCTTTGAAGGAGCTGGAGAAACCCAATTCAGCAGCAACTTGCTCGTGTCAGACCCCAGTTCTTGACACTGGAAGAAGAAGAAGAAGTAGTAGAAGAAGAAGAAGAAGAAGAAGCAACAGCAGCAGAAGAAGGGAGAACCGGCTGCCGTCTTAGATCGATTTGTTTTGAGGCTTGAAATTCGCAGTAGCAGCAGCTGGTAGGGAAGCTAGCTTGCTTGCTTGCACGCATCGATCCTTTGTTTTACCCATGCCTGCATGCCTGAGGTGCTTTGCTGCTGCACACCCATGTCTGCCTGCGTGCCTAAGCTGGTGCTTGCAGCACGCATGATGGGGTCGAGCATCATGGTGGTATGGGAAGCTTGTAGCAGAGCTGCTGCTGCGACGTGTTGTTGTGGGGGTCGTCGCTGCGGCGGCGGCAGCAACAGCAGCCACAGCAGGATTAGCATCCGGTCTTCTTCCAGCTTGTTACGTTCCAAAGCGTTGCGCATCTTTGCTTTGTTCATAGGCTGGGGGTTAGCCGTCCTGGTGGGTATACTGCTCCATAGAAGCAATCTATCCGCCAAACTTGAGGCTTTTGGCCTCAAATGTGACAACAGAAAAGAGGTTAGCTGACCACTCTTCAACCTTCTTCTTCTTCTTCTTCAGCTTGATCTCTCGTCCTCGAATGTGAAATTCTTTGCCTCCTCGATGAATTCTAGTCATAAGAACCCATGCAAAACACATCACTAAGTTGCAAAGACAACCTCGTAAAGCTTACTGTAAGTGATGATGATGTCCTTTACAAGCTTCACATATTGATTGGCATGTGCCACAGCAGAGAGCCCACATAAGTACTTGCCCTAGCTAAGGAACCCTAGAATGATCTTCATATGCTTTCTAGTCCTAGAATTCCTGCAGGTGCACAAATAGGTGTTCTGGATTTGGGTGTTTGTCAATCTTGAGTTTTGATGAGCTGTGGTGTGGTGTTGCTGTTGACAAGAATTTGCTGCTGCTGCTGCAACTTGGGATGTGGTTTTTTTTGTGCAGGTTCTGAGAGCTGTTGTGGAGAATAATCTGAATGCATCATTTGTGACTGTGGGTCTCATACCTAGTGTGCCATTTCTGAATCAAAGCATCTGGTTGAGCTTCACACAAGCGACCACCTTTCTGCGGCCTGATGTCACAAGGATCCTGTGGTTAGAACGTGTACTGGAGAGTGAAAGGGCTGGGTTTGAGAAGAGGATGAATGCCTCTATTCTTGGTTTGGAACTCAATCTTACAACTGTAAAACGGAGTCCGGATACAGAATATGCACCTATTGTGTACGCGAGCCAAGATGGGATTCCATTTCTCATGGTAGATCCCACCAGTGTTCCGAGTCTCAAACCTGCAGTTGAAAATGCACGTGATACAGGCCTTTCTTCCATGTCACCACCTGATTTGTATGGAGGCGTATGGCGGATGGGTTGTTACTTGGCTTACTACGGAAACAGCAGCAATGGCAATCCTGCATCCTCCTCCTCTTTGTCAACTGTTGAAATGCGGCGCAAAGCTTGTCTTGGTTATTTAGGTGCATCTCTTGCAGTGGAACTGGTTTTCACTGCTGTGCTCTCCAGGTAACAAAAATGTTAGATGTGTCCTCCCTCCCTCACTCCCTTCGACATGTATTAAACTTTGCAAATAGAAACTTGTACTGGATGCAAAGTGGTTATGCTCTTTATGGCTTCTGTCTCTTCAAATCTCAATTCTCAAAATTCCAATCTGTGAAGTTGGAAGTACTTTGCAAGCATGCTGCTGAGTGGCTTGAGGTTTGGAACTCGGGTTTTGCAGGTTCATTGATGATGTTGAGATGGATGTTGTGGCGGCATATGTGCCTAGTTTAGACTATGAATTCTTGCCAACTTACAACTGCACTCAAGCAGCCAATTCCTGTGAGCTTGTGATTTATGATCCAGCACAAAGGGCAAGTGACAAGAGCACAGTTGTGGTTGCTTGGAGTTACGGCTTCCAGAATTTTGAGCTTCGGTGCTATTCGACACGGAATCTCTGGCTGTACGCTCTTCGCAGCATAATCGCTTGGCCACTGCTGATGTCTATTCTTGTTCTGCTGTTGTTTGTGCTTGTCTATCTGATACTCAAGAGATTAGAATCCTTTGAGCGAGACAAAGTTTATATGGAGAAGTTCAATGCTGACTTGAGGGTGGCTAAGCTGGCTGCTGAAGCTGCCGACAAGGCAAAATCGAGCTTTCTTGCCACTGTATCCCATGAGATCAGGTATATCCCACTTCATCCAGGGATGAAGCTGCCAATGCTCTTGTAGGTTGCAAGCTTACATTGCTGCAAGCTGCTCTTGATGTATGCACCTGCTGTAGTAGCCCAAGCATGGGTTGTTAGCATGAAATTTCTGCAGTTTGAACTACTGGGCAGCTGCTAAGTTGCGAAGCAGCATTCTTTGTTTTACTTCATTCATTTGGGCATTACATTGGGTCACATTGTCAAGGAAAGTCCTTTCTTTTGACTCATGGTTACAGCATCCTTTTTTCATGTTTTCTGCAGGACCCCTATGAATGGTGTCATTGGTGAGTATACTCTATAACACATCCCCATCAACACAAGTGCCTTTGACCATATCTTGTTCATATGGTGGTCATCAGGTGTATGTTGTCTATGTGTGTCTATGTAGTGTATTCCTCTCTTTCTGCAAGAGAGTTTTGATCCAGGTGATTTTGGGTGTAAAGCCAAAGGAAGTAAGATGGGACATGTTTTGACAGTATATGTTCCAAATCATGCACATTGGTTTCTTTGGGTTTCAGGTATGACAAACCTTCTGATGGGGACTGAACTGAACCCACAGCAGCTTGAGTATGTCAAGATTGCTCAAGCCAGTGGCAACTCACTTTTGTGAGTGAACTTACCAATCTTCCCAGCAATGCCTTGTCAGAGATAGAGAGAGAGAGAGAGAGGTTGCAGCAATATTATGGTGGTTGGATGGTTTTCTGGACTGAGTTTTGTGGTTGCAAGCTTTGAACTCTGTGTTTGATATGGGAGTTTTTTTTAATTTGTGATGTTGTGCCAGGTCCCTTATTAATGATGTTCTGGATCTTTCGAAGATTGAAGCAGGCAAGATGGAAATAGAATCAGTCCCTTTTGACCTTCGTGCAGTAATTGAGGATGTGCTTTCCATCTTTGAAGGGAAGTTACAACAAAACCAACTCGAAGTCTCTGCACTCATTCATGATTCTGTTCCTCCATGTTTGATTGGTGATCCTGGGAAAGTAAAACAAGTGCTTGTCAACATTGTGGGCAATGCCATCAAGGTACAATTCTCCATTTTTGTTGTTAATCATGTGTCGGTTAATGGTGCATTGGTGGATGGATCTTGCTAGTTCTAGATATCTCTCTTATGATGCTTGAGAGTTCTGTTTGTCTCTCTAGCTTTGATGCACATCTTGCAATATTGTTACTTCCAAGAGAACTTTTATGGATGTGCATGCACCCATCATGAGTGCAAATGATTGTAGTATAGCAAGACCCATATGTAGTTTATGACATGTGTTTTTCTGGATGATGTCCATCTCAAGCTTCTTCTAACTCCAACCCCCCTCCCTCTGTTGTGTGGTATATCTGCAGTTCACGAAGGAAGGAAGTATCTTTGTATGTGTTCGAATTGTTTCCAAGAACCAAAGTCATTCCTTTCCAACAGAGACAGGAGCTACTACTACTAGTAGTGTTTCCTCAGGACCAGATGGTCTGGATGGACTTTTGACTAAGGAAGTCAAGAAGAGAAGAAGATTCTCTTGGAGCTCTCATCAGAAAACTTCTGTTGATCAACCAATTGGGACTCTCCAAACCAGTGTTGTTACTCTAGAATCTGAAGAAGATCCGAAGATAAAACCATGGCAACAATGGAAAGATGGAATCTGTGGACAATCTGATGACGATGATGCTTCTTCACCTAACCTGAGCATGCAGTTTGGTACGAAGGAGTCAGTAGATAAGTGGAGGAACCGGCCAGAGTTTCAAGAGACCATCGACTCTAAGAGTGAATCAAAATTCACAGTCGCCATTTCCATCGAGGACACAGGTACATGTCTTTGCCAGAAATGTAAGATAGTGGTAGCAAACATTTCCATTTCTAGAGATGGTAAAAAAAATCATGATTGCTACTGGCTGACATTTCCCAAATGATCTTGTTATGTGGGATCCAGATATTTAGTTTCTTGTGGGCAATTTTTCCCAGCATGATTATAAGATTACTATTTCACATGATGCACAAAATTTCTATACAGGCATTGGGATTCCATTGCATCTGCAGCATCGCCTTTTCCAGCCCTTCCTTCAAGCTGACAGCAGCACTTCAAGAGAATATGGTGGCACTGGCATTGGCTTGTCAATATGTCAGGTTAGCATCTTTGATTACCAACTTTGGATCTGAGTCTTACGCTAATTGTTGATTGCTACGATGTTAGAATAAGTGGGCGGGTGGTTGTTCTCTTGTTACTATTATAATTGTATACACTTATCTTTCATGCTGTTTTGCATGTGCTGCTAAGTTTTTTTTTTGCAGAAGCTGGTGGAGTTGATGGAAGGACAGCTGACAGTCAGCAGCCAGCCAGGAGAGGGCAGTGTGTTTGAGATGACAATTCCACTGCTCAATGGTGGAAGAAATGGAACAGTCCTCTCAAAGACAGTGAATGGAAATTTGGAACACACATCTGAGCATCCTCATCTTGCAGAAGTGAAGCTGAGAGGATTAAGAGCAACTGTTGTTGATTCTCACCATGTTCGACGGGTATATAAGCTTTCTTTTCTTTTCTTCATCTGCACAGTGAAGAAGATTTGAAGTCCTTTTGAATCTTCCAATGTTGAACCACTGGAAAGTTTTTTGAATTTGATCTCCATGCCTGTGATCAAATGCAGGAAGTCACAGCAAGCTATTTGCGAAGACTTGGTATGGTTGTTCAGGATACAGAAGATGTGGTTTCTGCATTGGCGTTACTGAACAGGTAGAAAAGATATTTCTGTCCTACTTTGATACTATGATTTGGCTTACTAAATTGACAGAAGAGTTCAAACTAGTATAATTGACAAGTTGCAGTGGAAGTGGACAGCGTGCATTCTTCTTCTTCTTAACACTAAGTGTGAGAAGTGCAGGAAGGAGACAAAAGCATTTGAAGCGGTGATTGTGGACTTGCAAGGGATTGAGCATGCTGCGGCAGTACAACTGGCCAAAACAATGCGCAAGGAAGCAGACCAAAAGAGCATGCCTTTAGTGGCTCTCTCTTTCCCACTCTCTACTGCCACTCAACAAGAACTTCGGGCAGCTGGGTTCTTGTTGACTCTGCAGAAACCAGTGCGGCAAACAACTCTTGCTGCCGGGTTGCTGCAGGCAGTTGGTGTGCAGCTGCGAACAGCTTCAAAGAAAGTTGATTCCAAGATGCTAGCTGGAAAACAATTGCTTGTGGTATGTATGTATGTATGTATACATCTATTGTTGGTGCTTCAATGTTTTGCTTTCACAGGGTCCAAGCTAGAATGAAATGAAGCTTCTCCTAGCAAGCTTTTTCAACCTGATCAAATGAGCAGATACCACTACTACCTTGTTTGGATTTAGCTAAGTCTCTCTCTCTTGAATGCTAGCCAACATCATGACTTTGAGTCTTGCTGTTGCACTGTTCCGCTCACAAGTGCCAAAAACATGCAGGTTGATGATAACCTTGTCAATAGAAGAGTTGCATCATCGATGCTGTTTCAGTATGGTGCATCAGTATCCAGTGTTGCCAGTGGAGTTGAAGCAATCACAACATTGAAGAAACAAGAGAAGAAATTTGACCTGGTTTTTATGGATATTCAGATGCCTGGGGTACATATATCGAAATTGAAACCAAATGCTTTTGCTTGCAGTTGTAGATGTTGCTTCTGAATTTTTGTTGAAGAGTTGATCTATGTTTTGAGGACCATGGGGACTTTCAAAAGTGTCTTTTCTCGGCCACAGGTTTAATGTAGGAGTGACAATACAATGCTCCTGTACTGAAGAAGTGTGTTGTCTTGTCACTCCCTTTCAGATGGATGGGTATGAAACCACTCGCCAGATACGGCAGTGGGAGCTTGAGAGTTGCAATGAATGCTTTGCTCCTAATGCAAGCAAGCCCTCATCTTGGAGGCATGGCAATGGGTGCCAACATCATCGGATACCAATCATTGCAGTAACTGCAGATGTGATGAAAGGGACACATGATCTCTGCTTTGAAGCAGGCATGGATGATTACATTTCTAAGGTTGGATTTTCTGTTGAACATGCTGCTCAAAAATATTTGGTGCTTTTCAAGCTCCAGACTTTCATTATAGATTTGCAACCCCACATTTGCAAAAAACAAGTAGACATTAGGAGAAAATCTCTTGAATTTTTGTTGCACTTTCATAACCAGCAGTTGTACATGTAGCCATGTTATGATAATTGGAACTGCAACAATATGTTACTCCTGACAACATGAAGTTACTGTTCCACTCCTGATAATAATTTCTTGGATTGTAATTGTCAAAGGACAGCCCTTGGACCAGAGACAATTGCGTGTGCTGCTTGAAAGATTCTTGAAGTAGGCATTGCAAGTAAGCTGCCTCCTTCACACATGAGCAAAGAGCACTTAGCAATCATCAATTTGCTTCAGCTAAATGTTTTGGGTGAGTTTTTGCCATCATCATCAAACAGAGATTTTGCAATTTTTTCAAGGTTCAAATTAAAGCATCGATCAACTGAAGATAATGGTGCATTTGTAGGTAAATTTTTCTGCTGCCCATTGTTCTCAAACTTCCCATGAAGGAATATTGACCATGTGTAATGTCATTGCAGAGTATATTTGTTTCTCAAAAGAAGCTGCAAGAGCGCTTGAATGGGTGGAACTGGTCTCAATGCCGACAGCATAAAATAGTTGCGGAGAGTGAGCATTGTGATCAATCACATCAGATTTCTTATGAGTCAAATTGCCTTTGGCTTTTCATCCATTGGGTGGCACCTGATTTGTGAATCATGTCTTTCTCTATTATGTTCTCTTTGACAAAACCTGCTCATTGTTTCCAACAGCCAAAGTTGGCCACCCTTGAGGCTTTTTTCTTGGTGATTGTCGATTTGGAACACTGATTTCTTCCATTTCTTTTTTACTTTAGAGCAATTCTAGAGGAGCCAGAAATTGGAAGTTGGGAAAAAAAAAGAAGTATTGTAAAATTCTGGACCTGTCTAAATGGAGCTCTCATCACAGGGCCTGTAGTTGGATTAATCCAGTTCAAATTTTGTATTGATTTGCATTTGAAATGGTAAATCTCTATGTATGGAATCAATTTGAACAATCCTTGGTTGGTGTTGTCTTATTGTTTGATCATTATAAATGTTGTGAATCAATGTTTTTGGTTACAAGTGCATGAGATGTGGACTGGTGAATTCCCCCTTCCACAAGAGAATTCAGATGCCTGAACAATCCTGCCGATCCTTCAATCCCATTGTTGCATCCCAAAAGAGCTTGTCTTTTGCAACTTGACAAGAGCTCTTGCTGAATTGAGCTGACAGACAAATCTTACAAGCAATTGTAAGCAAATATAAGTAACCCATAAGGTGGCATACCATTAAGCTGCTCAAAAGGCACGCAACCAAGGAAAGTGCAGGATTTGCAACTTGACAGTTCTGAATGCACAACCTGCCTGGCACCATTATTAAAAATGTACATGGATGAAATTGACAAATCAATTCCATACCTGAGTCCATTGTGCTCACAAGCAACTTCTGGAATCACCTCAGCATTACGATAAGCAATGGCAACAAGTGTTCTTGACATGCACACAATCCAACGTCCTTCAATAGGTATCTTGTTTCCTTCCTTCAAACCTTTGAGTTCAGCGAATGGGCAGACTCAACTGAAAATAGACAGGACACAACACATTCTTGCAATCTTCTTGTCATAATCTTCCTTCCACATTTGGATGTGGGTTTCTTAATGTTAATGGAATCAAATGATATTGAAATCATGGATGTTTACGAGTAACAAATGGCACAATTGGCCATTCATGAACTGCATGTGTTTTTCTTGTGGCAGATACATGACAATTGACATGCAAATTTGCCAACTAATTCTAGATCCTTTCCACACACACCAAACATTCAAAAATCAGGTCATTCCTAGTCTATTCTATGTTTTTGGGAGGTTTCTAAACTAGTTGAAATAGTTGAAAGATAGTCCTAACGTAATCAAAACAAGAGTGAAAAGCCAAGAAGAACACATTTGATGTACAATTGAAGATCACATGTTGAATCTTTATGGGACTGCAATTGAAACGAAGTTTAAAGAAAGGTGTTGTCGATTCAAAAGCAAGACAAACTTACTTCATAATGCATCAATGGTAAAATATGTTCTACCTCCCATAATGTGCTACCACATATTACAATATCTACTAGAGGTGGATCATTTCGATTGTCCATCATAAACAAAACAATGCCCTCAATCTAATTCTTCTACATCAGCCACCAATTAGGATCAAAGCACTATGGTGAGTATTGGCTCCACAAAGTCTATATATGTTGCTCAATGCCACTCTTCATGTGTTTGTCATTGAAGTCCAACAAGGTTTCTTTGTCACCTTTGTTGGCCCTAGCCATAGGGGGAAGAGACTAACTTTGGGTGTAGGACTCAAGGGATAAAATTTTGGCTCAAACTTGGGCCAATGTTTGAGTGACATTTAGAGTAAGTTATGTGTGCATATGATGAACATTGGACATGTTCCATAGAAGTGAATGCATCTAGATGAGACTTTCTAGATCCAATAAGGGAAGACTTGTTGCCTTCATGTGCAAGACCACTCATTTGAATGAACTAATGCCTTCATGCATAGTCTTAGAAATCTAAAGGGTATCACATATGATCGTGAAGGATATTTTGATTTGGATATCTTGACATGAAGGGCACCCAATGGTCATAGTAAGGGAAGACTTGTTGCCTTCATGTGCAAGACCATTCATTTGAATGAACTAATGTCTTCATGCATAATTTTAGAAATCTAAAGGGTATCACCTATGATCACCAAGGATATTTTGATTTGGATATCCTAACATGAAGGGCACCTAGTGCTCATGGAACTAGTGGGGGTAGGTGTTTTATAAACCATTCCTCTAAGAGAAGATTGGGCTTTTAATCCTTAATCACTACAACATGTTTCTTTTGGATTTAAATTTGTGTTTCAAACTAGTGATTTCATGTGATAATTAAGAATTTAAATCAACATTTTTGGAATCATTACTTCAAAGATTTAACTTTGATATCATTGACCTTGCTATAAGGCAATGTAAGTGTCAAATCAAATGAAGGTGATGAACAATTGGATTGGTGGAGATTTGATTTTAAGTTTTAGATGATGATGATGATGATTTTAAAATTGATGACGATTTCCAAATTCATGTTCACAAAAAAACTAATGTTTATTTGGAGGAGTTACCAAACAAAGGGACACACAACTACATGATGGTTAAGGTTGGTGTTAGCAAGGATCATCTTAGTTTATATGATGGTTGCCAAATTTTTGTCTATAAGAAAACTAATGTTTGTTTGGAGGAAATGCCAAGCAAAGGGAAATAAAATTGTGAGCTAATTAAGGGTGGTGTTATAAGGATCATTTTAATTTAAATATTGATTTTGATTTACTTGGCACATTTAATTGTAGTGATTGAGAGTATAAAATTACTAATTGGCACACAATGTTATCCACTTCTTTCATTAAACATTGATAGTAGATAAAAACATTTCTAGACTTCACATTGTGCACATTGCATATATTGCAAAATCATTACATTTCTTTACAAGTAAGAAGGTGATGTACACTTTATAACATTTTGGATGATATAGTACAAGATCAATTTCTCTTGAATGCCTTTTTAAAGTTCCTTTTTTTTTTAATGTATCAAATTGTAGAGGATGCAAGATGTGTCACATGATTAATTGCAAGATGTGATACATTTTGTATCTCATTTCTATGCCATTTACAACACTTGTTGTGACAAGTTATTAGAAACTAGACCAAATCTCCGTTGGGTAATAAGGCAATTCTTAATGTTCATAATCATAGTTTTCAAAAAAAATCAAATAACTAGTTTTAGCATATAATTACCATGGTCTCCATTTTATGGAAAATTAATAATTGCCCAAAAGTTGATGGTTTTTTATGAAACTACTAGTTTTTTTAGGGCTTTTTAAGTAAATGAATTGATGTTCTTTTAATTTGGAAATTTTTAATATTCAAAACTAATAGTTTATTGATTGTGGTTTTTCAAATACCCATAACCAATGATTATGTGATTCCAATTATTTAAATACTTGAAACCAATGGTTATTTAAACTTTAATGAAACATCTCACTAAATGTTGGTATCTTTGAAAAATCTAATTAAATGTAGGAAAGGATAAGGTGCAATACTTCAACAAGAGCTTAAGCTAGTCCATGTGCCTACTTTTGTGCTTGTGACATTTGTACTTGTTGCCTTGTTTGTGGTTGTTGTGTTTGTGTTTATGGTACTTATGCAACATGTTGTACTTGGGTACTCATGCATATGTATACAAAGATATGGTGCTTGTGCTATACTTATTGATGCTATCACTTACAAAAACTAATAGGAAAAAATAATTGACATCCTTGTGTAACTTGCAAATTAGGATTAAATTATTTATATATATATAAAGCTCTTATAATATAATAATGATTTATTTTTTCATTATTTTTTTTGGGTGGGTCAAAAGGTTACTAACATTGGGTTTGGAAGTGCCAACAATGAGGTATATATGAATTATGAGTTAATCCCCAAGGCTATCAAAAATGATATGTGATGTGATGGTTTTACATCAATTGTCACATTAATGTCATGAGAAACATATTGGTTTGTCAAATCAACAATAACATTGACTAGATGGTCTCACAATTAAAAACATTTTATCTTTTTTCAATTTATAGTCAGTTTTTTAATAAAACTATTATGTACTTAATTACTAATTCCTAAGATTGAATTTTGATCAATGAAAGTAACTGGGGTTCAATCTTGAGAAAATTAATTTTATTTTTTCTTAAAATTTTATTTTTTGACCATCAAGATGTGGCAATTGATAATTTGGTCACCATCCCAACAACATTTTTTTTTTTCCAAAACGAAATTCCTTTTTCAAAACAAAAATTTGGTTGCCACATGGATTGGGGTGTCCACAAGGACCAATAACAAATCCACCCTAATCACAATCTTATGGCAACTATATAAGTTTTTTAAATTAAAAAAATCGTTGACTATTAAGATGGATGTTTTAATTGGTTTTTGAAATTGGAATATGTTTGCCACATGGATTATGATCAGAGTGGACCTAGTTGTGGTCCTCGTGGACACCCTAGCCCATCTAGGTCCACCCTAGTCCATATGGTGATTGAATTTCAATTGCAAAAAAAATTTGAAAAAAAATGATCATGTCAAAATGTGGTGATTGGACTTTGGTTGCCATTTTGATGGTCAAAAACATATTTTTTATTTATTTATGTTTTGAAATTAAAATTTGATTATTACAAGACTACATTTAAAAATCTTTGTCATTCCTATTGAGCTTAAACTTGAGCTTCAAGGAAGGTGGAATATATATACATATACATGAAAAATTATGGTGTTCAATTGCTTGGGATATTACTATTTTATAGGAATTTATAATGCAAATGTTTTATATAATTTGATGTAAGTCCTTTTCTTTGATGTGAAAGCATAACCATGATGAGCCCCATTCATAGCATCCTTGAAAAACTTGCAACAATTGGTGACAAGTAGTTCAAAAACTTAGAAATGGTGAAAAATATATGTACCAAGCATTTTAGTCATGTCTTTGGATGATTTATCCAAACTTAGTTAATATCATAATCCTTGTCCCCCATCAAAATTGTTTCACAACTAAATTTTGAGCTGTTTTTACAAATCAAGGAGGTATTTCTTTGTAAGGTTGTGACTTAATGAAACATTTGCCTTGTGTCCCATTCAGTCAAAGCTTGCTTGAGTTTCACAAATGGTGAGCTTGTTGTAATTGGTGAGCGGTTCCTTGGCAACCTTAATTTTGCCATTTTCATCCTATGTCCATGTATTAAACACCATGCTACTAGGCAATGTTCGCAATCTTTGATTGTGTCATAGCAGGTATAACATTTTATTGCAAAACATTGCAATGGAAGATGAAATGTGCTTGCCAATATTAAAAAACCCACATAGATTGCAAGTTTTCCCAAACTTCAACTTTATATGGTGTGACAATGAAATTTTTCATGAATAAAAATTATGCTTACATTTTTTCACTCCAAAATGCATGATCTACACTTGTTGGTTGATTGATTTTTTTATGAAATAAATGAAAATTAATAATCAACATGTCAACTATAAAGATGGTTTACTAAAAAATGTTGATAAGTGCATTCAAGATTTTGGACATTAACTTGATATATATTTTCAAACTGGTAATTATAGATTCCATGAAGCAACATGCTTTGATTGGCAATCACCTCGTTATTATGCTTCATATAAATTTATAGGTAATATTTTTTAAATTGCAACTATTGTTGCTTTGAATGTGCATAATACATCCAACAAATACGAGTATAAAGACCTTCAATATGAGCATGTCAAACATTTGTGCCCAATAAATGGCTGCCACATAATTAGTCTAACATTTTGTATATATATTCATAATTAACAAAGTGCAAGTTCTTGCAACATAGTTCCATCAAATTTTGCTACTATGGTGGATGTTATCAATTCATGAAATAGAAGGGGCAAAGGACATAACCAAAAAAGCCACCTAGTGCTTAAGAAATAATGTAAGGAAATAATGAAAAACATGCATGAAACAATCACATCAACAAAAGTTCCCTCAACATTTCAATAGGGTGGACTCATGCCAACATAAGTGTCCTTTGAGTCTCTTCACAAAGGGTTCACTCTAATGTGAATTTCTTTGCCATTTCTATATGATGTTTAAACAAGTGGATTCATAAGGCATTTTTGCATCTCTTTTGATTCACATTGGTGTTAATTGCATTTAGTCCCTTTCAAAACCTTTGTCGAATTTTGATGTCTTTGGAGAAGCTAATGGGTGTGTTGGGTGGGGTCATTGTGGTGGGTAAGAGCATTTCCACCTCAAAATGATTAGAATATCCTTTATTTTAAAATAGAATATTGTTTAATGATTGTTGTCCATAAAAGTTCCTTTAAACACTCAAAGACCATATATGTCTTTTCATCTGGATGAGTAATAGTCATTGTCCAAATCTATAGTAAAAATAATAATTTAAAGGGGTTAAAATGACCACTACAAAATGGACCATTTTAACAATTAATACTAAAGAGTAGCAAGATTTGTATTATCATGTTGCAAGATCTAAGGAAAAGGGGTGTTTGCTAATATGGGGTGGAGATGCTCTAAGCATAACATTTTTCAATTTTAATTATGATCAATCATGTGGTAAAATTCATTTTCAAGGTCATTATGGATGGATGATTGCTGTTATACAATAATGTTTGAAGCATTGTGAATGTTTATCAATGTGAAACATGGCTACAAACTTGTTAAAATTGACTAAGAATTATATTTCAAAAAAGTTTGTATTGTTAAATGGTTTTAGAATTGACTAAGGATAATGTTCTACAAGCATATCATTACCCAAACTTAGTATCATAGAAAAAATTGAAAATAATGTTTCAACAATGCAATTTGAATAGACAAATAATTCATTTCACACATAAAAATGGAGTTTATATATTTTTTCATATTAAAAAAATAATTGTAATGAAATAATTTCTTTCATCCAAACATATACATTAAATAAATTCCCACGGTGAGTTCATATGTGTATTCATTTGCATTCAATTCCAACCAGGGTTGATCAAACATACATGACATGGCAATTTTGTGTCTAGCTTCAAATTGATGTCATGTCAAATGCATCAAACTCTTGGTCATAGAATATATGCAACTAACTTTGACTATAATGAAAAAAAATTACTATAATATTTCACTAATTCAATTTCACTTCAATACAATACAAAGTAATTACTAAAAAAATAATTTAAATTAATATTTTTATTTTATTTTATTTACAATTGCATTAAAAACAACACAATTGCATGGGAGAAAAATAATTGTGAATGCATTTTTTTTATGATTGCATGCAAAATTATCATGGTCACATGTATGAAATAGAATTATAATTCATTTATTTATGGTCACATGTTGAGAATGCATATATTTTATTTACTATGAGATGTTTATTTTAAAACTATCAACTAAAAAATGTTATGGCTAGATGTATAAAAATGTTACAATCACATTAAAAAAATTTATTTTATTTTATTTATGGTTGTATGTTAAGTTTTTTGTGTCAAATTTTTGTAATTATTGTTACATGTTGAAGCTTATTTTAATTTGATGTATTTTATGGTTGTGTGTTTAAAGTGAATTAGTACACTATATTCCAGTGTATTTTTAAATGTCAATTCATTCTATGGCAACAATTGATTATTGTGTATTATATGCATTTCTACAAATTTCAATATTGATATGATGGCAATTCTGCATAGATTAAAACAAATGTGACACATTTGGATTAAAATGACAAATCATGTATAACCCTATGTGGTGTAAAAGTCTATGCCAAAATTTTAGTACATCAAGTATTATATTACCATAGTGCTCAATCTTACATCCATGGTGGCCTTTATTTGTGAAGTCATGGTCTTCCTTTTTGAGGTTTGGGAGAGGTCCTTCTACCATTAGTCCTATCAAATGCTCAAATTTAGAAGCCATTCAATCTTATTGGTTGGCTTGAGTTTGAGTTTCCTAACATTTTGTTTGTGCATTGTGAGGCCCTAGGTAGTAATTTATTTATGATATATGGGATATGCTAGTTTGAAGGCTTGACTTGCTTCTTAATTTGAACAAAATTTAATTTAAAAAATAATCCATTGTCTCATTGGAATTATTACATTCAAGCATGATAATGCAAGTGGAATTCCATAACTTTTTTCAATTTAGTGATGAAGAACATTAGGATGAAACACATGATTGCACTATTCTTTTTGTGTTCAACGATTGCTATGAATATAATTATTTGTTTTCCAAACCTAGAGTGCAATAATCTAGGGTTGGTCAAATAGACTGTAACCAAAAAGAAGGGTACTAGACTCCATAATCAACCTGACAAAACTGATGGACCTGCACAAAGTTCAATTCTCAGCAAAACCTGGATCCAACCACAACCCTGATCTTCTTTCTCTCTCTCCCTCAATGTTCTCACACACTCCCTGATCTTCGCTTAGATACAATGGACACTTACATAAAATCAACAGGTGTGATTGCATACGCCTTCATTTACAAAATACCCCGCGAGCACAAGCTTCCTCTTCTCCCGGATTGGTGTGGTTCCTCTACGCCTAAGACACCATAATATCAACCCATAAACAAAGAACCTACTGGAGGACCTCCGTCCCCGAAGAAGGCATTATTATTCTAACTCTTGTCGGATACATGTGTAATCCCTGTTACGCGGTAATGTCCCGCAAACTCTCGATCATTACATGGAAGTGGCAACCCCAAAATTCATAGCAAAATGGTCGCAGGAAGAAAACCGAGAGGAACACTTTCGTAAACGA
>Ga0116230_10002618_pt1 | contig 17334 bp, 12 predicted proteins | sample S1TSphfallax_3_FD_88678 | JGI IMG/M metagenome (GOLD analysis project Ga0116230, IMG submission 88678) | Host-associated microbial communities from peat moss isolated from Minnesota, USA - S1T2_Fd - Sphagnum fallax MG | ecosystem: Host-associated > Plants > Peat moss > Unclassified | place...
TCAAAGACCATGAAAGGAGAGAATAAAAGACAACTCAAAACCACTCCATTATATACTATCTCCTAACCCTAAAGTAGCCGCCACTTAACCCTAACCTAGCCGCCGCCAAGCCCTAACCCTAGCTGCCGCCTAACCCTAGCCACCACCAAACCCTAACCCTAGCCGCCGTCTAACCCTAACCCTAGCCGCCGCCTAACCCTAAACCTAGCCGCCGCCTAACCCTAACCCTAGCCACCGCCGAACCCTAAGTAGTCTCCACTTCTAAACCCTAACCTAACTACTACAAGGATGTGAATACTATTCATCCTTTTGATGAATGTTTAACACATTCATCATCATTGGGAGTTAGAAACGAATAATATTTCTAACAATAAAAACAAGAAAAACAATAATATTGGGTAAGTAATACTATACCCTAAATGGACCAAACCATCTTTTTTTGAATTTGCCCATATTTGTTTTATCTCCTTTGGGAAACCATAAAACATAATCTCCAAATTGGAATTTCTTCTTAGTATTTTTCTATTGATTCCACAAAAATCTGCTCCAGTAGTTGGCTCCCACATTGTTATTGTTAGAAATATTATTCGTTTATAATTCCCAAAGGAGATGAATGTGTTAAACATTCATCAAAAGGATGAATAATATTCTCATCCTTGTAATAGTTAGGTTAGGTTGAATAGTGGTGGTAGGGTTTAGAAGTGAAAATTACTTAGGGCTTGGCGACAACTAAGGTTAGGGTTTGGCGTCAGCTAGGGTTAAGGCTTGGCAACGGCTAGGGTTTGGTGGTGGCTAGGGTTAGGGCTTGATGGAGGCTAGGGTTAGGGTTAGGCGGTGGCTAGGTTAGGGTTAAATGGCAGCTACTTTAGGGTTTGGAGATAGTATATAGTGGAGTGTTCTTGAATGGTCTTTCATTCTTTCCTTTGTGGTTTTGAGTGCACATAGAACCTTCAAGCCTTGTTAGATATTGCAAGTCATAGTTTTGTGATTGTTGTATTTGAAGCATACAACCTTTGTAATATTTTTGTTAGTTAATACAATTGTTTCATTTCATGAACCTTGAGTGTTTCATTTTTTGCTTGTTTTCAAGTTCTTTCCAATAGTTATGAGTTTTCAATCAATTTTCCTATAACTTTTTCAATTTTGTAATTCTGGTTGTTAACACTTTGGTTGGTTCTACATCTTTGTGGTCCCCATTAATAACCAACAAAACATTGGCATTAAAGGATGTAAACCATAGACTAACTGGTAAGGTGTATAACATGTTGCCACTTTGTAAGTAGTTTTATATGAAAACAAAATTATAGATATACGTTCATCCAAGTTTGGTTTTTTTTCGTTAACCAACTTAGTCAATTTTTTTGTTTTGAGCCTTCCAATTTTTTGACAGTTATCACATCTTTTGCAAAATTCATGAGTATCCTTGAATAATCTTGGCCACTAATATCCTACATCTAGAATTTTCTTTGCAGTAATATATAACAAAATGTCCTCCAACCACTCCTTCATGTAGCTCCTTTAGAATAATCTATGCTTATGAGGTGGTCAAACACCTACACAATTTGTTGTCTTGTCCCACTATGTACATAATTCCTTCTTTCAAAATGAAAGGTTTTGCCTTTCTAGTCAACTTCTATTTTTGAGCTAGGTTCAAAGTTTTTGGCATTTGACTTGTCTCTATATAGGTTTTTACTTCTTATATCCATATAGGTTCTACAAACAATTGTTAGAAATATTATTTGATTCTATCCACAAGGTTGGTGAATGTGATTTACATTCATCAAAAGGATGAATAATATTCTCATCCTTGTAGTAGTTAGGTTAGGTTGAATAGTTTAAGGTTTAGAAGAGGAAACTACTTAGGGCTTGATGGCGGCTAGGGTTAGGGTTAGGTGGCAGCTAGGTTAGGGTTAAGTGGCGGCTACTTTAGGGTTATGAGATAGTATATAGTGGAATGGTTTTTTGAGTAGTCTTTCATTATCTCCTTTCATGGCTTTGAGTGCACATAGAACCTTCAAGCCTTGTTAGATATTGCAAGTCATAGTTTTATGATTGTAGTATTTGAAGCATACAACCTTTGTGTTTTTGTTAGTTAATACAATTGTTTCATTTTATGAACCAAGCCGCCACCTAACCCTAGCCCTAACCCTAGCCGCCATCAAGCGTTTCATTTCTTGCTTGTTTTCAAGTTCTTTCCAATAAAAATAATGATGCATCCATAGTCTAATCTAGGACACCCAATGGTTCTGAAATGTTTGGCAATCTGGATAGAACATCAACAACTACATGTGTTTTACCAGGTTTGTAAACTACTATGAACTCATACTCTAAAAATAACAACAACCATCTTGTTATCCTTCCTGATAGATATGGTTTGTTGACCAAGTACATTAAAGCCATATGGTCTACATAAAAAACAAATTTGTTTCCCAATAAAAAATGTCTAAACTTCTACAAAGCATAAACCATTGCTAAGGCTTCTCATTTTGTAGTAATATAATTTTGTTTTGCTTTATTGAACAATCTAGAGGCATATACTATAGGCTAATCATACTTACCAATTGGGTTTTCTGCCAACATTACACCTAATAACAACAATGATGCATATGTGTGTACATGAAACTCCAACTGCCAATTTGGAGGTATTATAATCGATGTTTCCATGTACTTCTATTTGATCTTATCCCAAGTTTTTTGACATTCTATGGTTTAGATAAAGGGTTTTGTTTTTTTCATCGACTTAATGATTAGTGCCATGATAAACGCAAAGTTCTTGATGAAACATCTATAAAATTGAGCCATACCATTAAAACCTTGAATCTACTTTAGATTGGTAGGTATTGGCATATTCACTATTGCTTGAACCTTCTTAGGGTTTCGTATTTTTCCTTCCTTGGAAACTATGAACCCTAATATCAGTCTTGAAAATACCATAAAGGCACATTTCTTTGGGTTAAGACTGATTTTATATTCTTTACATTTTTAAACGCAAAGTTTGAACTTCATCAAATGACTTTCTATAACACTATAAACTGTGAAGTCATCCAAAAATATGTTCATGAACTGGTCTAATCCTCTTTGAAGGTTCTACTAACTACTCTTTGGAAAGTTGGTGGCCCATTTTTTACACCAAATGGCATCACCATCCAAACAAAGGCTCCCCAATTTGTTACAAAAATTATTTTGTATCTATCCTTAAAGGTTATAGAAATCTGATGGTATCATGAATATCCATCTAAAAATGAGTAGGCTTCATACCTTGCTACAGTGTTCAGTAGTTCATTAGAAAATAGCAAAGGATAAGGATCTTCTTTAGGTGCCTTATTGAACTTCTTAAAATCCACACAAATTTTCAATTTTGCCATTCTTTTTAGGCACTACCACTATGGGTGATATCCATGTGGCCTCCTCTATTGGTTAAATAAATCTAGCTACTCATAGTTTGTTAATGTTCTATTTGACCACTATAACATAATTAGGGTTCAATTTGTACCTTGCTTGATGTGCTGGTGGAATTGAGGTATATAATTCAATTTTGTGTTGGGCCAATTTTAAAGGTATGCCTTTTAGATCTTTGTAAGTCCAAGCAAACACATCCTTGAATTCCTTAAGTAGCATTTGAAGCTCCTTAGTCTTCTCCTTTGTCAATTGTGCATTAACCTTGATGTATTGTGGATTTACCTCTATGCCAAGATTCAACTTAACAAGTTGTTCTTCAGTCAAAGTCTGACATGCTATTTGAAGATTTTGTACCTATATTTTTGTTGGTGTTTCATTCGCTTGAATATCATCATGGCTATGATGGTAATAGGTTTTTGGATAAACGTTGTCTTCCAAATGGAACCTTTGGTCTAACACAAAAATATTTTGATTTCATTATTGAAGGCACCATTTCTATAATTGTTTGATCTAATGTCATTTACTCTGGATCAAATTCCTCAATGTTTTTGATTTTTAACACTCCAACATTCAACAACGAAATCATTTCTTTTGATAAAATAATTGTGCCAATTGAAAATAGTTTTGGTTCTATTTCAAAGATTAGATCTTTTTCTTCATCTATTAACCCTTCCATCAAGTCATAACGAACAAGTACTTGGGGCCTTTTGGTTTTTGCTCCCAATTTCTTATTAATTGATATTATTCTGATAGTTCCATTACCTTGAATAGTAATGACATTGTTACCCCAGTCATGTCTAACCTTTGCATCTTTGAGCCAAAGTCCTTTTAACAACAAAAATAGTTTGAATCTACCACACTATTTTCTAAAACATTAAAATGTGGCTACATATGGAATACCATGTATATGAATTTTCAAGTTTTTGATGATTCCTATTGGAAACAACTTGAAATCAAGCAAGAAATGAAACATTCAAGGTTCATGAAATGGAACAATTGTATTAACTAACTAAAAGATTACAAAGGTTGCATGCTTCAACATCTACAATGCAAACTATGACTTGTAACAACTAACAAGGCTTGAAGGTTCTATGTGCACTCAAAATCATGAAAGGAGAGAATGAAAGACCACTCAAGAACACTCCACTATATACTATCTCCAAACCCTAAAATAGTCGCCATTTAACCCTAACCTAGCCGCTGCCTAACCCTAACCCTAGCCGCTATCAAGCCCTAACCCTAGCCGTTGTCAAGCCCTAACCCTAGCTGCCGCCAAACCCTAACCCTAGCCGTTGCCAAGCCCTAAGTAATTTTCACTTCTAAACCCTAACCACCACTATTCAACCTAACCTAACTACAAGGATGAGAATACTATTCATCCTTTTGATGAATGTTTAACACATTCATCTATGTTGGGAATTATAAACGAATAGTATTTCTAACAGTGGTGTGGCCATAAATTTATTTCCATTTAGGCCATGGCCGATATTAACAATCAAACTTTTGACAATCATAATGTGCTTCCGTGTATATTATCTTTTTATGTATAATCTCATAATACCTTGGCCATTTCAACACATGTTTGTTAAATAATTAATGTATTTTGAGAATATTATTTCATCAAATAGTTCTCAAGCATGCAATTTCCACCTATTTTGACATATTTGAAAATATTATAATTATTGTCCAAGAACCCTGAACATTTGGAACATTGGTTGGCCTAGGGATGAAAAAATGCATCCTTCTATTTTCTTTTGCTTTCAAACCCTCACATGATGCTACTCTCAGTAGTTCTATTGGCCAAACCCATGTTTATAATCAATAATCCAGTGTTGATCCTTAAACAAACCACACATGTGATGTCACAAAATATTTCATGGTAAGTCATGGAATATTTTGCCACATCACATAATATTTCCACATGGCAAAGGAATATTTCATGACATGGCATGGAACTTTTTGAAGATTCCTTCTTATCTCATGTGAACATGCATCATGAATATTTTTGAAGATTCCTTCTTATATCCCATGAACATGATGACCTGCTAGCATTGTTGCTTAACTTATATATTATTATGAAAGCATACTCCAAAAAATATAATAACCACTTAGTTATTCTCCCCCATACATGTGGTTTGTTTACCAAGTAAACTAAAGCCATATGATTTACATAAAACACAAATTTATTTCCTAACAAATTATGTATGAACATATGTAATGCAAATACCATAACTAAGGCTTCTATTTCTATGGGGCTATAGTTATGTTTTGCACTATTAAGAGTTTGGAAACATACATTACTAGTTGGTCACTTTTCCTTGTGATATTATGTGTTAATGAAGCTCCCAAGCCAACAATGATGCATATGTGTGAACATGAAACTCCACATCCCAATTCAATGTTATTAAAATTGGTGCTTTAATGTATATATGCTTTATTAGCTCTAAAGCTTTTTGACACTCCTCTATCCACATAAAACTTTTTCTTTTTTTGTGAGCATAATAATTCGAACCATAATCACTACAAAGTTCTTGATAAAACATATGCAAAACTATGCCATGCCATTGAATACTTGAATATGGAATGAATTATGTGGTACATGCATGTTTAATATTGCATGTATTTTCTTTCGATTAGGTAGTCTACCTTCATTTGAAATAATAAATCCAACATTTACTCTAAAAAATACCATAAAAGCACGTTTGAATTGGATAGAACCATACCATAGGTGAATTGCAAAGACATCCTTGTACTTTCAAAAAAGTTCTGCCAATTCCAAGACCTTCTTTGGTTGTAATTTAAAATTCACCTTCACCATTTGTGGTTTTTCTTCATTCCCCAAATTGAGTTTTGCTAACTATTGTTCTTATGTTAATGTCCAACCAACTATCTACAACTCTTAAGCATTTACCTTTGTCGAGGTTTCATTCATATGAACAATTCCTTAGTTAGTGTTTGTAGTACATTTATAGATACACTTCTTTTTTTTAAAAAGAAAACTACTAGCTCATGTATGTCTTTGTAGTCTCTCCCTCTACTAAAACATATTTTATACTACTCAATTTTGTATTATGACTTTTGATTTTAGTACTTCTATGGTTGGACTATGTGGTTCCTACATACTGAAATATATATGGTTGACTAAATGTAGATGGAAAATATTTATAGTTCAGTAGCAAATATGATATCCTCTTGGTACTTGGTATGGGTGAAAGTGCAATATGCCCCCCAAAAATTATAATCACAAAAATAAACAAATTGCATTTGGTTTTTTTGGGCACATGTAGACATCACATCTTGGATTATTTTTGTTCATTTCAAGTATATTGCATTAAATTTGAACTTTAACTAATTTATTTAAAAAGAAACTCCAACAATCATTTACAAACTTGAACATATGAAGTATATTTGTGTTAACAAAATACACATCACATAGTATGAAAAATTAAAAATATACTTCAAAACTAAGGTTATGGGTGGAGTTTTGTAATGATTTTTTTGGTGGTGATTGATATTAACGTACGTCAACTAAATTTAAGACCATTGAGAAGTTTATATTTTTGGCTGAAAATTGATTCAAAAAATGTGTTTTTTTTGCACTTCTTGAGCAATAAATGCATAATAAACTATTATTTTTGAGAAAAAACCATTACATTAAGAAAAAGGAGAAGATTTTATATGTGGGCATTGTATTATTTTTTCATTTTTCTTTGGTTTGGTAATGTGTCATGAACCACAAACATAAAGCCTTATGGCCATTGAAAAGATGTATGTTACATACTTTATGCACATTGATTTTATCCAAATATTTTCATCTAACCATTGGATCAAGCTTAATTTTGATTCAAAATGAGATTTGAGTTTCAAAATGTTAGCATGCACATTTAAAAACTATTTTCATATGTTTAGGGTTTCCAAAAAATGCCATGAAGATTCTAGTTTATTACACACCAATTATACTTATTATGCATCATTCTTTTGTGTGAAAAGTGTTGAAAAATGGTTCACTTGTAGTGTATTTTCACCCTTATGTACCTTAACCATTATTAGATTGTTGTTTTTTTCTCGATGGCTTAGATTTTATTTTAAGCTTAGAAGCTACTATAGTTGTATCTAACATCACACATTTAATTTATTGTTCTTGTGAAACAATAATCGGTATCTAAGGTATCTCACTCATCATTCTAGGCATTTTTTATGATGATGTTAACTTTTTACGTGACCTAGCCTCTAATTGTACAACAGTCATATGTATTTTTTATGGTATAGAATCCAGTCTTACCAAAAACAAGTATATTTTTTTCACATTGGGAGGATTATGAATCTTCAATTTGTTTTGTTGAAAGTATTTTTCACCCAAAATAATTTCCTACATCTTTCTTCTAAATTGTTTTGAATTTGTTCTTTCGACTATGGTTGTTTTATAAAGCCTATGTCAAACATATATTGTCCCGCACATTTAACAAATCTTTCCCTCACTTCACTATCAATATGAGGACATTACGTGATCACATGTCCTCTAATTTTATAGAAAGCATAGATTCTAGAAAAAGTTTGTGCCAACTTTGCTAAATCCATGTAATTGTGATTTTTGTGTTATGGATTCTTTCCTTTTTTTAAAATTCCTCTATTTATGTGGTATGTTTGAAATGGTTATGCTTCATCCAAAACATTCACCTTTGCATGATACATAAACATTCTTAGTTAATTTACATCTAGCCACTTTGGAATGTTAGGATCATAGTTATCTTCCATGTCCTAGTCCTTTACTCGTACAATGTACTTTGGCAATGTTGATCACTACACAAATGGTAAGTTTGTGCACGTGTTATAATCACTCCTTTAACTATTCATAGATTTTTTACTTGAATTTTTTTTAAGGTCCACTAGTAATAATTCATCCTTTGGATATTTCTCTTCCCCGTGCTTTTGAACAACAAATAGCGTTTAGAAAACATGGATAACCCCTTCTATTGGGTATACTTCAGATCTGATCCCCCTCGTTGGAGATTGTTTTCTATAATTAGGGTGTCTCTACAAACCCCATGTCCATGCTTCTTTTCTTGTTCCAACTCCAACTGAAGACACATGACATCCTCTAAGTCATTTTTCTATTTGCAAACTTTTTGGTTCCAAAATTATATAAACTATACATTTGTTCGGTGTTTCATACACTTATTGGTATGCATCCTAATTTTTTCAAGATTTGAATTCATGTTTTGGCACCTAATTTTTGTATCAATTTACCTCTACAAACTTTGAATCACCATTCGATTCATTGTTTTGTTAATCTTCAAATTCTTTTTACTTTTGGTTTACTTTTCAACGTAAGGCCTTATAGCCTTTATCATTTAGATCTTTGTCTTTTGCTTCCAAAAAAATTAAAAATCAAGATTTGCAAAATATAGTATATCATTTTCCAAATTTTTACATCTACAAAAAAAATGTTATCACAAATCCAAATTGCTCACAATATTCTTTTTATTTTTACTCCAAAAACAAAAGTGTCTTTGAAATGGTCATCAAATAGTAGGTGCATATTTGACTTGGAATTACTTTTTGCCTACTAACAAAACAATACAAATTATATTATTGAAAATACTTACAACATACATAATCTGTGGTTTTACTCGTTTTATATCCTTTGTAGATTACTTTCACACATGTTTTTATTTATTACAATTACAATTTTATATATTATATATTTTTATTATCTTTAATAATAATAAATTGTGATCAAGGTTTCATGATTCATTTAGAAAACAAAAACATTTCAATGTTTTTTTTATCAATATTCTATTAATATTTTTACTCAAAATTGAACATATCAAACATTTGTAATATAAAATGTAGAAATCCAAATTGAAAAATAGGAAAATCTATGGTTCACAACCCAAAAAAACTTTAAACTACATATTATACCTTTATTTTATTTTCCAACAACTTTCAAAGTTTATGTGTGTGTAAAACAATAATTTCCAAATCCTCAACAAATTCTAGAACTACATCCAAAATATTTTCCCTCCAAAAGTAATTTGAAAATCAAACTAATGAAATGTTTTAATCCTATCTAATTAATCAACCATCACCTTGATGAATCTCAGCTATTCACCTAGTAACATTTTGCCTTGTAAAATCTCTATTGTTCACTTGTAACGCTAGTTTGTAGTGTAAGCAAAAAATGTATCTACTTAGGATTCATGTAGAAGAAGTATCTTCGTCTTCCATAATCGCTTGAATTTGGTTTATCACGATTGAATATCCATGCAAATGTTTTATCTTTTTATCTTTTTCTAGTCCCTTGATGCCATGCATTGAATTGGGAACCTTCTCCTAGATTTTAACGTTCATTTGGCTTTCTTCAATAATTGTATCTTCCTTCCTCTAGTCGAAGGCAAACAACCCTTTCCCCCTACTTGTTGAAAATGGTTTGAGTAACAAGTAGATGTTGATTGCTGTAAAAAGTGGACCACCCACCCAAAGGCCTCAAACGCTTCTTCGAGTTTCCTTCTAACATAGGATTTTCCATGATCACTTTAAATAACTTTGACAACTCTTCCACATCAGTTTGATTGACAATCTACACATGTGTCTCTATGGGCAATGAGTTGTTGACATTCCTCCTATAATAGCCTCTCTTCATATGGAATCATTAGAAGGGGAAGGTCAATGTTCCACCCATTGGATTTCAAGTGGATTAAATCCCAAGCGTTCAAATGCAATGAATGCCACATGTTTGGCCAAGTTCACTCCACACTTTGAACCATTCTGGTGGCTCCTTGATAAATATGGCATGCATGAACACAATTTTAACATAACTACATACCAATCCTTTATGAGTCCTACATTCTTTTAGAACATTATAATTATACCCTCAGACAAATTCCAAGTGGATTGCCTTTAGAGGCAACAACATAATATTTGTGACAAGAAGGGCTTCTCTTTCCGCAAATTGGACTAGAATATGGTCTCCCCAATTTTCAACTTTTTTGGGTCCCGATCTGAATTTTTTTGCTAAAGTGTTTTGTCATATATTTCTTAATATTGCATAATCAATTGCCAATTTTCACCCTCTAGTGATTGAACACATGCAATTCTAATATGGTTTCTCTCATTTGCCACCAAGTCCTCCATCCTTTATGTCATTTAAGCTACAAATCATTTTGTGGAGTTAATCATGGTGGGAATTCTACAAACATTTCAAGTCAAAACACCGACCTATGGACATTGACATGAAATATAAATAATTTCCCTAATAGATGAATGTTTTCTTTGATAACCATGAATCCAATGATGTGCCCCTTGTTAGCTTTAATGGGTAGCAATGGAGACTCTTTTCCATCTCATATGTCAACCATATTTTCAAATACCTAAGCCTCTCCTTAGGGCTCAACTTTGTGTGGACAAAGCACAATAACTTGTCAAAAGTTCATTCTTGCTCTATTATGATGAAATTGCCCTTCAACAACTCAAAAAATTCTATTTCGTGTGCAAGGTTTGCTACTATGGGTAAAAGTTTTGTCATTTTGTTCTTATAATTTGTCTACATTTTCCACAATTCCATCTCCTTGTGTTTTTTAAATTTGAGCATCCCCTTGCCCATTGCTTTCTCTCTTTGGCCATGTTGTTTAGCCCATTTAAAGTTGACATCATTCATCTCTTTTTCCATTTCATGCTAGCAAATCAAATCCAATCACATTATGTTTCACTATCTCACTACAAGTGTATTCTAAATGACATCAAATTATATTTGAAATTAAAACTAATTATAATGTATTTACTTGTACAAACTTTAGGTGAGCACATGTATTCTATGGTATGGAAAACCGTTTGCTTGAACTCTCCATCCACTTGTTGGCAATTAGTAATTGTTTCTCAAATAGCACCCCACTCCACCACTATGCAAGGTTTAATGCAATGTTTGCAAATTCTTGAATAACAATATTATGTAATTTATTTGTGAAAATCCATGTTTCATTCACAACAACAAGAACAAATTTGTGAGTTACATGTTCACATTTGAATAATAATTGTGTATTTTTGCATGTTATTTTAGGCATCCATCCAATACAATTGTTGGCACCCATACGTGGAGTTCCTCCTCCTCCTTGTGATGTTCACTTGTTATTTGCATTCCATGTTTTACACTTGTGATTTCCTTCCTATATGAAAAACATCTTTCCTTTCAATTGAGATAGTTATTGCCATTCGTCCAAACTTTTGTCAAACTCCAAACTCATTTGTTTATAGATGTTGTCCCAATTGTTCCAATACTTGTACATAGATGTTGTGTTCTCGATGACATTTTGCTCAAGCGACATGCATAAAATGTGCTTGCATGTTCAAGCATGCCGGTTTGTAAAAAACTTTCCATCAATTTGTTTATGTCATCTTGTATTATTGATTGCACCACCCTTTTCTCTTATTGTTTTTTGTTCAACCAATCCCAAAAAACTAGCAAATTAACATTTCATTTAGAAAAATAGATCACAATAGCATAGACCATAGTAGGAAACTGACCTTCAATGTTGTTGACCTCTTTCAACCTTTTAAATATTGTTCTTTTGACCCCTTCCAATAGTCTTTATGTCCATCATTTGAAGGTTCATGTTCCTCTTCAATCTTGAGGTCTCCTCCTTGTCTCCTTAACATCCATCCCTTCTTGTCCATTGTCCTCCACCTTGTCCTTTTCAACTTATGTTCAAATTGTGTGCTCAACTTGTTCGCCTCCATTGCTAGTCTTCTCTTTAGAAATGGGGTTCTTAAGGCTATGGCTACAACCTATTTCACTTTCGGTGGAGTTCGAAAACCTTCATCTAGAATGTTACCCGACACTATTCCCTATTGTGTTTATTCCTTGGTATCCTCCTTTGAGATCTTTTGATTCTCACTTTTGATGATGTATTGTGTTAGGTGTCTAACACCTCTTTCTCATCCTTTGCCTAGAGGTCTCCCACGTGGTCGCCTTCCTCTAACCCTCGTATGTGTAGCATCTTTTAGCTACGTTTTCGACGCTTTCCACAACCCCTTGTTTCCTCCCTAGTGTGGGTGTTTGCATTCTATTGGTGATTACAAAACTACTATTGCAATCAATTAATCTTTATGGATATGCAACAAGAAAAGGAAAAAGGCAAGAAGATATTCACAATGACAAGGAAAAGCAATAATATAAGTGCAAAAAGGAAGTGGAATTATAGGAAATGGATAGGCCTTAACAAATAACAATTTCACTAGTAGAAACCCCCCCTTTTTTAACCAAATTTTTTCAATTACATGACATTTGCACCTATGTTTCAATTGGATTTTAAAAATTTAAAAAAATTTAAAATAAAATTATGTCAATACCAATTAAGTTGACTCATCTACTATATTAGTATGTAGTTCAATTTTTTTTTCAATTGGGTGGTCATTTGTTGAATATTCCCAGCATCAACATGTCTCCATGTTGAACACACATTATGTAGATCATTACAACATATCAAGTAATGATACATAAGTAATAATATTGTCCAACTTGAATATTTATTCATTTTTATACACATTATATCTTCATATTTGTTTTAAATTATGATAAAATCTCATTAAACATTAAAGGCATTGGCCCAAATTTGAATGCATTCAATGGAATTTTCCTTCCAAATCCCTTTTTGCAATATGTTTGAATTTTCCAACAATAATACTCACTAAAAATTCAATAATATTGTTCAAATTTTAGGTTTCAAAATTATGAAATCATCATTATTAAATCAAACTTGGTGAGGGCTTTCCAACAATACCAATAATGCCCCCAAAGTCGAATATAGTTTTCAATCTTGGTTTTAAGAACAATTTCAATGAAAAAATGGTTCAATAATCAATAGATTCCACACTGTAACTACAAACATTTAAAACCAAGTTGGTGCACTCATTGAAAATTTTCTAATGATAAGTTCCATAACATAACCTAAAACATCATGGTTTGGAATATATCATTATGACAAAACAAAACAAATTATCTTCCTTCGTGGATGGATAATGTGATAAGTGTTGTTGGTCCCAAGTATGAACACACTCAATTCATTTTCCTTTAAAACCCAAATTGTTGTATTTTTTTTGAATTTTCAACATCAAAATTCATTCAAAATTCAATATCTTCCACACTTTAAGTATGAAAAATATGAAATAAATTTCATTAAATTTTTGTTCAATGACTATTTTCCAACAACATCAAATACACCGTTGGATTCAAATAAAATTTTAATTCATGATTCTATTAATGTTTATTTAAAAAATGGTTCAATAGTCAATATCCTTTTCATCGTAACTCCAAAAGTTCTCAACCCAAGTCAATGCACCCTTGCTCATTGTTTAGGTTTTCAAATATATCAATAGCATTGCATGAAGCAATCTCAACAAATAGAACAAAACAAAATAAACTATCTATTTTCATAAATGGATTAAATTATGTGTGTGTTTTTTTTAAATAAAATGAATAGTTATGTATGATGCAAAAACATTTGTGCATATAAGTAATAGATTTTGATGTAAAAATAAAATTTCAAGAAAAATTGAAATATAAGTTTGTAATAATGTGTATGTTCAATACACCTAATTATTATTTATATGTATACTAGTGGGTACCCGTGACCTTGTGACATATGACATCACTTTCTCTTCTATTAACAATTTTACGAACTCTATACATAACAAAACAACATAATTCAAAATGTTTATTTTTGAAAAAAATTGTAATTTGCAAGTCTAAGTTCAAATAATTTTCTGAAAATTTCAACAAACCTTGTCATAATTGCAATATAAAAAAAATTAAAAAATAAACTCATGAACATGTGTGAAAACTAAATCCTTAAAAAATATATTGATTATTCGATAGTTACTTGCAAAACCCAATCACAGCCTATGATATATCATCCCTCCCCCAAATTACACATACCCACTAAAGCCCCCCCAACATACAACCCAAGGAGGACAACCGGACGGACAGTGACCTTCAGGCACTGTGAAGTCCCCCGATTTTTTAAAACTTGGTTCATGTTTTAGTTTTTTCTAGACTCTTTTATTTTTATTTTTTTATTTTTATGTGTTTATTATTATTATTATTATTTATAATAAAAATAAAGTGTTTCTTTTTCACTTTTATATTTTTGTTTATTTGGATGGAAGTTTGAAGTTTGGAGAAAGAAGACACACCTCATTCTTTTTCAAGCATGGTTTTTTTTCATTATTATAAGTTTTATTTATTATTTATTTTTTACTCTTGATTTGGTTTCTTCATTTTTGTAATTTTTTTCCTTTTAGAATTATTTTAATGTATTTCCCTTTCCTTGTTTCATTTGTTTCATTTGTTTCCATTCCTTTTTTTTTATAGTTTTTGCGTTTTTACTTTTTTTTGTTTATGTTTGTGTCATGCTTTTATTTTTTCTATTCTTATTTTATCTATCTTCATTTTAAAAAAAATTATGTATTTATTTATTTTCTATTTTCTTTTTCAAAAAGATTATAGTTTTTCTAATATGTTTTGTACTGAAAATAATTTTTTTTAAAATTTGTATTTTTGTTTGATTAGATATAGGTTTGAAGTTTGGAAAAAGAAGACAAACCTCGTTTTTTTTTCAAGTATGGTTTTTTTTTTCTTTTTTTTGCTGTCTATTTTGTTTTTTTTTTGGGTCATCTATTTTTAAATTTTCTTTTAAGATTATTTTACTATATTTCCCTTTTTTGTTTCATGTTTAAATATATTTATTTTATATTTTTTCATTTATTTTCTATTTTTTAAGTGTTTAAAAAAAGTTTCTAATTGTTAAAATGTTTTTCTGTTTTTATTTTTTTCTAGCTTTTTCCCTTTAAAAAAAATTGTTTTGTTTTTATTTTCTTACATTTTTGTTTTTTTAAATTTTTAATAACTTTTTTTTTCTTTTTTAATTTGAAATTTCTTGTGTTGTTTTAAAAAAAATTCTTCTCTTGTTTCTCATTTTTTTTCAACAATTTTTAGTTTTTTAAAATTAGTTTGTAGCTTTTGGCAAATTGCAAGACTACATAGTTTTTCATAAACTACAAGATTGGATCACATAAACATTTGGATAAACTGTTGTTGCCGCCATTCGTCGTTGTCCTCCTCTTCTTCCATCATCTTCTTCTTTTGAGATGAGAAACTTGGATGGATGGATGACGAGCCGGATGATGGGACGGATGGATGGAAAGGACGACGACCACCAGACAGACTAAGGATATTATATATAAAGATATAGATATAGACACGTGGGTACCCCTGACCTTCGGACACTCTGAAGTCCTTTGGTTTCTTTAAATTGTATTTATTTCGAAGAAGCATTCTATTTTAAACAGCTGCACGTCGTGAATGTAGCTTTTCGTGCTAACCCTAATCATAGCATCCTAGGCATACTTACAGGTAGAATTATTTTTTTTGGGCTAAATTTAGCCAAATGCTAATTTATTTCACCATCTTTTAATTAACCAAATCTTTAATGTAAGAAAAATATATTAAAAAGAAAACCTCAGCCTTTACAAAATTCAGTGTACTTTGGTAATCTTTTATATAATAGGCCATTTTATTTTTATTTTTTTTCCAATTTTGTGATGTTACTCAAGAGAGGATCATCAATAAGTATATTTAGCCAATTTTTTTGGTAATACAAATATGAATATAGAAAATTCCAAGGACCCATTCATAACATATTGTATGTGATTGTGACGGTTATTGGAAAAAATAAAAATAAATAAATAAATATATAAAGAGAATTTGTAATAGAATATACCCTTTCCAAAATACTTCCCACAAAATTGTAAAGAAAAAAAACAAAACAAAATTGATCAAACCCACTGTAATGGGGAATCAATCTTGAGGTATTATTTGTGTTTCTTAGTGGTGACTTTTTTGTATCAAAGGATGAATTTTTCCAAGGAAACCAAAAAACAAAATCACCCATTAAAGCTAGTAAGCAAATTGTAATTTTACTGCATTTACAGAAGTAGAAAATTTGAGATTGAAAACATTGGGGTTTGGAGAGAGGAATCTTGTTCAGACACCATGGGTTTAAGGTTTAGGCGGCAACTTTAACCCTAACCCCCCTTACCCCCAAGGAGGACAACGACTGGACAGACAGACACCTAGAGGGTATTTGTGACCTTCAGACATTGTGAAGTCCCCTAGTTTTTTTAAACCGTATTTATTTCAAAGAAACATTCTGTTTTAAACAGCTACATGTTGTGAATATAGCATCTAGTGGAGCCATTTAGGAGATGCATGTAGCTTCAAAGGAGGGCTTCTTCGTACACAACATTGCGCATAAGGCCAATTCGGTCATGCACAGTGTCTGACAGCTGAACTTTGACGTTCACTGGTGCCTTAGCATGTGAAAAGGCAAAGTAAAGTTGGCCATGCGAAAAAACGTCATCTACGAGATGAAAGCCAACATGAGAAAGGATTTTCCCTTGAGACTTGTTAATAGTCATGGCATAAGCCAGCCGCAAAGGAAATTGTTTCCTTGCAAATGTAAATGGCAAACCGTTGTTATCGGAAATGAACTTAATTCATGGGATAAAGGCCACATTATCGACCCATTTGCCTGTGTGATTCTGAGCCATACCGACACAACCATGTGCGGTAGTCTCAGTTTTTAAGAGTTACATTAGGGTTATTTGAGTGGGGTGAGGTTATTAGGGGCTTTTAGCAACTTCATAAGGAATCATAAATATGCTTGGTGCGAAGGGGGGTTGTTTTCTTTTCTAAAGGGTGTTATTGGTGAATAAGGAGTTGGATTAGTCCTTTTCTTCAGCAAAGGCTAATAACTATAGTTTTAGGAATTTTGTTGCGTAATTAGGGGTGAGAATTTTCTAGAAGGTTGGGGGTAGAAGTAGGCACCAAATTTGCGGTGTTCAACACAACATTAGTCTTGTTATGGTATTTAGGAGTAGCAA
>Ga0116230_10002623_pt1 | contig 17325 bp, 12 predicted proteins | sample S1TSphfallax_3_FD_88678 | JGI IMG/M metagenome (GOLD analysis project Ga0116230, IMG submission 88678) | Host-associated microbial communities from peat moss isolated from Minnesota, USA - S1T2_Fd - Sphagnum fallax MG | ecosystem: Host-associated > Plants > Peat moss > Unclassified | place...
GGACCCGGATGCCGCCACCGCCCGTGGCGAGGGAACTGTCCGCCGCCATCGGACCCACGAAGACCACGCGGATGGAACCTCCGCCGGTGCGAGCCGCGATCGGGCCGGCCATCGTCACGACCTCGATCTTGCCGCCCCCGGTGCGCAGGCGGGCCGAACCCGCGATCTGATCCGCCGTAACGGAGCCGCCGGAGGTGCTGAGTTCGATCCGTCCGCGCCCGGAGGTCAGGAAGATGTTGCCACCCGCCGTCGCGCCCGCGAGGTCGCCCTCGATGCGTCCAATCCGGAGATTGCCCCCGGCGGTCCGCAGCGCGAAACGGCCCGTGAGGTCACCCAGCCGAATCCCACCGCCGGCGGTCGTAAGCTCGGCCGAATAATGCGTCGGCACCGTGATCACGAAATCGACCTGCACCGGCGGCCAGGACCCCAGATGGAAACCTAACGCGGCCTGGTCGTACTCCGCCACCGCCGTCATATCGTTGCCGTGCCGATCCAGCGTGAGGGTCAGATGCTTGAGCCGTTCGTCCGCCTCGGCCTCGGACGCGGCGCGAATGTGCTCGCGAGCGACGATCCGAACGGTCTCACCCGAGCCCGGCATGACTTCGATCGATCCGCCGCCCGTGCGTGCGGTCAAAGTGCCGGGCCCCTCGACGGTGAATGACTTTTCGACCACCCGCTCGATTCGGGCGGAGGCGGCCGGCGGTTCGGCCACCGCCAGGGAGGCGGCCGCGAGCAGACAGAGCAAGATGCGCAGGATAAATTTCATCAGATGGGATTCGTTCTCCCTCCAGAACCCGGACCCGCGTGAAAAGTTACAGCCGCCAATCGGCTTGACCCCAGGCCGCATCGGCGCGTCCGTCGACGCACCATGCATCCGACCCGGCGGACCACCCCCCCTCCCTTCCGCCTCCTTCGCGGACTGCGGGTCTGGGCCGCACTCGCCACCCTCGTCGGCGCCGGCTGCGCGACCTCGGACGTGAGTTCCGACCAGAAGATCATGGACGGGGTGATGGAATGTCTGCCGCCGCGCACGCCGACGCCCACCCTCGTTTCCCGGGCAATCTGGTTCCCCCATGCGCGCGGCGTCGGCGCCGTCGAATCCTGGAACACCGGCTACGGGTCCGGCGTACTCGCGTGGTCTGACGGCCAGCTTTGGTTCATGATGTGGAACGACGCCGAGAAGCACTACGACATGCAATCCGTGATCCCCCTGCGCACCGCCCAACGGGTCTACCTGGACGGCTTGTTCGGCGGGCTCGTCCTGGTCGTGGAATCCCAAAATCTCTCCTTCGACGCCTTCAAGCTGATGGGCCGAGGCAACATCCGCTCCGATCCGGCGCGGACCCGCGAGTGGCTCGCCGCGATCGAGGCCTGGCGGGCGCAGCATCCGTTGGCGACGTATTAGCGCGCCGCCGGGACCGCCGCCGCGGCCTCGACACCGTGCGAAATTCCCGCCAAACCTCCCGGCCATGGCGAAGCCCTTCTCCGCGCTGGATGACCGGGAAATTCTCGCCCTCGCCATCGCCCTCGAGGAGGAGGACGGCCGCATCTACGGCGAGTTCGCCGAGCGCCTCCGCGGCGATTATCCCGGGACCGCCGCGAGTCTGGTCAGCCTCGAGCAGGAGGAATCGGAACACCGGCGCCGCCTCTTCGACACCTACCGGAGCCGCTTCGGCGATCACATCCCGCGCATCGACCGGTCCGACGTAAAAGGGTTCGTCCGGCGCAAACCGGTCTGGCTGATGCAAACGCTGAGCGTCGCCCAGGTCCGGCGCGAAATCGAGCTGATGGAATTGCAGGCCCGCAAATTCTACGAGGCCGCCGCCGCCCGCACGACGGACGTCGGCACGCGGCAACTGCTGGGGGACCTCGCCGCCGCCGAGCTCGAACACTCCGCCCTCGCCGAACGCCTGGAACGCGACAATGAACGCGCCGGGGTCCATGCCACCGAGGAAGACACCCGCCAGCGCGCCTTTGTCCTCCAGGTCGTGCAACCGGGCCTGGTCGGACTGATGGACGGCTCCGTCTCGACGCTCGCGCCCCTGTTCGCCGCCGCCTTCGCCACCCACAGCAGCAAGTCCGCCTTTCTGGTCGGCCTCGCCGCCTCGGTCGGCGCCGGCATCAGCATGGGTTTCGCCGAGGCCCTCTCGGACGACGGCAAGATCAGCGGACGCGGCCGCCCCTGGTTGCGCGGCGCCATCTGCGGCCTCATGACCACAGCCGGCGGCATCGGCCACACCCTGCCCTTCCTGATCGGCGATTTCCGCACCGCCACCGCCGTCGCGGCGGTCGTCGTGGCGGTCGAGCTCGCCGCCATCTCCTGGATCCGTCACCACTTCATGGATTCGCCGATCCTCGCGGCCACAGTCCAGATCGTGGTCGGAGGCATCCTCGTGTTCCTCGCGGGCATCCTCATCGGCTCCTCCTAGGCCAAGCGCGCCGCACCGCCCTCCACCTTATTCCCCGCCACTGACCCGCCGCCGCCTGGCACCCCCGCACCGCCGCCGACTCCACCGTCCCAGCCACCACCACCGCCGATGCCAGACTCCGCCCTCGTTCACGGAACCGTCGATCCGGCCGCCGCCGTCGACGCCAGCGCCCTCTCCAACGCCGACCTCGCGCCGGTGCCGCCGGCCCGCCGCACCTGGCGCGCCGGCAGCTACGCCGCGCTCTGGATCTCCATGTCGGCCTGCATCCCGACCTACATGCTCGCCTCCTCGCTCATCGGCGGCGGCATGAACTGGTCGCAGGCCATCCTGACCATCTTCCTCGGCAATCTCATCGTGCTGATCCCGATGATCCTGAATGCCCATGCCGGCACCAAATACGGCATTCCGTTCCCGGTCTTCTGCCGCGCCTCGTTCGGCACCGTCGGCGCCAACCTGCCCGCCTGCCTCCGCGCCCTCGTCGCCTGCGGCTGGTTCGGCATCCAGTCGTGGATCGGCGGTGAAGCGATCTACAAGATCGTCGGCCTGTTCGTCCCGGCGCTCGCCGCGCACGCCACGCCGACCTGGCTCGGCGTCACCGGGGCGGAATTCGCCTGCTTCCTCTTCTTCTGGGGCATCAACATGGCCGTGGTCTACCAGGGCATCGATTCGATCCGCCTCCTCCTCAGCATCAAGGCCCCGCTGTTGATCGCCCTCGGGCTCGCGCTGCTCGGCTGGGCCTACCGCCAGGCCGGCGGTTTCGGTCCCATGCTCTCCCAGCCCTCCGCGTTCGACGTCGGCCAGCCGCGCCACGGCCAGTTCGCCGCCTTTTTCTTCCCCGCCCTCACCGGCATGATCGGATTCTGGGCGACGCTCTCGCTCAACATCCCGGATTTCTCGCGCTACGCCCGCTCGCAGCGGGACCAGATCGTCGGCCAGATCGTCGGCCTCCCGCCCACGATGGCGCTGTATTCCTTCATCGGCGTCGCCGTGACCTCCGCCACCGCCCTCATCTACGGCCACGCGATCTGGGATCCCGTCGACGTCCTCACCCGCTTCCGGAACCCGGTGCTCCTCCTCGTGGCGATGCTCGCCATCTGCCTCGCCACCCTCGCCACCAACCTCGCGGCCAACGTGGTCTCGCCGGCGAACGACTTCGCGCACCTCGCCCCCCGCCGCATCTCCTTCCGCACCGGCGGACTCATCACCGGGTGCGTCGGCATCCTGATGATGCCCTGGAAACTCATCGCCGATCCCTCCGGCTACATCTTCACCTGGCTCGTGGGCTACAGCGCGCTGCTCGGCCCGATCGGCGGCGTCATGATCGCCGACTATTTCGTGTGCCGCCGCCGCACCCTCGACCCGGTCGCGCTCTACGATCCCCAGGGCGCCTACCGCTACACCGGCGGCTGGAGCCTCGTCGCTCTCGCCGCGTTCGTGGTCGCGGTGCTGCCCAACGTCCCGGGCTTCCTCGTTCAGGTCCGATTGCTCGACGCCGCCCACGTCCCGGCCGGCCTGCTCGGCCTGTACAACTACGCCTGGTTCGTCGGTTTCGGGATCGCCTTCGCCGTCTATCTGGGCCTCCGCCCGCTCGCTCCGCGCCGCTGACGACCAGGCCAAGCCGGCCGAGCGGGCCGCAGGGGCCAAGGGCAGACGGGGAAAATGGCCGGAAGTCGGGCGGTGCGCTTTCCGCCTCGGCAAGACGGTCCGTCTGCGTTTTGGTGTTTCGTCCCATGAAGACCATCCCGCTGCCGCCCACGCCCCACCAGCCCCGCCCCTACACCGGACCCTCCGCCGAGGCGGTCCTGGCGTTGCGGAAGCAGTATCTCAACCCGGGACTGTTCCTCTACTACAAGCGGCCGATCATGATCGTGGAGGGAAAGATGCAGTACGTCTGGGACGACACGGGCAAACGCTACCTCGACGGCCTCGGCGGCATCGTGACCGTCAGCGTCGGCCACTGTCACCCGCACGTCGTGGCCGCGGCCAACCGCCAGAACGAGCTGCTCCAGCATTCGACGACCATCTATCTCCAGCCCAACATCGCCCAGTACGCGGAGAAGCTCGCCGCCAAGCTGCCCGGCGACCTGAAGTGCGTGTACTTCGTCAATTCGGGCTCGGAGGCCAACGATCTCGCGCTGCTAATGGCGCGCGTCGCCACCGGCAATTACGACATGATCGCGCTGCGCAACGCCTACCACGGCGGCAACGCGTCCGGCATGGGCCTGACCGCCCACAGCACCTGGAAATTCAACACCCCTCACTCGTTCGGCTTCCACCACGCACTCGCCCCCTATCCGTACCGCGGCACCTTCGGGTCCGACGACCCTGAGGCCGGCCGCAAGTATGCGCAGGACGTGAAGGAGCTGATCGACTACGCCACCCCCGGCAAGATCGCGGGCTTCATCGCGGAGTCGATCCAGGGCGTGGGCGGCTTCGTCGTCTTCCCCGCCGGGTATCTAAAACACACCTACGCGCACGTCCGCGCCGCCGGCGGCGTCTGCATCGCGGACGAGGTCCAGACCGGGTTCGGCCGCACCGGCACGCATTACTGGGGCTTCGAGACCCAGGGCGTGATCCCCGACATCGTGACGATGGCGAAGGGCATCGGCAACGGCGCGCCGCTCGCCGCCGTCGTCACCACCCCGCAGATCGCCGCGGCCATGACGCAGAAGGTCCACTTCAACACCTTCGGCGGGAATCCGGTGGTGAGCGCCATCGGGATGGCGGTGCTCGAAGTCATCGACCGCGAGGGCACCCAGGCGAACTGCCTCCAGCTCGGCGCCCACATCCTCGCCGGCCTGGAGCAGCTGAAGGTCAAGTATCCGATCGTCGGCGACGTGCGGGGCCAGGGCCTCATGCTCGGGATCGAGTTCGTGAAGGACCGCGTCACCAAGGAGCCGGCGAAGGAGGCCTGCGCCCAGGTGGTCGAGAATGCCCGCGAACTCGGGCTGCTGCTCGGCAAGGGCGGCCTCTGGGGCCAGACCATCCGCTTCGCGCCGCCCATGAACATCACCCGCGCCGACGCCGACTTCCTCCTCGCCGTCCTCGACGAGGCAATCGGGGCCCTGTAGCCGCTTTCCTCCCGTCCGTTCAGTCGCAAGGCGCGCGCAGCCGAACCGCGTCCGACCCGGCCGGCGCCGCTGGCCGGCCCCCACGCCGGGCCGAAGGCTGCCCTCAATCGTGATGCTCCGACAGCGCCCGGAGCATCCAGGCGGTGGTCTCGTGAAATTCCATCAGCCCGGTCAGGAAATCCGCCGTACCGGCGTCGCCCAACTTCCCGGCGCAGGTGTCCACGTCGGCGCGGAGATGGACGATCATGCGCTCGTGCAGGGTCAGCAATTCGCGAATCATCCGCATACCCGGCAGGCCCGCACCCGAGACGGCTTCCAGCCGCGCGGACCGGGTCAGCTCCTCCCAGCTTCCCGCCGCCCGCACACCGATCGCGCGCGCACGCTCGGCGACCGCATCGATCTGTATGTCGAGTTCATGGTACTGCTTGTCCAACAGGATATGCAGCCCGTGAAAATTCGGCCCGGTGACATTCCAGTGGTAATCCTTGGTCGCCGCGCTCAGGTGGAACTCGTCGGCGAGCGCCTGATTGAGCAGCTGACCCACCTTGCCGCGGGACTTTTCACCCAGGCCGATCTTGGCCGTTTCTTGGTTTTTCATAAGATTGAAGCGGATAGTCGGGGCCGACGCACCCGGCGCTCATCCGACTCCCTTCGTAGACCATCGCGCGGGGCAACCGTTCCGGAGGGAGCGAGGGCGGCCGGCTGCCCCGGGACCGCTCATCCGCTTTCAGGAGGCAGGGCAAGAAGCTCGCCTAAGGCACTTTCAGCTCCATCCCGATCTTGAGATCGTTGGGACCGGAGAGGAGATCGCGGTTCGCGGCGAGAATCTCGCGCCACTTCGCGCGGTTGCCGTAATACCTCTGCGCGAGATTGGAGAGGGTGTCGCCCTTGACCACGACATGGCGGTGACCCGCGGGCGCCCGGCCGGCCGGCGCGCCCGGAGCCGAGGCCGCCGTGCGCACCGGGCTGGCGGCCAGGGCCGGCCGGGCGGTCGTCCCGGCGGTCGCCCGCGCCGTCGCTCCGGGCGCGTCGGCCGGGGCGGAGCCGGGCACGGTCACCCGCATCCAACCCGACCGGGCGGGCGGCGCCTGTTCTCCGCCCGGCACCGCCGCGAGCGGAGTCGGCGCCGCTCCATCGGGACCCGCCTCCGGTTCGCTCACGACGACCGGACCGCCTCCGGTCGCGCCAGCCCCGCTCCCGCCGCTCACTCCGTCCAGCGACGGCAGCGACACCGCACCCTCCGCTCCGTTCGTCCCGGCCGCCGCCGCATGCATGGCCGGCGCCGCCTCGACGCCCGCGTGCAGCGCTGCGATCTCCGCCTTCAATTCGTCGTTCTCCCGCTGAAGCTGTTCGAGCGCGTCGCCGAGGCCAAGCTGCGTGCTCTGACTGTCCAGCGGATGACCGGGCAGCGTTCGGGCGAATTCCCGCGTCGCCGCCGCGATCTGCCCGCGCACGTTCGCCGCCTCACGCGAATTCGGCACGAGCTCGAGGTACTTGCGAAAATGATAAATCGCGGCGATCGGATCCTTGATGTGATTGAGATACAGAATCCCCGCATCCAGGTGCGACTCGGGCGCGGCGTCGCCCCGGCGGGCGATGACCTTGAGGTAGGCCGCCAGCGCCTCGTCCGCCCGACCCTGCCGCTCGAGTTGTTGGCCCTCGCGGTACGCGGAGTCGTCCGTCTCCGCCGACACCGAACCGGCGTCGCCGCCGCAACCGGCGACAAGAATCATGGTCAGTATCGCCACCCCCGGGCCCAGAATTCTCAGCAAGCGGTTCATCAACCGGCGAATGGGATTGAATGGTCCAACGTGAGCGATAAATTCCGCTCTCCCCCTCCCCGACTCAAACCCTAAATGGCCCTCCAACCGAAGTTCGCTCTCGCCCGCGCACGTCGCTGCCTGCGGATCGAGGCCGAAGCGCTCGGGGAGACGGCCCGGCGGTTGGGACCCGAATTTGCGGCCACGGCCCAGGCGGTGGAGGCGGTCGCCGTCGCCGGCGGCAAGCTCGTCTTCAGCGGCGTCGGCAAGTCCGCCTACATCGCCGGCAAGATCGCCGCCACCTTCAATAGCACGGGCGTCGCGTCGTGCTTCATCGATTCGACGCAGGCGCTGCACGGCGACCTCGGCCTCTGCCGCGACGGCGATCTGGCGATTCTGCTCAGCAACAGCGGACAATCCGACGAGATCCTCCGCCTGGTGCCGCTGCTGCAGCGCTTCGGCCTCAAGATCGTCGCCTTCACCGGCAATGCCCGCTCCGACCTGGCCCGGCTGGCCGATTACCGCCTGCTCTACCGCGTCCGGCGCGAGGCCTGCCCGCTCGAACTCGCCCCGACCGCCAGCACCACCGCCGCCCTCGCCCTCGGCGACGCCCTGGCCATGGTGCTGCTCGAAGCCCGCGGCCTCACCCGCGACGACTTCGCGCGCTATCACCCCGCGGGGAATCTGGGCCGAATCCTGCTGCTGCGGGTGCGGGACATCATGCGGAGCGCCGAGCGCCTCGCGGTCGCCCCGGACAATGCGCTCACCCAGGACGCCATCCTCGCCATGACGAAAGCCAAGAGCGGCAGCATCGCCCTCGTCAGCCCGCGCTCGGGTCAGCTCACCGGCATTCTCACCGACGGCGATTTCCGTCGCGGCGCGCTCGCGGTGCCGGACGTCCTGCGGCGGCCGGTGGCGGAACTGATGACGCGCCGGCCCAAGACCATCCGCGCCGACGCGCTGGCGGTCGAGGCGCTCCGCCTGTTCGCCGCGCACAAGATCGACGACCTGATCGTGGTGGACGCCGGCCGCCGGCCCGTCGGCCTGATCGACGGACAGGACCTTCCCAAACTCAAAATCGTGTGAGCGCGCCCCTCGGCCTCGCCATCATCGGCATGGGTGGATTCGCCGGGTCGCACCAGGCGACGGTGGCGAAGCTGGAGGAACGCGGTCTGGTCAAGCTGATCTGCACCTGCGATCCGGACGCCGCCGCCTTCGCCGCCGCCCAGAAAGCGTGGCGGTTCGGCGAACGCGGGGTCCGCGTCTTCCCGCACTACCAGGCCATGCTCGACGCCTGCCACCAGGACCTCGCCGCCGTCATCGTCCCCACGCCCATCTACCTGCACGGGGAGATGCACGCCGCCATCACCGCCTATGGCCTCCCCGCCTATCTGGAGAAGCCGCCCACCCTGGATTACGCCGAACTTGAACGCATGATCGCGGCCGATGGGCGCGCCCGGCGCGCCTCGCTGGTCGGATTCAATTTCATCATCGAGAAAAGCCGGCTCGCCTTGAAGGAGCGCCTCCTCGCGGGCGAATTCGGCGCCGTGCGCGGCGGCACCCTGAGCGCGGCCTGGCCGCGGCCCGCCAAATATTTCGGACGCAATCCCTGGTCCGGCCGCCTGATGGTGGACGGCCGCATCGTGCTCGATTCGTGTTTCGGCAACGCGATGGCCCATTTCGTCCACAACCTGCTCTTCTGGACCGGCACGCCCGGCCTGTTCAGCTGGGCCGAGATCGCCGCCGTCCGCGCCGAACTCTACCGCGCGCACGCGATCGAAGGCGCCGACACCTTCTTCGTGGAGGCCGATCTGACCTCGGGCACCACCCTGCGCTTCGCGCTCACCCACGTCTGCGCCGGGGCCAGCCTGCACGCGGAAACCGTGATCTGCGACCGCGCCATCCTGCGCTACGTCGTCGGCGGCCCCGTCGAAATCGCCTGGAATGACGGTCGAGTCGAGCGCCTGACGACGGAGCCCTTTGACGGGCTGGTGGAAAATCACCTCGACTATTACCGCTATCTCCGCGGCGAAACCGACCGGCCCGCCACGACCCTGATCGACTCGCGGCCGTTCGTCGCGCTGAACGATCTCGCCCACGTTTCGAGCGGCCGCATCACGCCCATTCCCGCGTCGCTCGTGACGGTCGTGCGGGACGACAAGGATCAACTGGACTATCTCAGCGTGGCGGAGATGCCGCGGCTGATCGACGGATTCCTGACCCGCGGCGTGTGGCCGGGCAGCCAGGGCTGGGGCCGCGAGCCGGGCGAGGTCGTGACCAAGGCCGATCTCGGGCGCTTCCACGACACCGTGGCCGCCATGGTGGCCAAATGAACCGTCCGCGAGCTAAGCCGGGCGTTTGATAATCCGACCAGATTCCGCTAAATTCCCTTGCTCGGTCCGGTCTTCGCCTCGTCCATCCGAGCCCCCGTTCAAGCCGCTTCCAGTCCCGCTCCACTCTCTCCCATGGCCGCTCCCTCCTTCGTCTACCAGGATCCGCTCCCGCTCTCCGGCGATGCCACCGAATATCGCCTGCTTTCGCGCGAAGGCATTTCGACCACCCAGTTCGAGGGCCGGACGATTCTCAAGGTGGAGCCCTCGGTGCTGGCCTATCTGGCTCAACAGGCCTTTCGCGATAGCGCTTTCCTGCTGCGCCCCAGCCATCTCAAGCAGCTGGCGGCCATCCTCGACGATCCGGAGGCCTCCCCGAACGACCGCTACGTGGCGCTCACCCTGCTGAAGAACGCCGAAATCGCGGCCGAGGGCATCCTGCCGATGTGCCAGGACACCGGCACCTGCGCCGTGTTCGCGAAAAAGGGCGAGCAGGTGTGGACCGGCGCCCACGATGCGGAGTGGCTGAGCCGCGGCGTCTACGACTGCTTCACCAAGGAGAATCTCCGCTACTCCCAGGTCGCGCCGCTCGACCTGTGGAACGAGGTGAACACCGGCACCAATCTCCCGGCTCAGATCGATCTGATGGCGACGCCGGGCGGGAGTTACGAGTTTCTGTTCGTCGCGAAGGGCGGCGGCTCCGCGAACAAGATGCTCTATTTCTCCGAGACGAAGGCGCTGCTCAATCCGAAGAGCCTCGCCAAGTTCGTCGCGGACAAGCTGCCGCTCCTCGGCACCGCCGCCTGCCCGCCCTACCATCTCGTCTTCGTGATCGGCGGCACCAGCGCCGAAGCCTGCATGAAGACGCTCAAGCTCGCCTCGGCCCGCTACCTCGACTCCCTCCCGACGACCGGCAATGCCCAGGGCCGGGCGTTCCGCGATCTCGAATGGGAGGCGAAGGTCATGGAGATCGCGCGGGCGAGCGGAATCGGCGCCCAGTTCGGCGGCAAGTATTTCGCCCTCGACGCCCGGGTGATCCGGCTGCCGCGCCACGGCGCCAGCTGCCCGGTGGGCATGGGCGTCTCCTGCTCGGCCGATCGCAACATCAAGGCGAAGATCACCGCCGACGGCATCTTCCTGGAGCAACTCGAAATGAAGCCGGGACGTTTCATCGCGCCGGAACATCGGTTGCTGAAGGACGAAGGCGTGGTCCGCATCGACCTCAACCGACCGATGACGGAAATCCTGGCGGAGCTGTCCAAGCATCCGGTCACAACCCAGATCTCGCTCACGGGCACGCTGGTCGTCGCGCGGGACAGCGCGCACGCCAAAATCAAGGAGCGGGTCGATGCGGGGGCCGGCCTGCCGGATTATTTCAAAAAGTATCCCGTCTATTACGCGGGCCCGGCGAAAACCCCGACCGGGTACGCCTCCGGTTCATTTGGGCCGACCACAGCCGGACGCATGGACAGCTATGTGGACCTTTTCCAGTCGCTCGGCGGATCGATGGTGATGCTGGCGAAGGGCAATCGCAGCGCCCAGGTGACCGACGCCTGCAAGCGGCACGGCGGATTCTACCTGGGCAGCATCGGCGGCCCGGCCGCGATCCTCGCCCAGGAGCACATCACCAAGGTGGAGGTGCTGGAATACCCCGAATTGGGCATGGAGGCGGTGTGGAAGATCGACGTGAAGGACTTCCCCGCGTTCATTCTCGTCGACGACAAGGGCAACGACTTCTTCGCCAACGGCTGCGCCGCCTGCCTGCCGAGCGCCGGGCTTCGCCCGAACAGCTAAACGCCCCTCCGGAGCGCTGAAGCGGGAGGACATCGGGCCAGCGCAGGTACGGCTGATGCCCATCCGGCCCGCGCGGGTCCCTTTAGACCCGGTGAATTGGACAACCAACTGCCGAGCCGCGCGAGCGACGGCACTCAGAACTTGATCGAGATGCTGTGGCCGTCGACCCCGTACCGGCTCACGGAATCGTAGAGCCGGTCGGAGGAGAGACGGCTCTCCGTGCGCTCCGCGAGACTTGCCGTCGTGACTTCAGCCGCGGAGGAGGCGGGCAGCGCGGGAGCGAGCAGACGGGAACGGCGCTCTTCGGAAACCGGGTTCATCCGCACCATCGGATCGACCATGCGCCGGCCCACGGAAGCGTTGGCGGCGAAATCCTGAGTGCCACCGAGAAAGCGGTGGAGGGTGTCCAGACCGGTTTCGCGCACGACCGCCATATTGGTGGTGATCAAGCGGGCCGAGGGGGCGAAAAGTTCGTCCGTCGCGGACCCGGAGGAAGGCGCCTGTTCGCGGTCCACCTTCGATTCGAGTGAAGCGAGCGCCGAGGCGTTCAAATTCGTGGCGATGGAGGACGGGGCCGGGACCAGATGGGAGGCGACCACGGTCGACACCTGACGCGCGGGCGCAACGGCCGTGCTGGCGGAAGCATCCGGCTCCGCATCCTCACGAGGCAGTACGAGCGCTTCGGCGCTCCGAGCCGTCGAACGGGCGGCGGCGGCCGAGGGAGCGGGCAGATCCGAGGCCGAGGCGGCCAGCGTCTCATCCGCGGGGCGCTCGGTCAGATGGGAAGGCGAATAAGGCGACGGCGCCAAGGCCCGGGCGGTCGTGCCGTCGAACTGACGCACGCTTACCCAAGTCAGCGCAAGTACGGCCACAGCCCCGATCGGCGCATGAAACCGGGTCGTCAGCATGACCGGGCGGGACAACCGATGCCACCACGGGCGCCGATTGACGATCGCGGCCAACTGCTTCGCGCGGAGCTCGCGCTCAAATTGGCTCCAAAATTCCTGGCTCGGGCGCTCCATGCGCTTGAGCTTGAGCAGGTCTTCAACGGTCACAGATTGCCGAGGGCGCAGGTCGTTCGATTCGGTTTGATTCATCGACGAAGGTAGGGTTGCAACTCGGCCTGCAGCAATTGCTTAGCATAATGGAGGCGAGAGCGCACCGTCCCCACCGAGCAATTCATGATTTCGGCTATCTCATGATGGCTTAAGCCATCGATTTCGAACAAAGTTACCACGGTGCGATGCGGGATAGACAATTTTAGCATAGCCTCGTTCAATTTTTCCTGGAGCTCGCGGACGAATCCGTCCCGGTCCACGCCCGTCTTGTCGGTCAGGGCATCGAGGAGTTCGCGGGAGACGGCATTCTCCTGTTGGACGGTTTCCAGGCTGAAGAACGACCGCAGACGATTCTTGCGGAGGTGGTTCAACGTGGAATTGACGGCGATCCGGTACAGCCACGTGAAGAAGGAGGACTGGCCTTGGAAGCGCTGGATCGACTGAAACGCCTTGATGAAGGCGTCCTGGGTCAGGTCGGCCGCGTCTTCCCGGTTGGACGTCATGTGGTAGACGACCCCGAAGACGCGCTCGCGATACTTCAAAATCAGGCGATCGAACGCGGCCACGTCACCGGCCTGAACCAGGCGCACCACGGCCAAGTCCGCATCGGCCTCCAGCTTCCGCTCGGGCGAAGCCACGAGGGCCTTGCCGAAGAGTTTGCTCGCTTCGATCACAACACCGCACCGTAGGCGCGAAGCAGGCTGAAGGGCAAATCGAAACGACTCGCGATCAGGGACGCAGATTCTCGACCTGCGCGAGCAAGACCTCGCCCAAACGCAGCAGCAGCGGGGTCGGCGCCCGGTCGGGCCACTCATCGAGGGCCTGGCATCCGACGGTGATTTCCTGGCGGACGGCAGCGGCGACGGTTTCGAACACGCCGCCCTCGAGCATCTGGGTGAGGCGGAGGGCGGGACGGGGCGGAGCGCGGCCGCTCACCTCGTCGGCCAGCGCCGCGCGCTCCTCGGCCGAGAGGCGCTCCATGAGGGCGAACAGCGGCAGCGTAAGCTTGCCGCTCGCGAGGTCGGTGCCGAGGGTCTTGCCGATCCGGTCTTCCCGGCCGAAGAAATCCGCCAAATCGTCGTAGATCTGGTAGGCGATGCCGAGATGGCGGCCAAACCGCGCCGAGGCCTCGACGTAACCGGGCGTGGCGTGACTGAGGCGGGAACCCAGAAAACACGACAGCCGGAAGAGCTCCGCCGTCTTGAGATCGATGATCCGCCGGTAATCGGCATGGGTGACCTCGGTCGAACGCCGGCGCAGCGTCTGCATGATCTCGCCGGCACAGACGCGGCGGGTCGACTCGGACACCGCGGCGCAGACCTCCGTGGTCGGGAAATCGGTGGCGAGATGAAGCGCGTGGGCAAACAGCGCGTCGCCGAGGAGGACAGCCGCCGACGGCCCAAATTCCCGGACAGCCGTCCGGCGGCTGCGGCGCACTTCCGCCGCATCCATGATGTCGTCATGGACGAGCGTGGCGAGATGGACCAGCTCGACGACGGCCGCGGCGCGGACCAGTTCGGGACTGCTTCGGCCCTCGCCGCTCCAACCACTGAGAAAAACCAACGCCGGGCGGATGCGCTTGCCCGACGTGTCGATACAGTAGTCGGCCATCGCCCGAATCTCGGGCTCGAATGCGGCCAACTGGCTGCGCATGAACGAGTCCAACTCCTTCATCTGCGGACCCAGCTGCGCCAGCACACCGGCGAAGACCGGCGACTGGCCGGCACTGGATACGGTGGAAGGCGCGCTGGACATCGCGCGAAACCTTACCGCCAAAACGCAAAATCACCAATCAAATGTCGCCCGACAAAAAACCCGCCGCGGACGGCGGCGGGTCAGACCCTTACTTCTGCCACGTACGCTTCTTGTGGCGATTGCTCTTCAAGCGCTTTCGGCGCTTGTGCTTGTTCATCTTCAGTCGGCGCTTCTTCTTGAGGTTGCCCATGGGTGTTAGTCGCCCAAAATTACCCCCCGGCCGCCGCTCTGTAAAGCCATAACTGAGCGCAGCCAGATCGGGCAATTCCTCGGCCGGTCCGTCGCCCGGCTTGAGGTCCAATCTGCCGGCTGCCGGTTCAGACCGGCGCCCGCCGGCGCGAACCGGTAAATATAAGCTCCGCCGCCACGGCGTCCGCCGCCAGGCCGGTGAGCATCGCCACCGCCCGCCGGTAGAGACCGAGCTGGCCGGCGTAGCGTTCGGGCACCTCCGCGCGGTCCGTCTTGAAATCGTAAACCGTAGCGCGCACGGCGGCGCCCGAGTCGATCCGCTCGACCACCACGCGGTCGAACACGCCGGAGACCCAGGCGCCGTCGAGGACCACCTCGAAGGCGCGCTCCCGCCACACTTCCGAGCCGTTGCCGGCGGGCCGGGTCCAAACCGACGCCAGCGCCGGATCAACCAGACAGGCGGCCGCCTCAGCCTCGGCCAGAGGGTCAAGTCGCCTGCCGCTTGGCCCCACCTGAGCCATGAGCGCATCGGCGGGTCGCGCGGGGTCGGCTGGAAAGTTCGGTGACCGGCTGAGTCGCGCCTGATCCTCGGTCTGACCCCACCACTCGATGCGAGCCAGCCAGGCGTGCACGTCCGCGCCGAACTGCCGCCGGGCGTCTTCGCTCAACGCAAACAGTCGCTCCGCCCCGAGCGATTCGGTCGACTCCGTGGACGGGCGGCGGGCGGGTCGGCGCGGCGCCGGATGAGCCTGCGTCCGATCGAGCGGGGAGAGAACCGGCGAGGGAGCGACGGGGCTGGCGGCGGCGGGCGCGGCCTCGAACCAGCGCGAATCTCCCGCCGACCAGGTGTCCCCGAGCGTCGCCTGCAGCAGCTTGGGGAAATTGGCGGATTTCGACTTTCCCACGGGCTCGGTGATGACATAGACCGCCCGTTTCGCGCGCGTCACGGCGACATAGAGCAGGCAGAACTTCTCGTAGCAGGCGTCCGCCTCGGCCCCGGCTTCATAGGCGGCCAGGACGGGATCCCAGTCGCGGAAATCGCCGCCCGGCAGTTGCAGCACCCAGTCGACCGCGCGACTCGGGTGCTTGCGCACCGCCAGTCCCTCGCGCCGCTGCGCGAGTTTCTGGCCCTCGAGATCCGGCAGAATGACGAGATCGAACCCGAGCCCTTTGGCCTTGTGGACCGTCATCACCCGCACGACGGCGCCGGGATCGGAATCGCGCACCGTGTAATGCCGCATGAACGCGATGAATTCCGCCACCGACCGGCCCCCGTCTTCGTCGAACCGGCGCGCCGCCGCGACCCATTGCCGCGCCCGTTCCCGGCTGAACCGATCGTCGGGTGCCAGGTCCGGCTCGAGCTGGCGCAGCCAGGCGGCCAGGGTGCGCTCGAAGCCGTGCTCCTGCAGCTCGCGGAGGAGCCGGCGCGTGAGCGCGGAGGGCGAACGAATGCCGTCGGCCTCCAGGCGCGCACCGAGCGGAGTCATGCGCAGGTGCGCCCAGGCTGCGGTATCGCCGGGGCAGGCGGCGGCCTGACAGAGGGCGAGCAGCGCGCAGGTCAGCGGATTGTCGATCGCGACGTGCAGGTCCGATTCGGCCACGGCGGCCACCCCGCCCTCCCGGCGCAGGAATTCGGCGAGCTCGGCCGCGGTGGCGTTCGACGGCACCAGCACGGCCACGGTTAGCCCGCGGCGGAGCGCATCCGTTTCCTGCAGGATCTCCAGGGTCGCGGCGAACCGCCCCGCCTCGTCCGGGGCGTGACGCAATTCGGCCCGGCCGACGATCGCCGGTCGGGCGCTCACATGGTCTTCCCACTCGCGACTCCAGCGGTCGACCGCCGCCGCCGGAAACAGCGGGCGCCAGGCGGCGGCATCGCCGAAGATGCGGTTGACCATGGCGATGACCGCCGGACCGGACCGCCACGAGCGCACCAGCCGTTCCTCGGCAATCGTGCCGGGGGCGACCGCGTTGTAGTGATCGTAAATCTCGCGGAAGAGGCGCGGATCGCCGGCCCGCCAGGCGAAGATCGCCTGTTTCACGTCGCCGACGTAGAACAGGCTGCGGGTGTGCTCCGGATCCTGCACCACCTCGTCGATCAGATTCCGCAGCACGCTCCACTGGCCGAAGCTCGTGTCCTGAAACTCGTCGAGCAGCCAGTGGTCGATGCGCGCGTCGAGGCGCCAGTCGATGGCCAGCCGCGCCTCCGCGCCCGTGCCGCCGGAAAGCGGACCGCCGCCCGCCGGAAGATCGGGTCGCAGCAAACGCTGCAGATCGCCGAAAGTCAGCCGGCCTCGGCGCCGCACAGACTGGTGGTAGGCCGACTCGTACCCGTACAGGAGGGCGAAAATGCCCTGGGTCATCTCAAGGCGCCGGGCGAATTCGGCGCCGACGAGGGCGGTCGTCAATCGTTTGAGCGCTCCCGCGGCGGCGGGATCGAGGGCCAGCCGACGCCGGTCCACGGTCAGTTCCGCGACGGCGGGCCAGGCCGCGAGTGTGTTGCGCAGAATATACGAGACGGGACCGGGCAGTTCGGCGCCGGGCGACCACCCGGGCAGAGCGTTGAGGAAATCCTCCCAGCGGCGGCGTTGGCCGTCGGTCAGAACGTCCCAGGGCAAGGCAGCGGCGAGCGCAGCGGCGGCGGAGGCCCGGTCCGCGATTGATTCCAACCAGTCGCATCCCTCCGGCCAGATCCGCTCCGCCCGGCCCCACGCCGCCGCGCCCGGCGCTTCGTGATAGACCTCGCCGTAGTCGGCCAGAAACTGGTCGAGGCGCGCGGCGAGGCGTTTCTCCTCGGCTCCGTAGGTGGCCCGCTTGAACGCCTCGATGAAATCCGCCTGGGCGCCACCGGGCACGCGACCCGTCGAGGCAAAGAGCTGGCGCAGCACGCGCCGGCTTTCGAGCCGGGCCTCGGGCTCCTCCATGATCGCCGGCGGACCGCC
>Ga0116230_10002624_pt1 | contig 17321 bp, 14 predicted proteins | sample S1TSphfallax_3_FD_88678 | JGI IMG/M metagenome (GOLD analysis project Ga0116230, IMG submission 88678) | Host-associated microbial communities from peat moss isolated from Minnesota, USA - S1T2_Fd - Sphagnum fallax MG | ecosystem: Host-associated > Plants > Peat moss > Unclassified | place...
CTGATTGACGGCGTTGGGCCGGGCCAGTGGCCGCGCGCCGCCTGGGTCAGTTCGGCGGAGAGAAATTCGACAAGCTCGCGGCTATCGCGGTTCATCGTCTTCGGCTATTTTTCCACAAACGCCTTTTCGATCACGAAATGCCCTGGCTCGGAGTGGTTGCCTTCCGAAAAACCGCGGGCCTGTAGCATGGCGTGCAAATCCGCCAGCATGTTTGGGCTGCCGCAGAGCATCACCCGGTCGGTGTCCGGGTTCAGCGGCGGCAGGCCGAGATCGGCTTGCAGTTTGCCGGTTTCCAGCAGCGTCGTCACCCGGCCGGTGTTGCGGAATTTTTCGCGTGTCACGGTCGGATAGTATAGCAGTTTTTCGCGCGCCAGTTCGCCGAAAAATTCGTCGTTGAGAAGGTTGTTCACCACCAGCTCGCCATAGCCCAGCTCCGCGACCTCGCGGCAGCCATGGACCAGCACGACATGGTTGTACCGCTCATAGGTGTCCGGGTCCTTGATGATGCTGACGAACGGGGCGAGGCCAGTGCCGGTGCCGAGCATGTACAGGGTTTTGCCCGGCAGCAGGTTGTCCTGGATCAGCGTGCCCACCGGCTTGCCGCCGACCAGCAGCGTATCGCCCGGTTGCAGCGATTGCAGCCGGGAAGTGAGCGGGCCGTGCGGCACCTTGATGGAGAAGAACGCCAGCTGCTCCTCGTGATTGGCGTTGCACATGCTGTAGGCGCGCAGCAGCGGCCGGCCGTCCACCTGCAGCCCGATCATGGTGAACTGGCCGGAGAGAAAACGGAAGCCGGGATTGCGGGTGGCCGTGAAGTCGAACAGCGTGTCGGTCCAGTGCCGGACGGTCAGCACCGTCTCGGTATAAGTGGTCGCCAAGTTATGGAACTCCTTCGGAAGACACCGCTTTAAAGAACGGAGGTGGCGGGGACAAGCATCCGCCGGTCATGGCAGCGTGTTGCGGCTGGCAAAGGCGTAGCGCGAGCCGGGATGGGTGAGGATGGAGCGGGTGGCGGGGCCGGCGGCGGTCCAGGTACGGCGGGTCAGGCGCAGGCAGGGCTCGGCCGGGCCGATCTCCAGCAGAGCCTGGGTGGGCGGGTCCGGCAGGACGGCGTGGACAATGTGCTCGACCTCGGCCGCCGGGGCAATGTTTTGCAGGTAGCGGTACGTGGTCGCGGCGGAGAAATCCTGGGCTAGATAGCCGGGCGCGAAAGTGGGGCAGATGTCCCGCTGCTCGAGCTGGACCGGCACGCCGTCCTCACAATGCACGATTTCCGAGTGAAACAGCTTGGCCCCACGTTTCACGCCGAAGGCGGCGGCCAAGGCGGCATCCGCGCGGATGGCCTCGAGCTTGATCACCCGCGCCTGGTGGCGGTGGCCGCGGCGCAGAATGTCATCCGCGATGTCAGTGATTTCCAGCAGAGCCAAACGCGGCTGTTCGCGCTGGATGAAGGTCCCGCGGCCCTGGACGCGGCGGAGCACGCCGGCCGCGGACATTTCCCGCAGCGCGCGATGCACGGTCATGCGGGAAGCGCCGAACTGGTCCATCAGCTCGTGCTCGGACGGCAGGCGGGCGCCATCCCGCCAATCCCCGGCCGCGATGCGCGCCAGCAGGTGGTGTTTCACGCGCTCATAAAGCGGCAGCGGGCGGGCGGTGGCGGACATGTTTTACGCCAGCTTCGCCTGCATCTGGCGAACGCCGCGGCGGGCGGATTCGGACAAAGGATGGCGGCCGGCCGTGACCAGCTGGCGGCCGCGGACCCAGACATTGTCCACCACCGGCGGGTGCGCCGCGAAGATGGCGGTGTTCAGCGCGACGTCCGGATTTTCCGATGGCGTGGCGGCGAGGGTAACGATGTTGGCGGGGGCGCCGGGTTGCAGACCTGGGAGCGGTTGGCCGAGAGCCTGCGCGCCGCCGCGCGCCGCCGCATGCCAGAGGGCGGCGCCGGTCGCGCCGCCGGCGGCGCAAACGTTGCGCTCCCGGTATAGCAGGCGCTGCGAATATTCCAGCTGGCGCAGTTCGCCGGCAGCGCCGATCAGCACGTTGGAATCCGTACCGATTCCGAAGCCGCCGGGAAAATTTCTGGTGTGAAAAATGCCGTCGCCCAGATTGGCTTCCGTGATTGGGCACAGCCCCACCACCGCGCCGCTGGCGGCAATGCCGGCGCGCTCCGCCGGCGTGGTCTGGGTGGCGTGGATCAGGCACCAATGCGTGTCCACTTGCGCGTGGTCCAGCAGCCATGCCACCGGCGTGGTGCCGCACCAGGCGGCGCAATCCGCCACCTCGCGCGTCTGCTCCGCGATATGCATGTGAAACGGCGCCGTGCCAGCGAGCTTGTGTAGGGCCGCGAGCTCCTCCGCGGTGACGGCGCGCAGGGAATGCGGGGCGATGCCGGTGGGCGCGAGGTTGCGGCATGCATCGTAAAGTTCGGCGAATTGATCGAGGCCGGTGATGAAGCGGCGCTGGCCCGGCTCCGGGTTCATGCCGCCGAAATTGGCGTGGGCGTAGAAGACGGGGAGAAGCAAAAGGTCAATCCCCGTCTCGGCGGCGGCGGCGGCAATGCGGGACGCCAGTTCCGCGATGTTGTAATACGGCGTGCCGTCCGGCGCGTGGTGCAGGTAATGAAATTCCGCGACCGAGGTGAAGCCGCTTTCCAGCATTTCAATGAAGGCGAGGCGCGCGGTGGCCTCCACGTCATCCGGTGTCATTTGCAGGGCGAAACGGTACATCTGCTCGCGCCAGGACCAGAAATTATCCTCGCCGGCGGCCTGATATTCGGTGAGACCAGCGAAGCCGCGCTGGAAGGTGTGGCTGTGTAGATTGGGGATGCCGGGCAAAGCGATGGCATGCTGCCCGGCCGCGGTTTCGCCCGCCGTGACGGTGGCGATCAGCCCGTCCGCGATGCCGAGGCACACGTCTTGCGCCCAGCCCCCGGGCAGCAATGCGTGCTTGAAAAACAGGTTTGTGGTCACTGGACAGGGCCGCGGCGCATGGGTATTGTATATACAACTTGGGGACCGTCGCCAAGCCATGTTGTGCGGGATTTTTGCGATGCGCGCCGACCGGGTTTTTACAAATGCCAGGCTTGCGACGATGGTGCCGCCTGGCCTGGGCGTGATCGAACGCGGCATGGTGGCGGCATTGGGCGGGCGGATCGTCTATGCCGGGCCGATGGAGCCGATTGATGCGGCGGACGTGGTGGATTGCGAAGGGCGATGGATCACGCCGGGCTTGATCGATTGCCATACGCATCTGGTCCATGCCGGGGATCGCGCGGCGGAGTTCGAGATGCGGTTGAATGGCGCGACGTATGAACAGATCGCGCGAGCCGGGGGCGGCATCATGTCGACCGTACGGGCGACGAGGGCGGCGAGCGGAGACGAATTGCTGGCGGCGTCCCGGCCGCGGCTTGCGGCGTTGCTGGCGGAGGGTGTGACCACCGTGGAAATCAAATCCGGTTACGGCCTGTCCGAGGAGTCGGAATTGCGCGTGCTACGCGCGATCCGGACGCTGGAGCATGAGAGCGATGTTGATGTGTCGGCGACGTTTCTAGGCGCGCATGCGCTGCCGCCGGAATTCCTGGACGACCGCGCCGGGTTTTTGGACTTGATTTGCAACGTATTGATCCCGCGCGTGGCGGAGCAGAAACTGGCCGATGCGGTCGATGGATTTTGCGAGGGGATTGCGTTTGCGCCGGAGGAAATCTCGCGCGTGTTTGCCGTGGCGAAGGCCCACGGTTTGCCTATAAAACTTCATGCGGACCAGCTCTCCAATCTGCACGGCGCGGCACTGGCGGCGCGGTTCGGCGCGCTCTCCGCCGATCATCTGGAGTATACCGATGACGAGGGTGCCGCGGCGATGGCGGCGGCGGGGACGGTCGCGGTGATTTTGCCCGGCGCGTTCTATACGTTGCGGGAGACGCAACAGCCGCCGGTGGCGGCGTTCCGCCAGCATGGTGTGAAGATGGCGGTGGCGACGGATGCGAATCCTGGCACCTCGCCGCTGACATCCCTGCTGCTGGCGATGAACATGGCGGCCACGCAATTCCGCTTGACGGTGGAGGAGTGTCTGCTGGGCGTCACGCGCCACGCCGCCGCGGCTTTGGGCCGGCTGGAGCGCGTGGGTACGCTGGAGGCGGGCAAGGCGTGCCATCTGGCGATTTGGGACATCGAGCGGCCGGGGGAACTGGTGTATCGCATCGGCTTCAATCCGCTGCATCAGCGCGTCTGGAGCCGGGCATGATTTTGCATCCTGGCCGTGTTTGCCTGGCGGAATGGCACGCGGTGTATCGCGGCGCCGCGGTGGCGCTGGATGAGGCGGCGCTGCCGGTGATCGCGCGCGGCGCGGCGGCGGTGGAAAAAATTCTGGCGCGCGGCGAGCCGGTATACGGCATTAACACCGGGTTTGGAAAACTGGCGACGGTGCGGATTGCGCCGGAAGATCTGGAGACTTTGCAGCGCAACCTGGTGCTGTCCCACGCCGCCGGGGTGGGCGAGGCGATGCCGGTGGCGATCGCGCGGCTGATGATGGCGCTGAAAATGTGTTCCCTGGCGCAAGGCGCCTCCGGCGTGCGGGCGGCGACGGTGCAGCTGCTGGCGGCGATGCTGGCGAAAGACGTGATCCCGGTGATCCCGGCGCAGGGGTCCGTGGGTGCGTCCGGCGATCTGGCGCCGCTCGCGCATCTGGCCGCCGTGATGATCGGCACCGGCGAGGTGTTTTGCGGCGGCGCGCGGATGCCAGCGGCGGAAGGTTTGGAAAGAGCCGGCTTGGCGCCGGTGGTGCTGGGGCCGAAAGAGGGCCTGGCGCTGCTGAATGGTACGCAGTTTTCCACGGCGTATGCGCTGGCGGGATTGTTCGAGGCGGAACTGCTGTTCCGCACCGCTTTGCTCTCCGGCGCGTTGGCGACCGACGCGGCACGCGGGTCCGACGCGCCGTTCGATCCGCGCATCCACGGCTTGCGCGGCCATAAAGGCCAGGTGGAAGTGGCGGCGGCTTTGCGCGACCTGATGGCCGGCTCGGAGATCCGCGCCTCCCACATCACCGGCGATGAGCGCGTGCAGGACCCATACTGCCTTCGCTGCCAGCCGCAGGTGATGGGCGCGGTTTTGGATGTGCTGCGCCAGGCCGCGGCGACTTTGGGCACGGAAGCGAATGGGGTCACCGACAACCCGTTGATTTTTGACGATCCGGCGGAGGCGCTCTCCGGCGGGAATTTTCATGCCGAGCCGGTGGCGTTCGCGGCGGATATGATCGCGATGGCGGTGTGCGAAATCGGGTCGATCTCGGAACGGCGGCTGGCGATGCTGGTGGACCCGGTTCTGTCCGGTTTGCCGGCATTTCTGGCGCCGAAGCCGGGGTTGAATTCGGGGTTCATGATTCCGCAGGTGACGGCGGCGGCCTTGGTGTCCGAGAACAAGGGGCGGGCTTTTCCGGCGGTGGTGGATTCGATTCCCACTTCGGCCAATCAGGAGGACCATGTGTCCATGGCCGCGCATGGGGCGCGGCGGCTGATGGCGATGACGGATAATCTGCGGGGGATTATCGCGATCGAACTACTCGCGGCGGCGCAGGGGTGCGATTTTCACCCGATGAAGTCGAGCGCGAGGCTGGAAGCGGTACGGGCGAAAATCCGCGCCGTGGCCCCGCATCTGGACGAGGACCGGTATTTCGCGCCGGATATTGAATCCGCAATTTCGCTGCTGCGCGACGCCGCGTTCGAAACCGCGAACCTGCCAGGCGTGACATGAGCTGGCCGGAATTTCTTGGTCCCGAACCAACGCAGGTGGGGATCGTGTCACAGGGCAATGCGCCTCTGATCCTCAGCATTCCGCATGCGGGGCAATTTATTCCGTCACGCTATGAGCCGGCGCTTATGTCAAAATGGCTGGCTCGCAAGGACGCCGACTGGTGGCTGCCACAACTTTACGACTTCCAGTGGGAATTGGGGGCGACGATCATTCAAAACAGCATTTCGCGTACGGTCATCGACGTGAATCGCGATCCATCGGGCGTATCCTTGTATCCAGGTCAGGTCACGACGGGGCTTTGTCCGACCGAAACCTTTGACGGCGAGCCACTTTACCAACCGGGCATGGCGCCGGACGAGGCGGAGATCGCCAGCCGCAGGGCGATTTATTTCGAGTCGTATCACAACTCGCTCGAAACCGAGATCGCGCGCCTGAAAGCCATCCACGACACCATCGTCATCTATGACTGCCACTCCATCCGCGGCAGAATCCCGCGCCTGTTCCCTGGGGAATTGCCAAACTTCAATATCGGCAGCAACGACGATAAAAGTTGCGATCCGAGACTGACGGAAGCCATCACCGCCATCTGCGCGGCGGCGCAAGAATTTACACACGTCGTCAATGGCCGCTTCAAGGGCGGTTATATCACCCGGCATTATGGCGACCCGGCGAACGGCGTTCACGCCATCCAGATGGAGCTCGCCTGCCGCGGCTATCTGCGCGAGCCGGAGGTGCCGGATGAGACGAACTGGCCCGCACCTTACGACGAAGCTTATGCCGCGCCGATGCGCGAGGTTCTGAAACAGATATTGCAAGCCGCCCTTCAATTCGCCGGAGCAAAATCATGACCCGTCTCGATAACGCCCGCAAAATCCACGCGCCGCATGGCAGCGAAATATCCGCGAAAAGCTGGCTGACCGAGGCGCCGATGCGGATGCTGATGAACAATCTTGACCCGGATGTGGCGGAGCGGCCGGAGGAGTTGGTGGTGTATGGCGGCATCGGCCGCGCCGCGCGCGACTGGGACGCTTACGACAAGATCGTCGAAGTTCTCAAGCGGCTGGAAGTTGACCACACGCTGCTGGTGCAATCCGGCAAGCCGGTCGGCGTGTTTCGCACGCATGAGAATGCGCCGCGGGTGCTGATCGCCAATTCGAATCTGGTGCCGCATTGGGCGAACTGGGCGCATTTTTCGGAGCTCGATCGCAAGGGGCTGATGATGTACGGCCAGATGACCGCGGGGTCCTGGATTTACATTGGCAGCCAGGGAATCGTGCAGGGCACGTATGAAACCTTTGTCGAGGTGGGCCGGAAACATTTCGGTGGTGATTTGGCCGGCAAATGGATTCTAACGGCCGGTTTGGGCGGCATGGGCGGGGCGCAGACGCTGGCCGCCACCATGGCCGGTGCCAGTTGTCTGGCGGTGGAGTGCCAGGCCTCGCGGATCGATATGCGGCTGCGCACGCGCTACGTGGATGTGCGGGCGGACACGCTGGATGAGGCGCTGGCGATCATCGAAACATCCTGCGCGGAGAAGAAGCCGGTTTCGGTCGGGCTTTTGGGCAATATCGCGGATGTGCTGCCGGAGCTGCTGCGCCGGGGCGTGCGGCCGGACGTGCTGACGGACCAGACATCCGCGCATGATCCGGTGAACGGCTATCTGCCGCAAGGCTGGACCGTTGCGGAGTGGGAGGCAAAGCGGGAAAGCGATCCGCAGGCGGTGGCGGCGGCGGCGCGGCACAGCATGGCGGGGCATGTGCGCAATATGCTGGAATACCACCGCATGGGCGTCGCAGTATTGGATTACGGCAACAACATCCGGCAGGTCGCGAAAGACGAAGGTGTGTTGGATGCGTTCGACTTTCCGGGCTTCGTGCCGGCCTATATCCGCCCGCTGTTCTGCCGCGGCGTCGGCCCGTTCCGTTGGGCGGCCTTGTCCGGCGATCCGGAAGATATCTACAAGACCGACGCGAAAGTCCGGGAACTGATGCCGGAGCAGAAACATTTGCACCATTGGCTGGACATGGCGGCGCAAAAGATTTCGTTTCAGGGGCTGCCGGCGCGGATCTGCTGGGTGGGGCTGGGGGATCGGCACCGGCTTGGCCTCGCGTTCAACGAAATGGTGGCGAACGGAGAGTTGTCGGCGCCGGTGGTGATTGGGCGGGACCATCTGGATTCCGGCTCGGTCGCCTCGCCCAATCGCGAGACGGAGGCGATGCTGGATGGGTCGGACGCGGTGTCCGACTGGCCGCTGTTGAACGCGCTGCTGAACTGCGCGTCCGGCGCCACCTGGGTCTCCATCCATCATGGCGGCGGTGTGGGCATGGGATTTTCCCAGCATGCCGGCATGGTAATCTGCGCGGACGGGACGGAAGCGGCGGCACAACGGATCGCCAATGTGCTGTGGAATGACCCGGCGAGCGGCGTGATGCGCCATGCCGATGCGGGTTATGACATCGCCAAGGACTGCGCGCGGCAGTTCGGGTTGGATTTGCCGAGTTTGTAGACCTTGCATCGCCGATTTTAACCGCGTTTTAGTCATATTGCGTCCAAGATGCTGTCGCCGCGTGGCATCAAAATGAGGTCGCTGTTTGGAACGTGGGATTTCGCGCTGGCTGTTCGGCAAAGGCGTGCGCGTCCTCTGCGTGCTGCAACTTTTCTATATCTGGGCGGCGGGTGTCATCAGGCCGGCGGTTCCCTGCCGTACCGCGTTTGGCACGGTGATGCGCTGCGGCACGCGCGACCTGATTCCGCGCACGATCCGCTTTTTCGGTATTTTTGAACCGAATCTGACTTACTACACGTTGCGCCGGTTGCGCGCTTGCGACGTCTATGTCGATATCGGCGCGCATGTCGGCTATTACAGCCTGCTGGCCTCTCGCGTGGTTGGCGATGGCGGCAAGGTGATCGCGGTCGAGGCGAATCCGGATACGTTCGCCGCCTTGTCCGCCAATCTAGCGCTGAATGACAGCGGCAATGTCGAGGCGCGCAATATCGCCGCCACCGCGACGGCGTGCCGCGTGCAGACCCGGCGTGGCGATCCGAAAAATTCGGGATCGAATCGAATTGTCGTCGGCGCGAGCGGCGTTGACGGGCTGCCGCTACGTGACATCCTCGGCTTGGACTTGCCGCGTAGCCACTTCATCAAAATCGATATCGAAGGGTCGGAAGCGCCGGTGCTCGGGCAAATTCTGGAGGCGTTGGACGAATTGCCGGCGCGGTTGACGGTGGCTTGCGAAATCAGCCCCGAATCCGCCGCCTTGGTGGCGCGATTCGTCGCGGCCGGGTTCCACGCTTATGCCATGCCGAACCAGTACCGGATCGAGCATTATCTGATCCGCGCCTATCGGGAACAGTTAGGTTATCAAAATGAAATCGATATTCGCCCGGTCGATTCCTACCTTCCCGGCTTTGGCGACTATGTATTTGAACGCGATGAGCGGGCGCACGGTTAGGCGGAGGTAAGGCATTGCTTCCTTAACCTCCGGCTTAACCGTGCCGGCGATCAGATCGCGGCGACACCCTTCTCCCCAGTGCGGATACGCACCGCTTCCTCGACAGCGGAGATGAAAATCTTGCCGTCGCCGATGCGGCCGGTGCGAGCGGCGTGGCAGATCGCCTCGACCGCGCGTTCCACGAGATTGTCCTCGCAGACCACTTCCAGCTTCACCTTCGGCAGAAAATCCACCACGTATTCAGCGCCGCGGTGCTGCTCGGCATGACCCTTCTGCCGTCCGAATCCCTTGGCTTCGAGCACGGTGATGCCTTGCAGTCCCACTTCGTGCAGCGCGTCCTTGACTTCGTCCAGCTTGAACGGCTTAATCAATGCTTCAATTTTTTTCACTTTTGTAAATGCCCGTTCGTGGGGCATTCTCCCTAACACTATCGCGTGTGACTTGAGCACCCGTATGGGCGCGTCCGCCGGATGGCGGGCGAGCGCAGCCCTCACACGCGTCTGCCCGCGGGACAACTGCGCCGGATGCAGAACAGTTGCCCGGCTTGCGTTACCCTGGCCGGTTGTGGATGGCTGGCGCGGTACAGTGAAATTTGGCGGCGCGGCGCTATCTAGGCTAAGGGCGGCCAGGTTTCGCGTGGGGGATGATGATTTCTGCAACAGCTTTGGCCATGGGCCGGCAGAGCTTGATCGAGGCGGCGCGAAAGCAGCCCGAATTTGCCGCCTTTGCGGGCATCCCGGCGCGAGCGGGACACGGTCCCGCATGTTTTGAAATCACCGCCGAACACGCGATCGTGCTTGGCGGCGCGGCCTTTGCGCCGCCGGGACAAGTGGCGTTCCATCTGCGGCATGCGCTGGAGCTGACGTGGCTGCTACGCGCTGGCTGCAACCCTGGGCCGGCCGGACTCGCCGCGGCGCGGGCGGCGGCCTTGTTCGCGAGCGGCGACGGTCTGGCCGCGCCGGATTGGGTAAACGTGATGGCGAGCGAGGTGGCGCCGGCCGCCGCCGTCCTGGCGCGCGTGGCGGTGGCATTGAAGCTGCGGGCGGATGCCGCGGATATTGCGCTGATCCGCGAGATCTGGAGCGCGCTTGGGACCGCCGAGGCGATCATGGAGACCGGCGGCGATATCCGGCTGGCGCGGGACCCGCTCTCCGCCTTGAACGGCTATGGCGCCAGCCATCGGCCGCGGCCCTGGGCGGTGACGTTCGCGTCTTCCACGGCGTCTTCTTCATCGGAACGCGGTTACGCGGCGGCTGACGCGGCCAGGCTGCGGACCACGGCGCGGATGCTCGCGGCGGGACGGCGCCCGGCGGTGCGGGGTCTGCTGGAAGAGGCGCGGGACGGATTGCGGCGGCTGTATGGATTAGGGGCGGATTTCGCCGTGGCGCTGGCGGCATCCGGCACGGATACGGAGCTTTTGGCTCTTGCGGTGACGCATCTGGCGCTGCCGGTCCGGCCGGTGACGAACATCCTGGTGGCACCCGAAGAGACCGGCAGCGGCGTGCCGATGGCGGCGCGCGGCCTGCACTTCGCGGTGGACACGGCATTCGGACATGATGTTTCGCGCGCCGCGCCCATCGCCGGGTTCTTCCCCGATACGGCGCTTGGCGCCATTGCCTTGCGGGATGAAGTCGGCGCGCCGCGCCCGGCGGCGGTGGTGGAAGCCGAAATCGCCGTGGCGGTGGCGGAGGGACTCGCGGCCGGCCGGCGGGTGATCGTGCACGTGCTGGACTTGTCGAAAACCGGCCTGCTGGCGCCGGGGATGGCCTGCCTGCGGCGCTTGCGCGCGGCGCATGGAGACGAATTTGAGATCGTGGTGGATGCCTGCCAGGGGCGGCTTTCACCGGCATCGGTGGGTCATTACCTGGCGCTGGACGCGATCGTTTTGCTCACCGGGTCAAAATTCTTCACTGGCCCGCCATTCGCTGGCGCGGCGCTGATTCCCCCGGCTCTGGCCGCGCGGTTCCGGAAAAGCACGTTGCCAGCAGGGCTGGACGCGTATTTCGGCCGGGATGATTTCTGGGCGGATTGCCCGGCGGCGGATGCGCTGCCGCCGGTGGGCAATTATGGTCTGGCGCTGCGCTGGCATGCGGCGCTTGCGGAGATGGCCGCGCTGTTCGCGGTGCCCCCGGCCGCGCGGGCGGAAATTCTGCGCCGCTTCGCCGCCGTTGTGGGCGAGGAAATTGCCGCCAACCCGGCCCTGACGCTGCTGCCGGCGCCGCCGATGGCGCGCGGCGCCGAAGACGAAGCGTGGGAGCGATGTCCCAGTATCTTTTCCTTCGCGCTCGCCGTCGCCGGCGAAGACGTCGACCCTGACGGGGCGCGGGCGGTGTATCGCTGGCTGAACGCCGACGTCTCCGCCGCTCTGCCGGGCCTCGACGCGCGTGAGCGCGCCGTGGCCGAACGAATTTGTCATATCGGCCAGCCGGTGAAATTTGCCCGCGGCGACGGCCGCATGGTGGGCGTGCTGCGGGTCTCCGCCGGCGCGCGGCTGATCTCCGGCGAGCCATCCCATAGCGGTTTTGCCCCGGCGGCGCGGCTGACACGTGAGTTCGACGATCTGCGGCTGGTGTTCGCGAAAATCCGCCTTTTGCTTCGGCATTTTGAGGCGCTGCGGGCAGCGGATCCGCGGCCGCGCTACCGGTAGCGAACCCCCGGAGCCGTCATGACTCCGGGCCAGCTTTGCGCTTCAGCGCAGCAAAGTCATCTGGCCGGTGATCTCGCCACCGCGGAAGCATTGTACCGCGCCGCGCTGCGGCTTGACCCGCGTCATGCCGAATCCCTGCACGGGCTGGGCCGGCTTGCCTATGGCAGCGGTCAAAGCGCGCGGGCCATCGAGCTGATCGAGCAAGCGGTGGCGCTCAAGCCGCGCAATGCCGCCTATCGCGACGCGCTCGGTCTGGCGTTGCGCCTGGCGGGGCGCAATGACGAGGCGGTGGCGGCGTTTCGCCACGCGGTGCGGCTGGATAAATCCTCTGTCCGCGCCCTTTGCAACCTGGGCAGCGCCCTGGCGGCGCAGCACGACCATGCCGAGGCGGCAAGAACGTTCCGCCGCGCCATCGCCATCGACCCCAGATTCGCCGGCGCGCATAACGGCCTCGGCAATGCCCTTGCAGCCCTGGGCGACCACGGCCATGCGGCGGAGGCCTTTCGGGACGCGCTCGATCTGGAACCGGGCGCTGCCCAGCTGCACGTCAACCTGGCCGCCATGCTGCTGGAACTCAAGCGCGATGCCGAGGCGGCGCGGCTGTTGGATCAGGCGCTTGCGATCGACCCGGCCCATGGCCAGGCGCTGGAATTGTTGGGCCAGGCCTGCCAGCGCAGCGGCGATTTCGCGCCCCAGGAGTCGGCGCTGCGCCGCGCGATTGGGCAGGCCCCCAACAACGTCGCTCTGGTCTCCAAACTTGCGCTTCTCCTGCATGGATTGGACCGCGAGGCCGAGGCCGGCCCGCTGTTCCGCCAAGCCCTGGAGCAGGCGCCGGAGGACCCCATGAACCACGCCAATTTTGGCATCTGGCTGCGGACCACTGGCGATCTGGCCGGCGCGGAGGCGATTTTGCGGGCCGGGCTGGCACGCGCTCCCGGCCATGCGTTCCTGCATCACGCCCTATCCCACACGCTGCTCAGCATGGGGCGGATGCGTGAGGGTTTCGCGGAGGCCGAATGGCGCCCGATACCGGCCCGGTATAGCGCGCCCGCCTGGACCGGCGCGTGCGAGCCCGCGCGCAGTTTGCTCATCATGCTGGGCGAGGGGCGGGGCGATGTCATCCAGTTTCTGCGCTACGTGCCGTTGGCGGCGGCGCGTATCCGCGTGGTGATGGAGACGTCACCATCGCTGCGCCGGCTGGCCGCCGGCGTGCCGGGCATCGCGGTTCTGTTCTGTCCGGGGGAGACCGTGCCCGAGCACGATGTGGTCTGCCCGCTGCTGTCCTTGCCGCGGCTGCTGGGCGTCAATGAAGCGCCGCTCGGCATGGACGCGCCTTATCTGCGCGCCGATCCGGACGATATCGCGCGCTGGGCCGAACGTGTCGCGCAACTGCCTGGCCGCAAAATCGGCCTGGTCTGGGCGGGCGCCGCGCATTTCTCCATGGACCGCCGCCGCTCCGTGCCGCCGGCGCTGTTTGACGCGCTCGCCCGCGACGATGTCAGTTTTGTTTCGCTGCAAAAGGATCCGGTGGCCAAACCCAGCCTGCCGCTGACTGACTGGACCAGTGAATTGCGGGATTTTGCCGACACCGCCGCGCTGATTGCCAATCTCGATCTGATCATCTCGGTCGACACCGCCGTCGCGCATCTGGCCGGCGCGCTGGGTAAACCGGTCTGGCTGCTCAACCGTTTCGATTCCGATTGGCGCTGGCTGCGCGAAGGCGAGCGCTCGGCCTGGTATCCGACCCTGCGGCAGTTCCGCCAGCCAGGCCTGGGCGACTGGGATTCCGTGATGGCGGCGGTGCGGGTGGCTCTGGCGGAAAGCGCCGGCCGGCCCGATGCTTGACTCCCGCGAACCCAGCCAGACGGAACTGGCGTTCATTTGATCGGCGGTATGGCTTCAACATTTTTCGGACGGTCAGATCGGCTGGCCGACATCGATGCGGTTGCCGTCCGGGTCTTCGAACACGAAGGCGCGGAGGCCGTAGTCCTGGTCCTTGAGGCCTTTGATGATGCGTAACCCGTGGCGCTTGCAGATGGCGTGCAGCGCGTCCACGTCATGCACGATCATATGCGCGACGTTGAATGACGCGGCGCAGTGTTGCGGCTGTAGCGTCAGATGGATTTCGGCCGCATCGCGCTGCAAGATCATGAATCCAGGCGGCGTGCCGTTTTCAAAGGTTTTCCTGAAGCCGAGAACGTCTGTGTAGAAGACGCAGGCCTTGGTGATGTCTTTGACCGGCAGGATGGCGGCGACGCGGCCAAAACGAATGCCGTGATCGGGGACGTCTTGCATCGCATGATCCTCAAATCGGACGCGATCGCGGGACGCGGACGGTGCCACACCCGGTTACGCGGCTGGTTGAAACAATGAGACGGTGCCCGGGCGGAATGATAGCGCCGGCCGGCGGTTTTGGGAACCGCCGCTATGGCGCGAAGATCTGGCGCGCGGTGACAAGCTGGTCGCGCAAGAAACCGGCGTCTTCGGTGCCCGCCGCTTGCAGGGCGTCCAGCTTGCTTTGCAGCGCGTCCCCGGCGCCGGTCTTGCCGGTCTTGAGGTCGGCGATGGCCTGGTAGCCCTCCGCCATCAGCCGCATTTCCGGTTCGGCCGCGAAATGGCCGGCGGCCTCATCAAAGGCGGCGGCGGCGTCGGCGGTGGCGCCGCCGGCGAGGTGGAAGGCGCCGATCAGCCAGATTGCGTTGCCGGCCTGCGCGCCGCCCAGGCCGAGCCGCGCGGTCAGATCGCGGCAGCGCCGGGCCAGTGCCATGCCGGCGTCCAGCTCGGCTTGCGTTCGTGTGACGCCCGCCTCCCAGCCGGGATAGACATCCGCTCCCGTATTATAGGCAATCCGTTTGGCCGCCTGCAAAGCGGCGAGGCGCTGGTCCTCCGGCGCGTCCGGGGCGGCGGCGATGGCGGCTTCAAGCTGGTCGATTGCCGGGCCGGCGGTGGCCAGGATCGCCGCGATGTCCCCGCTTTTTCGCGCCTGTTTCACCTTGGCGTCCAGTTGCTGGACGAGGTCTTCCAGGCTGGTATCCGTGTTTGCCGTTGCCATCATGCAGCCTCCAAAATCATGGCTAGCGCGATTTCCGATCAATCGGAATCGCGCTATGCTCATATGTTTACGCGCATTACATCCGACCAGATTGGTTCTGACGAACCAATCTGGTCGGAAAATGCGCTAGATTTCCATGATTGCTTTGGATCGACAATGGGAACTTGGCGTTGCCGGATGTTGCCGCGAGCAGCCGCCCGGGTTTAAGCAGGCTGCAGGCGGTTCAACGTCTCCCTTATGGTGTTGGCCAGCGCCTTGTTGTCACCGAGGAGCAGCCGCCAGTTCGGATGTTTCGGGTCATCCACCTTGAGCTCGACATAGACGTCAAAAAACCCGTTTTGGTTCATCTCACCGGTGGTAACCTCCCGCAACGCCGAAAATGGCAGGATCGCCGCCAGCATCCTGCCGCCCTCGCGCTCCGCGACAAACAGGCGGCGATGGCAAAAATCCGCGGCCAGCCCCACGCCGCTGGCAAAGAAGCTCTCGTCGGGGTGGAAATCCTCCGAGAGCGTCTCCAAAGCCCGTTCCAGCCGCCGCTCCATCCGGCGCCGGTAGTTCTCCTTCAGCCAACTGCCGCCGCGAACAAAGAAGAACGTGGGAGCCGCCACGGCAATGCAACAAATCGCTTTCACGATGAGCAGGATCCAAAGGATCGTCATCTCGTATCTTCCGGTGTAACACCGGCCTCCTCCAGCATGGCTGGCTAAGCATGTATACAACCATCAGTTTACGGTTGAACCAGCACTTATGGCATATACTCCATGTCTTATCCGCGGGTGCCGATGGGCCGCGGTCAGGCGGTTACCGACATCGTCCCGCAGTTTGGCGCGGTAAACCCGAGGAAACGCCTTGTCCTGGGCGGCATTGGCATGTCAACATGAACCAAGCTCGTGCCGGTGCCCGCCTACCCACAAGATAAATCGGTGAGGAACGATCATGAGAACCTATTCCAGCTTGCTGCTCGGCGCAATTTGGCTCCTCGGTCTGGCCTGCGCGCCCTTGAGCGCCTGGGCCAACGCGGTCACGACCTATCATGGCGACACCTTGCGGACCGGCTGGAACAACGGCGAAACAACCTTGACCGTCGCCAATGTCGGCGGCGGTAACTTCCGCCTGCAGGCCATCACGACGCTGGATAGCCAGGTGGATGCGCAGCCTCTGGTCGTCCCGAATCAGACGATCATGGGCCAAGGCGTCCATACGGTTGTCTATGTGGTCACCGGCGGCGATACGGTTTACGCCATCGATGGCGCCACCGGCGCGGTCCTGCGAAGCCGTAACTTTGGTACACCGGTGCCCAGATTGGCGCTGCCGGGCCAATGCAACAATAACGGTCCGTCGATCGGCATCACCTCCACGCCGGTGATCGATGTCGCGAACGGCACGATGTATCTGATCGCCGACACCTACGAACATGACGCCGCGGTGTTCCGTGTGCACGCCGTCAGTCTGTCCACCTTGCAGGACAAGATCGCACCGGTGGTCGTCACCGCCTCGGCGAATTTGACCAACGGCACCAGCTACGTTTTCAACCCGACTGGATCGCGGCAGCGCGCCGCCTTGCTGCTGTCCGGCAACACCCTCTATGCCGGTTTCAGCAGCTATTGCGATCAGGCGGCGGACACCACGCGCGGCTGGCTGCTCGGCTGGAACACGTCCAACCTGGCGCCGCTCGCGCATAACCAGTTGCAGGATGCGGTGCCGAGCACGCAGAGCGGCTTCTTTCTAAACGCGATCTGGATGTCCGGCTTCGGTCCGTCGACCGCCTCGGCGAATAATACGATCTATGTCGTCACCAGCAACTCCGACAAGAATACCTATGGCAGCGCCGATCGCGACGAGAGCGTGCTGAAGATCTCGCCTGACCTGTCGAACACGGAAAGTTTTTATACGGACCCGAACCGCGCCGTCTTGGATGCCAATGATGAAGACCTTGGATCCGGAGGCGCGATGCTGCCGCCGAACCAGCCGGGACACAATCCGCTATTGCTGTTCGCTGCCGGCAAGGCCGGCACGATGTATATGTTCGACCGGTCGGCGGCCGCGGGCCTCGGCCTGCTCGGCAGCTATGCGATTGGCGGTTGCTGGTGCGGCCCGTCCTACTTCACCGGATCGGACCGGGTGGGCCGGGTGGTCACCAGCGGCGGGTCCAAGGTGATTGTCTGGAAGCTCAACACGTTCAGCAACGCCGCTGCTTCGTTGACGCGCCAATCCTCAGCGGCGATTACAAGCGGTCAGGACCCCGGTTTCTTCACCAGCATTTCATCCAACGGAACCGCCGCCGGCTCGGCGGTGATCTGGGCGGTCGGACGGCCAACCGCGGCGCCCGGCACGATGCCGCTCTACGCGATCGATCCGGCCAACGGGAAGGTCATCTACACGGCGACCGCGGGAAACTGGGTGAGCGGCAACTCGAACGC
>Ga0116230_10002626_pt1 | contig 17316 bp, 12 predicted proteins | sample S1TSphfallax_3_FD_88678 | JGI IMG/M metagenome (GOLD analysis project Ga0116230, IMG submission 88678) | Host-associated microbial communities from peat moss isolated from Minnesota, USA - S1T2_Fd - Sphagnum fallax MG | ecosystem: Host-associated > Plants > Peat moss > Unclassified | place...
CCAAATATGCTGGCGCATACGCGGCGGTCCTGGGCGGCCTCGACGCTTTTGTCTTTACCGGTGGCATCGGAGAGAACTCAGCTCCGGTGCGCGCCGCCGTCTGCCGAAAGCTCGCCTGGCTCGGCGTCGAACTGGATGCTGACGCCAACAGTGCGAATAAGCCAAGAATATCATCGCCACAGAGCCGGATCTCGGTTTGGGTTGTCCCAACTGATGAGGAAGTTGTGATTGCCCGGCAAACGCTGGCGGTTGTCGGCTCGGACTAAGTAGTTTCCGAGCCTACGCCGGGCAAAAGGGCGACTTTATATCGCGAACCGATGGCGGGTTTGATGCTGAGGCGTGGCTCAAGGCGTCGCATCAGCTCGGCGCGCCAAAGTGAAACAAGACCCCCGGCGGCGCGAACACTCTTGAGGCTTCCATGTCCGATACGCTGTCTCGAGACCTTCTCACGAAAATGAATGCCTATTGGCGCGCCGCCAATTACCTTTCGGTCGGCCAAATATATCTTAAGAGCAATCCGCTTCTCGAAACGCCCCTGACGCTCGCGGACGTCAAACCCAGACTGCTGGGCCATTGGGGGACCACGCCGGGCCTCAACTTTCTCTATGTTCACCTCAATCGGCTGATCAAAGAAAATGACTTGAACATGATCTTCATAGCCGGACCCGGCCATGGGGGGCCGGGCATCGCGGCCCATACTTATCTTGAGGGGTCCTATACAGAACGCTACCCGGCGGTGGAGCGGAACAAGAACGGTCTCTACCGGCTGTTTCGACAGTTTTCCTGGCCCTATGGCATCCCGAGCCACGTTTCGCCAGAAACACCTGGCGCCATCCAGGAGGGTGGAGAACTCGGTTATTCACTTGTCCATGCCTTTGGCGCCGCCTTCGACAATCCAGATCTGATTGTCGCCTGTGTGATCGGGGATGGCGAGGCGGAGACAGGTCCCCTAGCCGCGAGCTGGCACTCGAACAAGTTCCTCAACCCGGCCCGCGATGGCGCCGTTCTGCCCATTCTGCACCTCAACGGCTACAAGATCGCCAATCCCACAGTGTTGGCGCGGATCAGTCGCGGGGAGCTGGCGCAGCTCCTGCGTGGGTACGGCTATGAACCCCATTTCGTGGAAGGCGACGACCCCGCGGTCATGCATCAAAGTCTCGCGGCCACGCTGGATAAGGTTCTTCGAAAAATTCATCGCCTACAAAAGAGCGCCCGATCTCGCGGCGCGTCTGGGCGGCCCGAACGTCCCATCTGGCCCATGATCGTCTTTGGCTCTCCGAAGGGTTGGACGGGGCCGAAATTCGTTGACGGATTGCCAGTCGAGGGCACGTGGCGGGCGCATCAGGTGCCGATCACCGATCTCGAAAATCCGGAGCATCTCCGAGTGTTGGAGGCGTGGATGAAAAGCTACGCGGCCCATGAGCTGTTTGATAAGGACGGTGCGTTCGTGGACGATCTTGCGGCGCTCGCGCCCACCGGGCATCGCCGCATGGGCTTCAACCCCCACGCCAATGGCGGTGAACTGCTTGTCGCCCTGTCGATGCCCAACTTCCGCGACCACGCCGTACCGGTTCCGGAGCCCGGCGCGGTGAAGGCCGAAGCCACTCGCACCCTCGGGAAACTGCTGCGCGATGTCATGAAAGCCAATCTGGACAAGCGGAATTTTCGGCTTTTCGGACCAGATGAGACCGCGTCGAACCGATTGGATGATATCTATGAAGTGTCTGGCAAGGAATGGATGGCGCGTATCGAGGCCAACGACACTGACCTGAGCGTGGAGGGCAGGGTCATGGAAGTGCTGAGCGAGCACCTTTGCGAGGGATGGCTGGAAGCCTATCTGCTTACCGGCCGTCACGGATTCTTCGCCTGCTATGAGGCCTTCATCCATGTCATCGACTCGATGTTCAACCAGCACGCCAAGTGGTTGAAAACCAGCCGCACTGTCCCATGGCGCAAGCCCATCGCGTCGCTCAACTACCTCCTGACCTCCCATGTATGGCGCCAGGACCACAATGGATTTTCCCATCAAGATCCGGGCTTTATCGACCATGTCGCCAGCAAGAAGGCGGACGTTGTGCGGATCTATCTGGCGCCGGACGCCAACTCTCTGCTTTCCGTCGCGGATCATTGCCTAAGAAGCCGCGACTATGTGAACCTGATCATCGCGGGCAAACAGTTGGAATGGCAGTGGCTGGATATCGACGCCGCCGTGCGCCACTGCACGGCGGGGATCGGCGTCTGGGATTGGGCTGGCCGTGGGGCGGATGACCCGGACGTGGTCATGGCCTGCGCGGGCGATGTGCCTACACTTGAGACCCTCGCCGCGGTGACCTTACTGCGCGACTATGTTCCTGACATCCGCATCCGTGTGGTCAATGTGGTCGACCTGTTGGCCCTTCAGCCCCGATCGGTGCATCCGCACGGCCTAGAGGGTCGGGACTTCGACGCGCTCTTTAGCAAGGATAGACCGGTCATATTCGCCTTCCACGGGTATCCGGCGATCATCCATTCGCTCACCTATGGGCGTACAAACCATGACAACATTCACGTGCGCGGTTTTCGCGAGGAAGGCACGACAACGACGCCGTTCGACATGGTCGTCTTGAATAACCTCGATCGCTTCCAACTCGCGCTAGACGCCATCAAGCGGATTCCCCGGCTGGAATCGCAGGTCGATGTGGCGACGGCGCGGTATTGGGAGATGATGGAGCGACATAAACTCTATGTCAGCGAGCATGGAGAGGACATGCCGGAGGTCAAGAACTGGCGCTGGACCCCTTGGAGCGAAACAGCTGATCCAGCTCGCGCCGATCTGCGCGGAGGTCCGCAACCTGTATACGCCACCTAGCGTTAGACGTGGCGTTGGATCGCCCGCACAGCCCCCCTTGGGCTAGGTATTTTCCGAGTCTACGGGCCGCCGCGAGCGCCGGCCTATACAGCCCCATGCAAACTGCCACGGGGCGGGCGATCTTGGGCGCGGAGGATGCATGAACGATCAAGATCATGGAGAGCTTACGGACGCTCCTGAGATCACAGACACCCAGCCGGCCGAGGTCAGGGCGTCGCCCGATGACATCTGGCTGGATCAGCTATGCATCGACACGATCCGGACCTTGTCGATGGACGCGGTTCAGAAGGCCAATTCAGGGCATCCAGGGACGCCCATGGCGCTCGCCCCGGTCATTTACACCCTATGGCAGCGCTTCCTGCGATATGATCCGCTCCACCCCCACTGGCCTAACCGTGATCGGTTCGTGCTGTCCAACGGACACGCCTCGATGCTGCTTTATGCGATGTTGCATCTCACCGGCGTGAAGACAGTGAGCGCGGGTGGGGAGATCCTCGACGAGCCCGCTGTGACGATCAACGATATCAAACAATTTCGCCAGTTTGGGAGCCGCTGCCCGGGGCATCCCGAGTACCGTGTCACAACCGGTGTGGAAATCACCACCGGTCCCCTCGGCCAAGGCTGCGGCAATAGTGTGGGAATGGCCATCGCCGAGCGCTGGCTGGCCCACAAGTTCAATGGCCCGGACCTAAAGGTCATCGACTACGACATCTATGCCTTCTGCGGCGACGGCGACATGATGGAAGGGATTTCAAACGAGGCCGCGTCCCTGGCCGGACACCTCATGCTCGGGAATCTCTGCTGGATATATGACAGCAACCGAATCACCATCGAAGGCCACACCGATCTGGCATTCAGCGATGATGTCGCGGCCCGCTTTCGCGCTTATGGCTGGAACGTCGAACATGTTGGCGACGCCAATGACACGGTGCGCTTCGCCGAGGCGCTAGAAGCCTTCCGTCAGACCAATAGCGTTCCCACCCTCATAATCGTCGACAGTCACATCGGCTACGGCGCGCCTCATAAACAGGATACCAGCGCGGCCCATGGCGAACCCCTTGGGGAGGAAGAAATCCGGCTTGCGAAACGTAAGTATGGGTGGCCGGAAGACGCTCAGTTTCTTGTCCCCGACGGAGTTCGCTCGCATTTCGACGCCGGGATCGGCGAGCGGGGCAAGGGACTTCACGCGAGATGGCTCTCGGACATGGAACGGCTCGCGACCGCTCATCCTGACCTCGCGGCGCAGTTTGCACGAATCCAGAAGGGCGAGCTGCCAGATGGCTGGGGCGCGGACCTGCCAAACTTCCCCGCGGACGCAAAGGGACTCGCCACGCGGGAGTCATCGGGCAAAGCTCTGAACGCGATCGCACAGAATTATCCCTGGCTGATTGGCGGGGCGGCAGACCTATCGCCCTCCACAAAGACAGACCTGACGTTCGCGGGCGCGGGCAGTTTGGAGGCCCAAAAGTACGGTGGGCGCAATCTCCATTTCGGGATTCGCGAACACGCCATGGGCGCCGTGGTCAACGGATTGGTTGCGTCAAACTTGCGCGCCTATGGCTCTACCTTTCTGATCTTCTCCGATTACATGAAGCCCGCGATCCGCCTCAGCGCTCTCATGGAACTCCCGGCGATCTATATCTTCACCCACGATTCCATAGGCCTGGGCCAAGACGGCCCCACGCATCAGCCGATCGAGCAACTGATCTCTCTGCGTAGCGTGCCGGGACTCATCACGCTCAGACCCAGCGACGCCAATGAGGTGGTCGAGGCTTGGCGGGTTATAGCCAGTCTGAAGCGCGAGCCAGCCTGTCTCGTCTTGAGCCGGCAAGCCCTGCCCACCTTTGATCGCACCCTTTATGCCTCGGCCTCAGGCGTCGCCCGGGGGGCTTATGTGATGGCCGATGCGAAGCGTGGCGATCCGCGGATTATCCTGATTGGAACGGGTAGCGAGGTAGCACTTTGCGTCGCGGCCTATAAGGCTCTCAAAGAGGAGGGGGTCGCGGCCCGCGTGGTCAGCATGCCCTCCTGGGAATTGTTCGAACAACAGGACGAGGCCTATCGTGAGGACGTCCTTCCGACGCGGGTGCGGGCGCGTGTATCCGTGGAAGCGGCGTCGGTCATGGGTTGGGACCGATATGTCGGCATGGGTGGCGCCAAGATCGGTATGCACGGGTTCGGCGCCTCTGCCCCGATCAAGGATCTGATGGCGAGCTTCGGCTTTAGTTTGGAAAATGTATTGGCAACCGCGAAAGAACAACTCAGGCGCAGTGAGACATATGACGCATGAACCCTCTGCAGAAACTTGAAGCCTACGGCCAGTCGCCGTGGCTCGATTATCTGACCCGTAGCCTCATGGAGACAGGCGAACTGGCCCAGATGATTACCCGTGACGGCTTGAAAGGTGTCACCTCGAACCCCTCGATCTTCGAAAAGGCCATCGCGGAAAGCGACGAATATGGGTCCGCGATCAAAAACTTCATGGCGGGGGGAGACCACGGCGTCGCCGAAATCTACGAGCATCTCGCTGTCGCTGATATCCGCGCGGCCGCGGATGAGCTTCGCCCGGTGTATGACCAGACGCAGGGCAGAGACGGCTATATCAGCCTGGAATGTTCGCCCTATCTGGCGAATGACACGGCGGCCAGCATAGCAGAGGCCCGGCGGTTGTGGGCGGCGGTCGGGCGCCCCAACCTGATGATCAAGACGCCGGCGACGCCAGCAGGCTTGCCCACGATCCGTGAACTCATTGGCCAAGGCCTCAATATCAACGTCACCCTGCTATTTTCGGTGGATGTCTATGCCGAGGTTGTGGCCGCTTATCTATCGGGTCTTGAGGACCTAGCCGGGGCGGGCGGCGATCTATCAAAGGTGGCCAGCGTGGCCAGCTTCTTCGTCAGCCGGATAGACGCCGCGATTGACAAGCGCTTGGACGCATTCGATAGCGACTCGGCCCGGGCCTTGAAGGGAAAGGCGGCGATCGCCAACGCCAAGCTGGCCTATGCGACCTATAAGCGGCTATTTTCCGGACCGCGATGGGCCGCCCTGTCCGCCGCCGGGGCCAGAACTCAGCGGCTGCTGTGGGCGTCGACAAGCACCAAATCGCCCGCCTATAAAGATACCCTCTATGTCGATGCGCTTGTCGGGCGCGACACCGTGAACACCATGCCGCCCTCGACGATGGACGCTTATCGCGACCACGGCGACGCCAGCGCGGGCGCCGTCGAATACCAGGTGGGCGCGGCGTCGGAGGCGCTGGCCGGCTTGAAGCGCCAGGGCATCGACCTGGCGGCGGTCACCAACGCGCTGCTGACCGAGGGCGTTCAACATTTCGCGGACGATTTTGACAAGCTGCTCGGCGCGGTTGCAAGCGAGCGACGTTCACATCTGAAAGGCGAACTCGCCAGCCTGGAGATATCAGCGGGAAGTCCCGAACTGAAGGCGGCCATAGCCAGTGAGTGCGAGGCTTGGCGTAAGGATGGGCGCATCAGAAGGCTTTGGTCGGGCGATACGAGTCTTTGGACGGGGAAGGATGAGGACCGGTGGGGCGGCTGGCTTGATATCGTCGCCACTGAACTCAATGAACCGTACGAACTTGAGGAATTTGCGAAACACGTCCGCGAGGCTGAGTTTGGCGACATCGTTCTTCTGGGCATGGGGGGATCCAGCCTGGGCCCCGAGGTCTTCGGAAAAACCTTTGGGCTTCAATCGGGTTGGCCCAGATTTCAAATCCTCGACAGCACTGATCCCGCCCAGATCCAAGCCGTCGAGGACTCCATTGATCTATCGAATACGCTGTTCATCGTCTCCTCAAAGTCCGGCGGGACGCTCGAGCCAAACATCCTGCTGGACTATTTTTTCGCACGCGTTGTGGCGAAGCGAGGCGCCGACGGCGCCGGTGAGCGCTTCGTGGCCATCACCGATCCGAGTTCGTCGTTGGAAAAGCGCGCCAAGGCGCTTGGCTTCTCACATGTCTTTCATGGCGCGCCGTCCATCGGCGGCCGCTATTCAGTCTTGTCGAAGTTCGGCCTGACGCCCGCCGCGGCGATGGGACTTGAGGTTAACCGGCTCCTTGAGTCGGCTTGCCTGATGGTTCGCTCATGCGGTCCGGACGTACCGCCCGCGGAAAATCCCGGGGTTCAACTGGGCGTTGCCCTGGGTGTGGCCGCCGCGCAGTTTGGGCGGGACAAAATCACCATCATCGCTTCGCCGGGCATAGAAGACCTCGGCGCGTGGCTGGAACAGCTTTTAGCGGAGAGCACCGGTAAGCAGGGGCGGGGGCTCATTCCATTGGCCGGCGAACCCCTTGGGAGTCCGCAGGAATACGGCGCTGACCGTCTGTTTGCCTATCTAGAGCTGGACGGTCATTCGGATCTCACTCAGCGCCGGGCGGTGGACGCGATAGAGCAGTCCGGTCACCCCGTCGCGCGCATGGTTCTGCCGAACATATGGTGCGTGGGCCAGGAATTCTTCCGGTGGGAACTGGCGACCGCCGTCGCTAGCGCGATCCTCGGGGTCAATCCCTTTGATCAACCGGATGTGGAAGCCAGCAAGCAAAAAACCAGCGCCTTGATGCAGGCTTATGAGACCTCGCACGCCGCGCCAAACGACGAGCCTGTGTTCCGACAGAATGGGCTCGCAATCTATGCCGACCCTCGAAATGCCGAGGATCTGGGACGTCACAGTTCACTGGCTGGCTATCTGAGGAGCCATTTCGGAAGAGTCCACGCGGGGGATTACGTGGCGCTTTTGGCCTATATTGATCGCAACGCGAAGTATGAGCGCGTGCTTACGGATATTCGCACCTGCGTGCGTGACAAAACCGGCGCGGCCACCTGCCTGGGCTTTGGGCCGCGCTTTCAGCACTCCACGGGCCAGGCCTATAAAGGTGGGCCCAATACGGGCGTCTTCCTGCAGATCACGTGCGACGATCAGCGCGATCTGGACGTGCCCGAACACTCCTACAGCTTTGGCTTGGTCAAAGCCGCTCAGGCCAGTGGCGATCTTGGCGTGCTGGTGGAACGCGACCGCCGAGTCCTGCGTATCCATCTCAAGGATGTCGAAGCCGGGCTCGCGGAATTGGCCCACGCCGCCAAGGCGGCTCTTCAGTAGGCTCTGTTGGTCCAAGGAGTGTGACGCATGCAGATCGCCATCATCGGCCTGGGCAAGATGGGCGGTTCCATGGCGCGTCGCCTCCTCAAGGCGGGTCATGATTGCGTTGTCTTTGACCGCGACGCCAAGACGCGGGAGGCGCTGGCGAAGGACGGCGCCAAAGACGCCGGATCGACGCCGGACCTCGTCGGATTGCTGGAGAAACCGCGCCTCGTCTGGCTGATGCTCCCGGCGGGGGAGCCAACCGCCTCCAAAGTGGCTGAACTGGCTGATCTGCTGGAGGCCGGGGATATCATCATCGACGGAGGCAACTCCTTCTACAAGGACGACATTCAACGCGCGGGGAGCCTCGCCAAAAAAGGTATCCGCTACGTTGACTGCGGCACCTCGGGCGGCGTGTGGGGAACAGAACGCGGCTACTGCATGATGATTGGTGGCCCGAAGGATGCCGTGGATCATCTTGATCCGATCTTCGCGGCTCTGGCGCCCGGCCTCGGCGACATCGCGCGCACACCAAACCGGAAGCCTAGCGATGCGCGCGCCGAACGCGGCTACATTCATGCGGGCCCTTCAGGCGCGGGTCACTTCGTGAAAATGGTCCATAACGGCATCGAATATGGCTTGATGCAGGCCTATGCCGAGGGTTTCGACATCCTCCGCAACAAGGACTCCGAGGATCTCCCCGAGGCTGAAAGGTATGAACTCAACCTGCCGGATATTGCCGAGGTCTGGCGGCGGGGCAGCGTTGTCTCCTCCTGGTTGCTCGATCTCGCCGCGTCGGCTTTGGCCAAGGACCCCCACCTTGCCACCTTCTCCGGCTTTGTTCAGGATTCAGGCGAGGGACGGTGGACGGTTGAGGCGGCCATTGAAGAGGCGGTGTCGGCGGAGGTCATAACCTCCGCTCTGTATGCCCGTTTCCGATCTCGCAAAGACCACACCTTTGGCGAGAAGATGCTCTCGGCGATGCGCTTCGGCTTTGGCGGGCATGTTGAGGGCCAAGAGGCCACTGATCCCCAGCCAAAGCCAGAGGCCGGACAGGCCGAAGCCAAGACCACAAGGGCGGCCTAGCGCCATGGCTGATGATAGGCCGATGCCATCGCAAAGCGGCGCCGTAACCGCGCAAGCCGCCTCAACCCCGCAGTTGGGAAAACGCCAAACCGTGAAACCGCCCGAGCCGTGCGCCATCGTTCTATTTGGCGCCACCGGCGACCTGGCCAATCGGCTCGTGATCCCCGCGCTCTATAATCTGTCGCGCGCCGGCATGCTGCCAGAGACGTTCGAACTGATTGGCGTCGCCCGTGCGGAAGGCACTGCGGAAAGCTGGCGCGACGCGCTGTATGCCGCTCTGGAAAATGACGTCCAAAACTCCGCATCGGCTTTCAACATCGACCAAATTGACAACGCGGCCTGGGAACGTCTGGCAAAAGCCGTCACTTATGTCTGTGGCGATGCGACCCACCCTGATCTGCACGCCAGGCTAGGTGAGGTGATTGACGGTGTGGCCAAGCGCCAGGGCGGCGGGGGCAATATCATTTTCTATCTGGCGGTCGCCGACCAGCTGTTTGGCCCCGTGATCGAACAGCTTGCCCACGCAAAACTCACGCAACAGCCGGAGACAAAAAGCGGCAAGCGCCGGGGTTGGCGCCGCGTGGTGATAGAGAAACCCTTCGGCCATAGCCTCGAGTCCGCCCGCGAGTTGAACAGCAATATCAGGCGCAGTCTGCAAGAGGACCAGATATTTCGGATCGACCATTTTCTCGGCAAGGACACGGTCCAGAGCATCATGGCGTTCCGGTTTGCCAACGGCCTTTTTGAACCGATCTGGAACCGTGATCGGATCGACCATGTGCAGATCACCGTCGCCGAAAGTCTCGGGGTGGAGGGGCGCGGCAAGTTCTACGAGGCCACGGGCGCCCTACGGGATATGGTGCCCAATCACGTCCTCACTCTGTTGTCGCTCGTGGCCATGGAGCCGCCGGTGGGCTTTGACGCCGCCTCCGTGCGGACGAAGCGATCCGATGTCTTTGAGGCCATGCCACAGGTCGATCCTAGCCGCGCAGTGCGGGGCCAATATCTAGCGGGCGAGGTTCTCGGGAAGACCGCCAAGGCCTATCGCCACGAACCGGATGTGGCGTCGGACTCCCGTGTCGAAACCTTCGCCGCCATGCAGTTCGAGATCGACAATTGGCGCTGGGCAGGCGTGCCATTTTACGTGAGAACCGGAAAACACCTGCCGCGCCGGCTCACGGAAATCGCGATCTGCTTCAAGCAGGCGCCCTATGCGGCCTTTCAGTCGACCCCGGTGGATGCGCTGCGGCCGAATTGGCTTGTTCTCAGCATCGCCCCCGATGAGGCGATTTCCCTGCAGTTCGAGGTCAAACGACCTGGCCCCGTGGTGGATCTCGCGGCGGTCAAAATGGATTTCCACTATGGCGAGTGGTTCACCAAGGAGCCGAATGTCGGCTACGAGGTGCTGATCCGCGACGTTATGCTAGGCGATCAGACCTTGTTCATGAGCGCTGATATTGTGGATCAGGGATGGCGCATCGTGCAGCCCGTGTTGGACGCCTGGGCGGCGGATGAGGCCGACGTGCCGGGTTATGCCTCAGGCCGCGATGGGCCTCGGGCGGCCGAGGACCTACTCAAACGTGACGGTCGACACTGGCGGCCGATTGCCGAGTCGGCGGAGCCCTCATGATGAGCGGCCAGCGCGACATCCGTCTTTTGTTGAGCGATGTCGATGGGACGCTGGTCACGAAGGACAAAACCCTGACGCCTGCCACCCTCGCCGTGGGCAGGGAATTGCGGGAAGCGGGCGTCGCCCTGGCGATCACCAGCAGTCGGCCGCCTCGCGGGCTTCGGATGTATGTCAAGCCACTCGATCTCAAGCTTGCGATTGCGGGCCTCAACGGTGGACTTATCGTTGATCCGAATTTCACCGTTATTGAGAGCCACAAACTCGATCTCGCCACCGCGAAGCGGGCCGTGGAGATCCTTCTGGATAACGGGCTTGGCGTGTGGATCTACACCCAGGATGATTGGTTGATCACCGACGCGACGGGGCCGCACGTGTCGCGGGAGGCCTGGATTCTGCAATTCGAAGCCAAGATCGTCCCGGCCTTCACCGAGGAACATCTCTCGCAAGCGATCAAGATCGTTGGAGTGTCCGACGATCATGCCCGCGTCGCCGCCTGTGAGGCCTCGGCGGCCAAGGATTTGGGGGATTTGGCCAGCGTCGTACGTTCAGAGGACCATTTTCTCGATGTGACGTCACCTGAAGCCAACAAGGGCGCCGTTGTAGGGGCTCTATCTCGGCTTCTGAACATTCCACCTGAGCGCATCGCGACCATCGGCGACATGCCCAATGACGTGTCGATGTTCCGTAAGAGCGGCCTCTCGATCGCGATGGGAAATGCCAGTGACGCCGTGAAGGCCCAGGCGATCGAGGTCACGGACACCAACGAGAACGATGGCTTTGCCAAGGCCATCCGGAAATTTGTGCTCGGAACGGTCGCGGCATGACCGCGCGAATTGACGAGATTCTGAGTTGGTATGGCGCCGACAATCCCGGGACTTTGACTAATCTCGCGCGCCTCCTCAACCATGGCCGTCTGGGCGGGACAGGTAAACTTGTCATCCTGCCCGTCGACCAAGGGTTCGAACACGGACCCGCGCGCTCCTTTGCGCCCAATCCGCCGGCCTATGATCCCCACTACCACTTCGAATTGGCCATCGCCGCCGGATGTAACGCCTATGCCGCCCCGCTCGGATTCTTGGAGGCCGGCGCTCGCGAGTTCGCCGGAAGGATACCGCTGATCCTCAAGGTGAATGATGACGACGTTCTGCTCACGGAAAGGGACCCCAATCAGGCTTTGACAGCCAGCGTTGAGGACGCCATGCGCTTGGGCTGCAGCGCCATTGGGTTCACCATCTATCCGGGCTCGGCCCACCAACTGGAGATGTTCGGCCAGCTGCGCGCCTATGCGGAAAAAGCCAAGCGCCATGGCCTGGCGGTGGTTGTCTGGTCATATCCGCGGGGCTCGGATCTGACGAAGGCAGGTGAGACGGCGATCGATGTCATTGGGTACGGCGCACAGATCGCCGCACAGCTCGGCGCGCACATTATCAAGGTGAAGCTTCCCACGGAGCATATCGAGCAGGACGCGGCGCGCGAGGTCTATGAGACCCAGAAGGTGCCAATCGCCACTCAGGCGGAGCGAGTTCGGCACGTGGTCGATTGCGCTTTTGCCGGTCGGCGGATCGTCATCTTTTCCGGCGGCGCCGCCATATTCGACGATGACAAGCTGCTGGGCGAAATCCGCGCGATCCACGCCGGCGGAGGCTTCGGGTCGATCCTGGGGCGCAACTCGTTTCAGCGCTCGAAGACAGAAGCCCTAAAGATGCTGAGTGCGGTCATGGATATCTATGAAACGGCGGGCGTCGCGGCATGACCGGGCTGGTGGAAACGGACAAACTGCCCCCGCCCCTTAAACCCGCGAAGATGAAGCTGGAGGTGCTCAGCAATCCCGGCGTTCTGGCGGACCGGATCGCGGCGTGGCTCCTGGACCTAGCCCTCGCCAAAACCGGCGCCTTCGCCATTGCCCTTTCGGGGGGATCGACGCCCAAAGCGCTCTATCAGAGGCTCGCGGCGCCGCCATATCGCGATAAGTTCCCGTGGTCCCGCACCCACCTGTTTTGGGGGGATGAGCGGTTCGTGCCCCACGGCGACCCTCTGAGCAATTATCGGATGGTGGACGAGGCGCTGATCTCGAACGTCGCGATACCCGCGACCAATATCCATGCCGTTGCGACCGAGGACCTGACGCCTGACGCGGCCGCGCGCGCCTATGAGTGTGATCTCAAGTCCTTCTACCGCGCTGATAGTTTCGACGCTGCGCGGCCCTTGTTTGACGTGACCTTGCTGGGACTTGGGCCTGACGGCCATACCGCGTCGCTCTTTCCGGGTACCGACGTCCTCAAAGAGCGGGACGAGTGGGTCGCCGCCGTGATTGGGGCGAAATCAGAGGCGCGAATAACTCTCACTTATCCGGCTCTGGAGAGCAGCCGCAACACGGCGTTTCTGGTCGAGGGCGAGGAAAAACGCGCGATCTTCGCGAGGCTTTTGGCGGGAGATGAGAGCCTCCCCGCGGGACGCCTTCGTCCCGACGGGACGTTACGCGCTTTTGTCGATGATGCTGTCATCGAGCGCGCCGGGTGAGCGCGCCATGCATCATGGCGGAAAAGGCCTGATGCTTCTCGCCGGCGATATCGGGGGCACCAGCATCCGGCTGGCCCTCGTCTCGGCCAAGGGCGGGCCGCGAAAGTTTCTGTTCGAAAAGGAGTTTCGGAGCGCCGATTTTGCGGGTCTTCAGCCGGCCATCGAGGCGTTCCTCGCCACAGCCGAGGGTGAGCCGACATCCGCATCAATCTGCGTGGCGGGACCGGTTCTCAATGGCCACGCGCGCCTGACAAATCTTCCCTGGGAACTCGATGAGGAGGCGCTTCGCCAGGGTCTTGGGTTGAAACAGGTTCACCTGATCAATGATCTCAAGGCCATCGCCCATGCGATACCCAGCCTTGAGCCTGCGGAACTCGTCGAGATCAATGCCGGCAAAGCCTCCGAGAATGGCGCTATCGCGGTTGTCGCGCCGGGAACGGGCCTTGGAGAGGCGTTCCTGATCTGGGATGGCCATGCCTATCTGCCCTGCGTCTCCGAAGGCGGACACGCCGACTTTGCCCCGACCAATCCCATGCAGGCGGGTCTTCTGGCTTTCCTCACCGGCCGCTTTCGGAGGGTCGCCTATGAGCGGGTTTGCTCAGGATCGGGCTTGCCCAACATCTATGACTATGCGCGCTCGCTGGATCCCGCATCAGAGAGTGACGCGTTTCGCGCAGCCTTGCTGGAGGCCCATGACCGCACACCCCTCATCCTCGAAGCCGGCGTCAAGGACGAGGCCAACAACCTCCTCGCGGCCGAGACCCTCCGGGTGTTCATCGACATCCTCGGCGCGGAATCGGCCAACCTGGCTCTCAAGGTTCTGGCGACGGGCGGTGTTTACCTCGCGGGTGGCCTGCCGCCGCGGCTGATCCCTCAACTTCAGGACGGCGCGTTCATGCGCGCTTTCACGGCCAAAGGGCGATTTGCCGGCCTTCTGCAGAACGTGCCGGTTCACGTCGTGAAAATCAACGCCGCTTTGCTAGGCGCCGCCATCTTCGGGCTCGAACAGGCGCGTTCGGGCTGACCGCTACGAGCGTTCATCCCCTCGCGCGCGCGGGAACAAAGGATATTTTTTCTTTTCGGCAGCCTAAGGAAGTTTTATGTTGTGGGGATTAGAAGGAGATCGCCGTGCCGTTTGAGCTATCTCACGAATTGAAAGCGGCCCATGATCGCGACTCTCTGGCCAGGCAGGATTTCGTCTCCAGCCTGAGAGGCTACATCCTCAACGACATGGCCGCCGGGATGAAGGCGCGTTTTGAGGACGAGGTCGAACCCGCCCTTGTTCGCAGCCTTGGTCGCGCCGTTCAATCGCAGGATGAAGTCCATGCCGCGATGCGCAAGGACACCTATTTCAAGTTCTATAGCTCTGTTCGCTATAACGCCCAGGAAATGGTTTGGCGCGCGGTGATCCCCGGCGTCGAGGCGGCGCTGCCGAATTTGTCGCGCCAGATCGACCAGCTGTCAGAGCGGGGCGGCGGCTCGCTAAGGCTTAACCCGGATCTCGATATCCCTGAGAACGTCGCGGGCCTCGACGTGCATCTCATGCCGGGCGGTTATGCCAATACCGAAACAGCGGCGGCCGGCGCCGTCTACGATAATGGACTGGCAGTCTTCTCTGCCGGTTTCATGGGCCCGAACCTGGACGATATCGGACTCTCCATGTCTAACTATGTGAAGCGCCGCTTTCCAGATTTCCATCCCGCGCGCATTCTCGATTGCGGCTGTACCGTGGGCCACAATGCGGCCGCCTGGGCTCAGACCTTCTCGGATGCGGAGGTCCACGGGATCGATGTTTCAGCCTCCGTGCTTCGGTACGCCCATGGGCGCGCTCAGAGCCTAGGCCTGCGGGTCCACTATCATCAAATGGACGCCACGGATCTCGCTTTTGAGGACGCCTCTTTTGATGTGATCTTTACCTCGATGTTCCTGCACGAGCTTTCCGTGAAAGACATCAAATTGTTCTTTGCCGAAGCACACCGGGTCCTGAGGCCGGGCGGCTTGCTGATCAATATGGAGTTGCCGCCAAACCAGGAGCTGGAGCCTTACGATCAGTTCTATCTCGATTGGGACTGCTATTATAACAAGGAGCCTTTCTATCGGGCTTTTCGCGATCAGAATCCTGAGGATCTGATTGTGGCGGGCGGCTTCGCGCGAAGTGACTATTTCAAGTTCACGGTCCCGCAATTTTCCTTCACGGACGAGGGCGCCTTTATCGCCGCCGTGAATGCGCCGCCAAGCTTTGACGGCGAGACGGGGCGCCTCAGCGCGAGTCTGAACTGGTTCGGTTTCGGCGGCTGGAAGGCGAAGATCTAGGTTTGTCCCAAACATTGGACCCGGCCGCGCCACGCCTGCCGGTTGACGCTGAAGGCCGTCGCCCGGCCTTTTTCGCTGAAGATGGCGTCGATCAGCTCGTGACGATGGTTCTGGAACTGGCCACGGAATTATGGGTGCTCCGCGAACGCGTCTTCGTGATTGAGGCCGTCGCTGATCGACATGGTCTTCCGCTTAAGTCGGAGGTGGAAACCTATGCCATGTCTGAAGTCGAGCGCGCCACGCTGGAGGGCATGCGTGGATCAATGATGAGACAGCTGTTCCGGACCCTGAATCGCGATCATCGCCCGGTGGATACCGACGTGAAGACCTAGGCGGCGAGTGGCGTCCCGCGTTCCGCATCGGTCCGGCGAGGCAGGGCTAGAAGCATTATCCCACTGCCAAAGAGCGCCGGGACGATGACGAGGCTTAAGCCCTTGGCCCAGCCGACATGGTCGACCGCCAAGACCGCGATAACAGGGAAGGTCATGAATCCCGCGCTGATCGCCGCTGATCCGCTGACGGCGGCGGCCGTGGCGCGAAGCTCTGGCGGAAACAGCTCCAGCAGATAGATAATGAGAATGGCGCTGGATCCGTAGAAGAAGAAAGTCGTCACGCCGAAGGCGACGATATCGGCGGTGAATGATCGTGGCAGCCATAGCGTGGCCAGAAACGCCAAGCCGCCCATCCAGACCCAGGTGACGGCGGTGTCACGCCGTGTCAGCCACCGATCACTCACCAGAGCGGCCGCAATATAGCCGAACATGCCCACGCCATAGGACGCGCCGACAATCCGCGCCGCGTCAGCCGGCGAGTAGCCCCTGACCACATGAAAGAAGGTGGGAAGGTAGAAGATCGATCCCCCCGCCGCGCCGCCATAGAGGAGGAACGCCAGGGCGCTCAGGATAGTGATGACACGATATTTGGGACTAAAGACGGACCTCAGGGGCGCCGAGAGCGCGACGCCCCCTTTGGCTTCCGAAGGCCGCGGGGGGGCGAACCGCGACATGGCGAAATAGATGACGCCCGCCAGAGGCGCCACGGCGAAGGCCACCAGGAAGACAGGGCGCCAGCCCGCGCGCGCCATGATCGGCGCGGCGAAGACGGAGGCGACGAACCAACCAAACGGATACCCGCATTGAAGAACCGCCAGAAGTAGCGCGCGCAGGCGAGGCGGCGCGCGCCCGGCGACCATGGCGTTGGTAATGGGCGACAGTGCAGCGCTAAATCCCGCGCTGGCCACGCGCAGCGCGCCAAATATAAGGGCGCTGGGCGCAAAGGCCTGGAATCCGACCAGCGCCGCGGAAGCCGCCAAGCAGAGAGGGAGGGTGACCCTGGGCCCCCAACTATCGGTGAGCACACCGACGGCGATGGAAGCGATGATCCCAAAGGCAAATGAGGCCGAGATGATGACACTGACGCCGTTGAGATTGATATTCAGGGATGCCATCAGATCCGGGATCGCGTAACCAAATAGGGATTGGTCCATATTGGACAAAGCCCAAGCTATAAAGGCGATGGCCAAGGCCGCCCAAGGAACAAGGGCAAGATCATCCTTCAGAGTGGAAGAGCGCGCCATTTTTGGCCGAATGTCCTTTTGTCGCTCGCGATGAAACGAACATAGAAGGCTTGTTTGGCGCGGCAATCGAAAGCCCGGCTTTTGAGCCAGGGGCGACGTCGGCGCCCGTTTTGCACGGAACGGTGCTATAGAGCGTGGCATCAAACCTGTCCGGGATAGGATCTGGCGTGGAGATTAAACAGCTTAAACGCTTGCTCACCGTCATTGAGCGCGGCAGCCTCGCGGCCGCCGCGCCGCATCTGGGCCTGA
>Ga0116230_10002627_pt1 | contig 17313 bp, 13 predicted proteins | sample S1TSphfallax_3_FD_88678 | JGI IMG/M metagenome (GOLD analysis project Ga0116230, IMG submission 88678) | Host-associated microbial communities from peat moss isolated from Minnesota, USA - S1T2_Fd - Sphagnum fallax MG | ecosystem: Host-associated > Plants > Peat moss > Unclassified | place...
TTCTGTGGCTGTGTCTTCTGTGGCTGCGCCCTCTGCGGCTGAACCTGCGCGACCTTAGCAGGCGCCGAAGCAATCTTCGTCGGCGCCGCTTTCTGCTGCACCACCCTCTGTTCGGCCGCATGCGACTGAGCGCTCTTGTCTTCAGCAGCTTTTTCCTGAGCCGCCTTCTGCTGAGCCGCCCTCTCCTGAGCAAGCTTGGCGGCTGCAACGCGGTCCGCCGCGGCCTTATCGGCGGTTGATATCTCCTGGGCAGGCTTTGTCTCGGCGGCCTTCTCGTGCGCGGCCTTCTCTTGCGCAGCCTTTACGGTCGCGGGATTTTCAGCGGCCTGAGCCCGCTCGATTTCCGCCTGACGCACGGCCGGTAGCGGTTTACCCGCATCTGCCGACATATGAATCGGCGGACCGGGCTTGGCCGCGACAACGCCGGGGCCCGTGAAGGCGCCTGGTTTTACAGTCGCGGCTATCGGCGGATGCCCTTGGTTACGACTCGCCAGTAGCGCCGGGTTTGCCGCCGCCTGCTGCGTGTGCGCAACTTGTGCCTGAGTCGGCGGCAGGTGCGGGGCGCTCGCGGCCGCCAGCTCCTCTGTTGTCGGCACCGCGCGCGCACCGCCTGGGCCACCGCTGTAACTGACGTTGTTGATGGCGGTATTGTTGATAACAGTCGTGTTCACTATGTTCTCGCGATACACATTGTGGACGATGGTCGTGTTCACATTGGTCACTGCAGAGTTGTATTGAAATGAGTTATTGGCCCAGCGACCACCACCGAAGCCGGTACCGCCATAACCAGCACCATAGTTCACGCCACCGTAAAAGCCGACGCTGCCACCCCAGTAGCCGGTATGAAACGCATAAGCACCGGAAACGAAACCCCAATAGCCCGGCGTCCATAAGAAACCCACTTGCGGCGGTTGCACCCATGTACCGGGCACCCAGAAGTAGCCGTCCGGACCGCTATTCCAATAGCCCGGCGTCCAAATGTACCCTTCGGCCGGCGGAGCTGGCTGCTCGTAGACCGGCAGCGGTGGCGGCGGATCTTGAACCGCCACGGCGATCGGCGTGTATGCCGTCCGGTAGGCGACGGGTGGCGGTGCGTAGACGGGCGGCGGAGAATACGCCACCGGCTGGACGACGCAAGCGGTAATCACAGTGACAGATGCCGCGGCTATACCCAACCGAAATACTTTTGACGCTTCCATGCATTTTCTCCAGAAAATGTACCCAACAAGACCTAAGTATAAGATTCATCCGGAATCGATCGACAAAGTAGCTCAAGGCCATCAAAGCTTATTGCCGCAGTGCGCACTCAAATTCTGGAAGCTCGCATCGGGTGAGGCGTTGCAACACCCACTGCCAGCGCTCTTGGCAATCTTCCTGGCCGTGCGCCTGTCCGTTGATTGTGCGCGAATGCTGATGTGGCGGTAGATTGAGCACCCCTCAATTCGCGCGTGCTCCCAGATCCTTCATCGCGACAAGCTGGGCGAAGTTGATCGCCCCCGCATATTGCTCGAGCGTACCCATGTCGACGCCATCTCCTGAAACGTCAACGGCAAACCGCTTGGCGACGATGATCGTGATGTCGCCGTGGTTCGACGACTTGTCATACTTCTCGTGCGCCTCTTGGCCGCCGATCGTCGTGTTGCGCTCGTAGCCTGTGTCACTTTCCGAATTGATGCTTTGCGCGATGCCGCTGGCGGCGCCCATCAATCCGGCGACCGCCGAAGCGTCCGCGATCTTGATCTCGGCCCGCGCGCCCGCGGCGCCCTGGTAGGTGGCCGTGGCTTCAGAACTCTTCATTCCCAGGGCGGCCTGGCTGCTGCCCTCGGCATTCGAGCGCTGCATGCCCGGCAAGGACTCCGGCAGCAAGACTTTGAGGGCATGGAAATCGACGGGATCTACCTTATGATCGCCCGCCATCGCGCCGCCCAGCGCGGACAGCACCCCGACTGCGGCCGCCGCGCCGGCTTGTGCATTTGCTGTGGGATCGGCGGTGCCGCCTGCATTCTGCGCCGCGGAACTCGCGTTCGCAGCCTGCTGTTGCTCCATCTTGCGGCCGATCTCGGCGAATCCGCCGATGGCGGCCGCGAGTCCCTGCTTGCTCTTATCATCCGAGCCAAGCGCGTTGCCGAGTGCATTCGCGACTGCTTCGGTGGTCTGGCGTTGCCGCTCCTCGCCCGTGATCGCGGGGCTGCCGAAGCCGCCGCTGCCGAAGCCGCCATAGCGGCCGAATCCGGTGAGGTAGTTCAGCACGCCGAGTACGATGCCGGCGAGCACGCAACCGACGATCACGGCGAACGTGTAGCCCGCCGCTCTGTCGCGCGCACTCCGCATCAGCTGCGGCAGCCCGAGATAGAGTAAATAAATGGCGTAGATGCCCGCCGCCAACTGCAGCAGCGTTGACAAGATCGGCAACAGACCGAGTACCGAGCCGACCCATACGGGCGTGGCGGTGTAGGCCGCGACCTTTAACGCCTGGCGAAAATCCCGCCGACCGCCGAAAGTCGGCGCGAGTTGGTTGACGATGAGGACGAACAAGAAAAAGCCCAGCAACCCAAAGCCGAATCCGGCGATCGTCGCGACCAGGCCGCTCACGAACGGCGTGCGAATCGTGCCGATAAAGGGAATGCTGATACCGATCACGGACATCTTCACGAAGGACATTACGGCCGAAAGCGCCGCAAGCGGAATCACATAGCCCGCCAACAGCTTGCCGGTCGGCGTCACCTCGGTCTCGATCACGGGCCATTCGGTCTTCGGCGTCAACAGAATGTTCTTGACGCGCGCGATCAACCCAGGGAACCGATCATTGAGCGCGCTAGCAAACGCATTGCCATTGCCGGGGCCGCCACCATAGCCACCGCCGGTCCCCGCTCCCGCGGCGGCACCGACGGTTGCGGGTCCGCGAATCACGGTAGCCGATGAGGCGGTAGCGGCCTCGAGCGACTGGCCGCAGGAATCGCAAAATCGCACTCCAGGGCGCACCAGAGTGTTGCACTTTGGACAATTCACAGGGCGCCACCCGAGTCGCAGCCGATTACCAACCAGTTAGAACTCGTCATGAACACCATCCTTTTTGTTCTGAAGCCATGTGTGCTACCTGCCATTTCTGCGCGAAAAGGTGGGGTTCCCCTTCGCACCGAAATACATGCGCTGTTAATGATATGCAATCCATAGAAAAAGTGAATCGTGGGTATAGTGTCAATCGACTCGCAAACGTTACGGAATTTGCAACGATCATGGGTGAGCATTTGCGGCGACCAGCTGTTATATTCAGATTGAAGAGAGGTGACGGAACACATCGGTCCACAATAAGTCCTCTCAAATATCTTCGAGCTTCAAGGAGTGATAGCTAGATGAAACGATATTGCGGGATCATTGGAAGCTGTATCAGCCACGGCACTACCTTATACGGCTACTAAGGGACTGGATCCGGGGCATATCATGATGATACCGTGGCTTAAATCCATTCGGGAAACTCACAAGCTCAGGATCTTTGCGGCACAGAACGCGGCCGCCTTGGCACCGATTCTTAGCCTCGCCGTCACTCGGTTCAACGCCCTCTCACAATCGCTCTCTCTGAATGTCACCTACGAAATGAGTTCGACGGCGCCTGACCCGGATAACCTTAACGGCGCTAACGTACAGTTCGCCTTGGCCAATGGCCCATACAGCTTCAAGGGATTTGGCGCGGAGGGTGGCGGATTTCTCAAGGCCGATGCACGTGAAGAAGTGACCGAATTCGTCACGGCAGGTAGTGCCACGGACGTTAAACTGGCGAAGGCTTTCATATTTCTGCCCGCGCATATTCAAGTGCACGATTTTATGAAGATCTGCATGACGGTTCACGAAATGGTGCATGCAACGGGCCTAAATAATGACGAGCACAGCAGCGATGCAGACCCCGATATTTTTTGCTCAAGTCTCACCCCATCAGGGGCGGGTGTTCAATGTGGATTATTTGCGAATCGGATCATGCCGCCCATTTGGATGACTCTTCGAACCGCGGCAAAGATCAAGCCGTTGTGGTCGTAGAGGAGGCATTGCGGTATTGAACTCATTTCGCGCTGAACCCTGGCGCATCTGGCCACGTATCCACCGGCTGCGCGCAGCGAAAACCCACATCCACCAGGCCTTGCGCCGGATCTTCGAACCGTCGCGCGGCAAGCCGCTCGCGCACCGGATCGGTTTCTAGCCACGACGGGCCGCGCAATACCGGAACCGTACCGTCCTTGGGTGTCGCCCACTCCCACAGCGCGCCGCCCAGACCGCGATTGCCGAATCGTCCGGTGGCGGCTTGCTGATCCACGGGCAGCAAGCGGCGCGGGCTTCCCGGCTGATCCGCGCCACTCCCGTTGGGATCATTGCCCCACGCAAATAGACGATGATCCGCTCCGCGAGCGACGAATTCCCATTCGTCTTCCGTGGGTAGACGTTTACCGCGCCAGCGGCAAAACGCCTGTGCGGATTCGTAGTCGATGCCGCGCACGGGGTAGTTCGGTGCATCAAGACCCTGTGCGGCCGAGGAGTCGGGAGGCGCTTTCCACGAATGATGGGTCGCGGCGACGAATGCGCCGAAGTCGCGATTACTGACGCCGGTCGGATCGAGATAGAACGGCGACAATACCGCCATATGCGGCGTCTCGCCGGCGAACTTCGCCGCGGTGCACGGCGAACCTTTTCTGCTGCACAAATTCATGGCAAGTTCCACCTCGTCGGCTCCGCTGCCGAGCCGAGCGAATCGCCTGCCGCTCGAGCTCGCGGCCGACAGTTCGGTGACGGCCTCGGTCAGCGTCGGAGTTCCTTCGCTGGCGCCGCCCGCTGCCACCTGTTTCTCAGCCTGCGCCAACAAACGGCTGCCTTCCTGCAGGGCGCGGTCGCTGCGATCGACGCCGAGCGCACGCGCGCGCTCTGCAAGCGCACGTGCGTGCGCGAGAGAATTATCGGGGCGGCCGCTGGCCGCCAAGCGTTCGGACCGACCCCACAACATCCAGCCCAGGAATACGGCGGCGGTCACCGCGGCCAGGGTGCCCAACCCGATGACCAGGCCGAAGCGCGAACCCGTACGCGCCTGCAGTCCGGCCAATAGCGCTTCAACGGATGCGGTACGCGCCGACCGATCGAACGCGAGTGCCTGTGACAGACTGGTGTTCTGCGCCCCGTTCAGCGAATCGAGCGGCCGCGGCACCATGCGCGCCTCGCGCGCGTCGAGCGACGAGCGGCTGTCGAACGGGTGCTTACCGGACAGCATCTCGTATATAACGACGCCCAAGCCATACACATCGTCGCGCTCATCGGGCGCGAGCCCCTGCAGCATCTCTATGCTGGCATAAGCCGGTGTAAGCGCACCGAGCGCCCCCGGATCGACGGCGGAACGGCGTCCGCGGGCTGCGCGGGCAATGCCAAAGTCGAGCAGTTTTGCTCTACCCGCCGTGGTGATGAACACGTTCGCCGGCTTCAAGTCACTGTGGATCACATTGTGATCGTGCGCATAGGCCAATGCCGCGCACACATCCCGAATCAATGGCCACGCCCGATCCAACGGCATACCGCGTCCGAAATCTTCCTGCAGTAGCGTCGCCAGCGTCTTGCCTTCCAGATATTCCATCAGCATGTAGACTTCGCCGTGATCCGAGTTCAAGGAATACACGCCGACGATGTTCGGATGCTGCAAACTGCGCGTCTTGCGCACCTCCTCGCGCAGCAGCGCAAGGGATTCGGGATATTCGCGGATCTCGGCCTTCAACACCTTCACTGCAAAGTATTCGCCGGGCACCTCCTGATCGCTGGCGAGGAACACGGCGCCCATGCCACCGGCGCCGAGTTCGCGTTCAAGTCGATAACGATGGCCGAGCAGGTGACCGATCTGCAGCGGGCCCGCCGCGAGGTCGAATGGCTGCGGATCGACCCACTCGGTCGTGGCGTTCGCCTCCTTGAGCCGCGTTTTATCCGGCGCGCCAGCTGGCGCGGGACGCGGGCGCAGCAACGTTTGATCCCCCTGCGGCGGGCCCTCCTCCACCCGCTCGTCGACGCTCAAGGAACGCTCGGGGACTGGGACCCGGCCGCAGTCTTCGCCGCGGCCGCTTGTTCTTCTTTTGCGATCGCCGCATCGAGGGCCAGACGCGCCGACTGCAGTTCCTCCGGACTCAGGCCGGACCAGTCGTACCCGGGACTTGCCGGGCTTGCGGGCTTGGCGACACTCGCTTCAGGCATCCGGTCCTGCGACGCGATGCCCCCTGCGGGCGGTGCGGGTGCCGGCTTGACCACGAAGTAAGCGGCCGTGGCGGACGCCGCGACCGCCGCAACAACGATCGCCCCGATGACCGCGATCCGCCACCGTTTGGAGCCTCCGTTGGCGGGGGCGCTACTGGGGACCGAGACAGTTGAGGGATTCACTGCTGCGCCTGCAGCTTCGACCGAGGTACCGCAGGCAGGGCAGAAGCGGGCCGTCGTTGGCGCCAATCCACCGCACTTCGTGCAATACATACTATGTCCCTTATCCTGTCAGGTCCGAACGCAGCCGTCTTTCGTCGACGCGCAGGCGTGCAACTTGCGCATGTTCTCTTCCAGACGTTGATTGAAGGTGTTGAGCATGTCCTGCAAATCGCCCACCGAAACTTCGACCATGTCTTGACTCAGGCAGTGCCCGGGACGAGCGGTGACGACCTTCATCTGCGCGGTCGGGCGCTGCTCAGAATCACCGAGACTCGTGAAGGCGATCAAATCGCCGCTATCCAACGCACAGCCGTCGCCCGTGATTGCGCTCACGGTATCGATGGCGCCGGCCACCTGGAAGAGATAGATTCGCGAATAGCCGGATTGAATGATATCCACGAGACCCAAGGGATGCGCATGCGCGTCCTCGGCAATGCTGAGCCGCACCTGCTTGTGGATCTGCCCACGCACGTCCTCCGGCACCGCGAGGCTGTCAGCGGGCAGTGCTGCTTCAGTCAGCGCTGCGTCAGGGGGCGCCGTGGCCGCACTCGCTGGGATCGCTGGGTCCGCGGGCGCTCGCGACGCTGCGTGGGCCTGTAATGCGCTGGTCTGCTGCTTCAGTGTGTTCAGATCGACGGCATCCGCGGCGGCCGCCACTAACTCGGGCGGCGGCGGCGGTGCGTCCGCTACCGGCGGCGCGCTCGTGACTGGCGCTGGCGGCGCGTCGGGGTAGGCGGACTGGTACTCGACGGGCGCAATGCCTTGATCGGTAACGGCCGATGCAATCTGCATGTCGCCGACCAGTTCGATGGGATCGGAATACTGAGTCTGCGGCACGATGAACACAGCGCGCGAATCCGGACAGATCAAACAGCGCGGACCCACAAAGATGGGCAGCGCCAGGGGCGCGTAGAAGAGTGCGTACAGTGGCGCTCCGTACACTACCGGTTGATAAACGAAGGTGTCGTAGCCGCGAACCGGGGTGATGGCGTAGTAACGCAGCTGTGGCGTCGCTAATTGCCGAATTTGACCGGATTCGTTGACCGCATAGATGGTCCTTTGGACCATGCGAGTCGTCCCGCGATGGATAAAGGCCTCGGCATACAGTGGGCGTCCATTTGGCGCGTAGGCCGCGTGCAATCCATTGTGATAGCGAACGAACTGGGGTCCGTTGACCCAGCCGGTGCTGTGAAAGCTGGCCGTATCGATGGTGCGATGGCCATCTGTGTACACGCGCGTCGTCGCGCGTCCATCGGCGCTGATGGTCTGGCGATAGGCATTGACATGAATCCCACCCTTGGCATCGACGCGCTGCTCGACGACGATCGAGCGACCTGCCGGTTCCCGCTTGATCGCGGTGAATCCCGTGTGTCCCGGCTGCGTGACCATTGTTGCGCCGGGGCTCAAGGCCACGCGATGTTCCTGCGTGGGTGGCACCGGATGACTGCGCGCCGCTGTGCCAGCCGCCGCAGTCACATGGTTGGTTACCGTATGCGGACCAGTGAGTCCGGTCGCGTGCTGCGGCGCCGCCGCGGTCCGGGGAGGCTCCGCCGTGCGTGCCGTCGGCTGTTTGATCTGCGGCGCCGGTGCTTGCTGATAATGCGGTGCCGAGGGGTAGGCAGGATGAGGCGGTGCGAGCACCGGGGGACGCTGAACCGGCGGCGGCGCTTGGAATGTCGACCGCACCGGCGGCGGCGCGGCGTAACTCGGTCGTGACGCAGATTGTGGCGGCGACGCAGAGCGCTGCGGGGGTGCGCTCGCGGCAGTGTTGCGGCAAGGATTCGGGCAGTTTCCCGCATACGCCGCGATCGGCGACAGCCACACCAGCGCCAAGTACGCCAGCAAAACCCGAGCGCCTCCTTGGCTCATACTTCGTCGTGCTTCCATGCGTCCACCTCTAGCGTCCATTCCTGATACAGCGGCGCGCCATTGATTATACGGGCGCGGCAAAACCGCTCGCAAGTCTGGCAACGGGGAATAACCTATCCGGCACTCGAAGTTTCGAACCCGTTAATCTACGATGCCAGGGTGGCCTTCGAGAGAGGAAAAGGATATCCATGGGGAACACAACGGCCGGCGCGGCGGAACGAGCCCTCGCGACCTTGGCAAGCAGCATTCTTGTTTCGCCTCCGTGTCAGCGCATCAATTTTTGTTTTGGAGACACGTATGTCGATGGAGCGGGATATTATTACGTGGCGCTGTCGCTGATCAGCATCGACAATAAGGCCAAGGCGCTTGGGGTGGTAATCGACACGAAGCTGCCCGCCAACACCGAGGCACAATACGATCCGACAACCAATAACCTCGTATTCCCGCGGGCAGGATATGGGGCGTCAGGCTTTCAGAAAATGAGCATTTTGCATGAGCTGACACACGCGGTACTCGATTCGCGTGCGCCGCGACAGATAAGGAAGATGCTCGACAACGAGACTACCGCCTATCTAGCGGGTGCGCTGTATAACGTCTTTTCCGCCCCGAGCGCGACCGGACCGTTTGGCTTTGATCCGGGGACCGGCGCCGGAATCTACAGTGAGGCACACCGGCTGGCCCTCACGGCACGACGCCATCTCGAGCAATGGAATAACTCATTCAGATACAACTTCAATCCTTGGGACGTCGTTACCTTGCAGAATGCAATACTGGCCAGCCCGACGTACAGCTTCATCAAGAACAATCCGGCGGGAAAGTATGGTGATGATGGCCTACCGCTGTAATCTCACAGTTTCGTATCCTTCGGCACGAAAAAGAAATCCCCAAACTCATGCCCTGCTCCCTTGATCGACTTGAACTCCGGCTTCTCCGGGGTCCCGCCCTGCGCCGCCGCTGCCGCTACCCGTTTCGCGACCCGACCGAAAAGCTCCGGCGTCGGTAATATTCCCTGATTGGCCTCGAGCTCGCTGATGAATGCCTGTGCAAACACCGAATTGGCCCCGCCGCCGGAGTCCAACACGGGTTCATCCCCGCCCGACGAAATAAGCAATCGCGAACGCTTGGGCAACTTGTACGCGATGTACTCGCGGGTGTATCCGCCGCTCCCGGCGGCGAACAAATAGCTCGGGTCAGCGGATAAAAGACCAGCGTAACAGGAATCGGCCACGACGAGGATGCGCTTGGCAACCAGTCTCGCCAAGTGCGCGGTAATCTGTTCATTCGGCACCCAGAACGTATCCTTAGGGGGCGCTTCTGAGTTGATCGGTAACCAGTATCCCGCCACGTCGAAGTTGGTTTGCAGGCGGGCACCGTGGCCGGCATAGTAGATCAAAAGGTTATCTTCGGGCTTCAATACGTCATTCAAGTCGTTCAGCGCCTTTAGCATCGCCACGTCGCTCGAATCTTTCAGGACGAGCACCGTAAAGCCGTATTTGTCGTGCAGCACGCGGGCGGCCCGCTCGGCGTCGTTGAGCGGCGTCTTTAGGCTCTCGATCAACTCATAATGCTGATTGCCGATGATGAGCGCGTAGTATCGTCCGAATTGCAGGTTGCCGACGGCGCGCAGGTCAGCCTGGCTCGTGATCCTGGGCTGGGACGCCACCGCTGCCGGGGTCCGCAGCTGCGGCAGAGCGGCGAGCTTGGCGTTGCTGGCATTTCTATCGGCTTCGAGCTGCGCGATCCATTTTTTCAGCGCCTCAATCTCCGCCTTGGGGTCGCCCTTGGAGTCGGCCTTGGAGGTGGGGGCCGGCGAAGTTTGGTTAGACTGTTTTTGCTGAAGGCTGTCGAGCTGATGCTGCAGCAGCTGCAATTGTCCGTCCTTTTCGGTGAGCTGTTTCTGCAATTCGTCGCGCAGCGCCTGCTGTTGATCTTGCGCCGCGGATTGATACATGACGCTATCTTCGGATAGCCCCCACGCTTGCCGATAGAGGTTCAACGCCTTGAGCTTGTCCTGCTCGACGCCCAGCCCCTGTTCGTAGAGCGTGCCAAGATTGAACAGTGCGCGGGAATACTTCTGATCAGCCGCCTTTTGATACCACATCACCGCCGACTCGTAATTCGGCGGCGTCCCCAGACCACGCTCATAGATCTCCGCCACATTCGTCTGCGCCTCGGCATCGCCGGCCTGTGCCGCAGGCAACCAAACACCCAGCGCTGACTTCAAGTCGGCGCGGTCGAAGGCGACGTATTCCCCGCCACGAATGCGGCAATCGCTGGCGGTGGTATGGGTCGGACGGCGCGGCGTGAGATAGGTCATGGTACCCAGTTGACGCACCTGACCCGGGAGCAGGCAATCGACAATTTCAAGATCCTCCCGGCGTAAGGCGACCGGAGCGGTCGCGCCCGCGGTGATCGCAAACAGCCACACGGATGCGATCACGATTATCATCCGGACCAGGCGATACTCGTCAATCATATAGAGCCCAACGCATCCACGACCGGCGGGTAGGTCTTGAGAAACTCGCTGGATTCTGCCAGCGTTCTCGCGGTATCGCGCAAATCCTGCCGATCGGCATGATGACTCTTGAGCATCTCATCCGCTGCGCGCCTCAATCCGCGTACCGCCTCCCGGTCTCCCTCGTGTAGTTCGTAAGCTTTGGCGAAGTAGTGCAATGAATCGTTGAGTCCGTCGCCAATGCCGTGCTGATAAAACGCCCAGGCCTTGTCTCCTTCAGCGATTTGACTCCTGACCTGCTGTTGAGTCTCGGCTGGCAAGGCATCGAAGGGGATCGCGGGGCCGGATTGTTCGTAATTCCGGTACCACAAATAACTCGCCGCGATCGCGAGTACGACGGTCGCTGCGATCAGCGCATTGCGCTGTCGCGTGGCGCCGAAGAATTGTTTGAGAAACTCATCGGCGTCCTGCGGACGCGGCGCGCGATCGAACGACAGCGCTCGCGCGAGCGCGCGCCGTTCGCGGCGCCGCAGACCGCGAATTGGCGCCGCCACGAGTCCCGCAGCTCGGGCCTTGGCCGCCGTATTACCGTCGAATGGATGCCGACCGGTCAACAGCTCATGGATGATGATGCCGAACGCATAGATGTCATCCGCCGGCGAAGGATCGGCACCCTCCACCATCTCCTCGGTCGCATAGGCTTCGGTATAAGCCCCCAACGTGCCGGCGTCGAATCGATCGCGCGGTGCCCCGCTCGCCATCGACGGCACCGCGCGGGCGATGCCGAAATCCAAAATCTTCGGGATGCCATCGTCACCCACGAATATATTGGCGGGCTTCAAATCGGAATGCACGATACCCTTGCGATGGGCGTACCCCAAGCCTTCAGCAATACCGCGAATGATTGGCAGTGCGGCCGCCCGCTCGAGCCCCCGAGAGTGCGTGCCGCGTATCACATCCTCCAGGGAACTGCCGCGCAACAGCTCCATGGTGATGAAGACGGCGCTCTCGTCCCGGTCGAAATCGAAGACCGTTACGATATTCGGATGCGCCAGCGATTGCGCCTTGCTGGCCTCGCGCTGCAGGGCGACGAAGGCGTCCGGGTGGTGTTGAAAACTCGCATTCAAGATCTTGACCGCGACCTCGGGGTTGGGGTCATTGGCCTCGAGCTTGCGCCGATCCAGAGCTCTGAATACCATTCCCATACCGCCGCGCCCGACCAGCGATTTGAGCTCGAATCGGTTTTTGATGACCGATCCCTCTTGAAACTCGCGCAGCCGGGTCATCGATGCGACGTCGATGCCGCGCGCGGATTGACGAACCCGGGTCAGATCCACCGGGGGTCTCAGCTGGGTCTGAATCGACACTACATAGGGCAACACGGCCTGCAGCAGTTCATCCACCACGCTCATGGAAATCCCAAGGCGCGACGCATCGGCGCGCAGCATGGATTCGAGACCCTCGTAAGATAGCCCCGCGTCGCTGAACTCTCGGCGCAACGAATTGACCGCCGTGGGCAAATCGATCCGGCCGGCTGCAAACTCCTCGATCACGGTGGACGGTGCCGCAACCACGGCTAACCCACGCAGCAATCGACGATGACCGCGGTCGCATTGTCGGTGCCGCCGCGAGCGGCCGATTGCGCGATCAGTGCGGCACAGCCATCTGCAGGAGTATCGCGTTCCAGAATCTGGGCGAGCGCGGCAGTGTCGAGAACTCGGCTGACCCCGTCGCTGCACAGCAGGAAGCGGTCGTTCGGGCGTACGTCACTGCGCAAAACTTCGAGCAACAACGTGTCCTCGGCGCCGACCGCCCGCGTTATCGCCTGCGAATCGGCGCCATCACCGGCGCCCTCCGTCCACGCGTGGTCCACGGTTAACTGTGACAGAGCGCCATCCCTCAGCCGATATGCGCGGCTGTCTCCCGCCCACAGCACGGCACATTCCCGTTGTCGGATCAGCAACACGACAACGGTACTGCCGCGCTGTATGGGATTGAACATGCGCGTGGCCGAGCGCCGCAAATAGTCACTGACAGCACGCAACTGATCCGTGACCTGTTCGATCTGCTCATCCAATCCTGCATTGTGCGGTGCATCGACGAGGGCATCGCACACCATGCGACTCGCCACTTCGCCGTCGCTCAAGCCGCCCATGCCGTCGGCGACCGCCCACATTCCCATGTCCGCACGGTCGACAAAGGCATCTTGATTGGTCGCACGAACCGGGCCCCGATCGGTCGACCCCGCGGAGGTGGCGCGCAGGTTCACCATAGGATCAACCGTCGTACGAGCCAAGGTGGCGGTGGGATCGACCTCGATTTCGCCCACTTCCCAGCCGGCTGCCGCCCACGCTCCGTCCAGCATCGCAGTGAAGTTTGCGGGGTCAGGCAATCCTTCGGTCATGAGCCAGCTGGGCTCGATGACGGCGGAGCCGTCGGTCCACCACAATCCCCGCACACCCGCCGACTCCAAATGCCGGCCCAGCAATTGCAGCGACGGGGTGTAGAGCGCTGTCGCGGCACGCAGCGGTATACAGCGGGGCCGCAGCGCGGGCTGCGCCAGGGACACGGCGGCTGCGGTGGTCAATCGCAGAGCACCGTCCTCCGGTAGCGCCACGAAATGACGCGCAAGTTCCCTGACCTGTCGGTCGAAATCGGTGAAATCGAATTGGTCCCGCGCGAGGGTATCGACTAGTAAGCGCTCGGCGTGTTCGAAGCCGCGCTCGAAAAATGCGGCCACCTCCAACGCGCAGAGTTCGGCGGGCGTCGGCCACACGAGCGTCAGCGGAAAATATCGACCCACCCGATCGACACTGGGCACCAGCAAGCCGGCAATGGATGCGGCGCCACAGACGTTCGGGCCAAACGCAAAACGCCAGACGGGACTCGTCAGATACGTTTCGAGCCAGCGGTCGCCGAGTAAGGAGCGGCTGGTGGCAAGACACGCCTGAAGCCATGGGTCCCAGACCGAGACAAAATCGTCGGCGACCCGGCGACGCAGAAAATCTCCGTGCGTCGGCAATTTTCCATACAGCCCGACTTCAAAATTGCCGTCCATTGCAATTCCGGTTGCCTGCCAGTCCAGTTCTTCAATGTAGGCCTGTACTGTTTGAAAATCAATTGCCCAAGCGGCAGACCTACAGCGAATCGAACCCAAACTGCTTCAGCGCCATCTCGCTGTCGGCCCAGTTCTCCTTGACCTTCACCCACAGCTCGAGATGCACCGAACGCTGCCATAGATCGTTGAGCTCGATCCGCGCCATCCGCCCGATCTCCTTCAGCCGCTCGCCGCCCTGGCCGATGACGATGGCCTTCTGCCCGGCGCGTTCCACCCAGATGACCGCATTGATCATGATGCGGTTGTCCTCGTCGGCGAAGCGCTCGATCTGCACGTTGATGCCGTAGGGCAGCTCCTCGCGCAGCTTCAACGTGAGCTTCTCGCGCACCACCTCCGCGGCATGGAACGGCTCATCGCGGTTGGTCACGACGTCCGCCGCGAACAGCGGCGGGGAGACCGGCAGACGCGAACCGACGAGGTCCACCAACCGTTGCAGGTTGTCCGCTTCGAGCGCGGACACCGGTACGATCCCGGACGCCGGAACACGCTCGGTCATTTCCTCGAGAAACGGCAGCAGCTTCTCTTTCGGGTAGACGCGATCGACCTTGTTGATGACGAGGAACAACGGCTGCTTCAGGCCGCGCACGCGTTCCCACACCCAAAGGTCCTCATCGGTGAAATTCAGCGCCTCGATGACGAACAGGATCACGTCGGCGTCCTGCGAGGAGGAGATGGCAACCCGGTTCATGTATTGGTTCATGACCCGGCGCGTCGATTCGTGCAGACCCGGCGTGTCGACCAGCACCAGCTGCGCTTCGGGACGGTTCACCACCCCCAAAATCCGATGCCGGGTGGTTTGCGGCTTGGCCGTGACGATGGTGACCTTACGGCCCACCAGCGCGTTCACCAGGGTCGACTTACCCACGTTGGGACGGCCGACGATGGCCACATGGCCGGCACGAAACACCGGTGTGCTCATGACGTCGGCCGCGGTTCGACGGGCCGCAGTGGAGGAGGCAGTAAATCGAGCAACTTGGTCGCCGCCAATTGCTCGGCCCGACGCCGGCTCCCGCCCTCGCCGACGGCGGCGAGTCCGAACGTCGGCACGTCGCAGGTCACGGTGAACGTCTGTGCATGAGCATCGCCCACGACGGCCGTCAGCGTATACACCGGCAGAGCGAGTCCGTGCGCCTGTAGCGCTTCCTGCAGACGGGTCTTGGGGTCCTTCAGCAGGTCGGCCGCCGGCAGCGCCGCAATGCGCGAGGCCATCAGTCGGCCCACCGCCGCCGCCGCCGTATCGAATCCGGAATCCAAAAATATTGCGCCCAAAATGGCCTCCAGCGTGTCTGCCAAAATCGAAGCCCGTCGGAAGCCGCCGGATTTCAGTTCACCCGGCCCGAGCCGCAGGTGTTCGCCCAGGCCCATTTGCCGGGCAATCTGTGCCAGCGTGTCCTCGTTCACCAGGGTTGCCCGCAGCCGCGACAGCACGCCCTCGTCGGCCTCCGGGTGCGCATCGTACAGGAGCCGCGCCACACTGCAGTTGAGAACCGAATCGCCTAAGAACTCCAACCGCTCATTGTGAACCGCACCGGCGCTGCGGTGGGTCAGCGCCGCCAGCACGAGCTTGCGCTCGACGAATACATAACCGAAACACCGTTCGATCCAGCCCGTCAGCTCGTCCGTGGTGCGCTGCGAAGTCACTGCACCTTCACGGTCTTGTCGAAATGCACCGACAGCGAGATGTTCGAAATAAAGGGTGCAGGCTGGTCGTAGACCACGTGCAGCGACACCCCGTCATCAGCCTTCGTGATTTCCACGTCCTTGGCGCTGACCTCATCGATGTCCTCGATCTGCCAATGCTTCTCGAGCGACCGGCGGATGCCGCCCACGTCGGGATTCTCACCTTTGAACTCCGCCGCCGTGACGTCCAAGCTGCGCGCGACCTTCATATAATTCAGGTACACCGGCGCCAGCCTCAAGCCCGCGAGGCCGATCACGCCGACCAGCGCGAAAATGATCAGCACCCCGATGAAGGTCATGCCCCGCTGTCGGTGACGTGGCCCCCGCGTGACGCGGCGCCCCGAAACCGACCGATTCATACTCTGTTCCATGCTCTGGCCTCCGCAACAACAGCCTCTATTGAATCGCAGTTCCGATGCGTCTCCAGAGAGGTCCGTCACGAGTATCGAGATTAAGCCAGATCCGCACCGCCTTACCCACCAAATTCGCCTCCGGCACGAACCCCGGGGCATCCGGCTCGTTGAGGAAGCGGCTGTCCTTGCTGTTGTTGCGGTTGTCGCCCATGAAGAAATAGTGGCCCGCGGGAACGGTCCATTCACCGGTTTTCACCGCGCCCCGCGCGAACATGATGCGATGGTCCTTGAGATCCAGGTGTTCGGTCGCCGTCGGCACGCCCGCGTAATTCCACAGGTCCTGCTTCGGTCCGGTGTACGGCGGTCCGGGATCTTGTTTCATCAGCACGTCGTTCACGTACAGGTGATTGTCTTCGTCCACGCGGATGTGATCGCCCGGCAAGCCGACCAAGCGCTTGATGTAATTGATCTTCGGATTCGGCGGCAGACGGAACACGATCACGTCGCCGCGCTGCGGCTTGCCGGTGGGCAGCACCAGCGTATTGGTCACCGGCAGTTTGAGACCGTAGGAAAACTTGCTCACGAAGATGAAATCGCCGTCGAACAGGGTCGGCATCATGGAATCGGAGGGAATGCGGAACGGTTCGAACAGGAACGAGCGAATCACCAGCACCAGCACGATCACCGGAAAGAACGAGCGGGCATATTCGACGGCAATGGGTTCGCGGACGCGTTCGGCGGGCGTGCCGGCCGATGCCGCCACCCGTTGGCGCCGGCCTGCAAAGAACAGCCGGTCGAGACCCCAGATGACGCCGGAAAGAATGCCGACCACGACCAGCATGAGGCTGAAATCCACCGCCTCGTAGCGGAACAGCCGCCACAGCATGGCGAGCGCCAGCACCACCAGCACATATCCCGCAAGCTTCGGCAGCCACGGCTCGTCGACACTGGTCGCACCCGGATCGCGTTGCGGGCGCACGAACCACCCGTCGATCAGGATCACGAGGACGCAGGCCAGACTCAGACACAATAAAACTATGAAAAGGCTGTCGCCGTCATTCACGAAACAACTCCCAACATGCTTGAACTCAACTTGATTTCTTGCCGACTTGCAGCACGGCCAGAAACGCTTCCTGCGGGATCTCCACCGATCCCACTTGCTTCATGCGCTTCTTGCCGGCTTTCTGCTTTTCGAGCAGCTTTTTCTTGCGCGTGATGTCGCCGCCATAGCACTTGGCGAGCACGTTCTTGCGGATCGCCTTCACGCTGGCACGCGCAATGATGTGCGCGCCGATGGCCGCCTGCACGGCAATATCGAACATTTGCCGCGGAATGAGCTCCTGCATCTTGTCGACGAGTTCGCGGCCCCGCTGGTAAGAGTTGTCCCGGTGCACGATCAAGGACAA
>Ga0116230_10002630_pt1 | contig 17303 bp, 8 predicted proteins | sample S1TSphfallax_3_FD_88678 | JGI IMG/M metagenome (GOLD analysis project Ga0116230, IMG submission 88678) | Host-associated microbial communities from peat moss isolated from Minnesota, USA - S1T2_Fd - Sphagnum fallax MG | ecosystem: Host-associated > Plants > Peat moss > Unclassified | place: USA...
AATACTTGATCATCGTTGTCTTTGGGTTTGGGCACAACTTAAGCTCAGCTTGCTCAGCGTTTTGCTCATCGTATTCACGTATTTCACGTATTCACATTTTCAAATTTTAAAATACTTGAAAATGCTTCTTTTTGAGCACCTTCGAAAAATACGCGTATTTCGTATGTCACTACTATGCTAATCACCTTGTGTGGGTTTTGTGCAGGCCCGTGTGAGTGAGTGAAGCTTGTCAACTCTTCCTAGTCCCATCCCGGAGCTCCAGCAAGCCCCTTTACTCCTCAAAATGCTATGAACTAAGGAGTGTGCCTCGACTCCTCCTTCCGATGTTTTCTTCTTGGACAACATTTGAGTCTTTCAAGGAATTGGGAGTGCGTTAGGAATGTTGCCACGTGGTAACATTATACTTTACCACATGGTAACATTCATATGGTGCCACATGTCAACACATTATTATGTGATAAAATGGTGGGTTTGTAGGTACCCACACATGCCCTCCTTACACCATATGTATAAACATACACATACAGCAAAATATGCATCATATACACCACCAAACATACAAATTCATGTATTCATATACAAGAATTACACGAGTTTGAACCCAAGACCTCATGGAGGCATCCAAATGCCTTAACCACCAAGTTACACAACTATTTCCTTTTATCTTGTTAGCTATGAAACATTTTGGAAATCCCAACTTTGGCAATATTTTTCTATTTTTATTTTTGTTCAAATGAAGTGAATAAAGGCACAATCTTGTAGCTTATTCAAAGATCCAATCAATAAAATCAATTTTTTTTTTTAATGTTCAAATGAGTTGTAAGAAAATATTTTTGAAAATAGCAAATTGATGACAAATTTCAAAACTTGTTAAAATTTGATTCTTCTATTTCAAATTCCATTCATTAAACTAGGTAAGGTACATGTCATAGGTAGGTTGGGTAGGTAAATAGGAACGTAGAAGAGGTAAGTAGGTAGGTTGAAGGTACATAAACTTAAGTAGATTGTACAATGCTAAACAAGTAGGTAGATAACTTGTAAGGCCATGGTAGATGGGAGGTAGGAGGTAGAAGGTAAGATGTATAGTTGATAGGTAGGTAGGTAACATACTATTATTTAATAAAATGTTAGTCTATTAAGTAGGTATGTTGTAGGACATGGTAGTTGGGTGGGCAGGTGGGTAGGTAGGTAGGCAAGTAGGTAAGTAATATATCTAGGTGGGTGAATGGGTAGGTAGATAGGTAGGTAATATGTAAATAGGTAGGTGAGCGGGTGGGTAAGTCAATAATATATAAATAAGTAGGTGGGTGGGTGGGTGGGTGGATGGGTTGGTAGGTAGGTAGGTAGGTTGTAAGATTGTAGGTGGGAAGCCCGAGGAAGACATTTAATGTAAAGTTTGAAACCTATGTGTGTCAAATGACCATTTTTAAAAGGGGTATTAAATACTTGTCCAACCAATTTTTAATCATCCTATTATTATTTAATTTTTTAATATATACATATTAAAGCCATCATATATTAATTATTATCCATTATTTGATATTTTTACATATTTTATATTCTAATTAAATTAATTATTTGAATAAAAAAACCCTAATTTTAAACTAATTAATTTACAATTTCTACCTAATAACCAATATATTGCACCATATACTTTTACTCATGTATTTCTACTTTTTTTTATTAGTGTCCCCCTCAAGGTGGGAAGTAGGTATATAATAAGCATTTAAGATGTCCCATTTGACTAGAAAACATTAGTCATTTTGATTACTAATGTCAATTTCTTATGTTCAATTTAATTAAATGTTTCGTTTGACTAAAACCCATTTGTCATTTTGACTAATGTTGTTCAATTTGATTAGATGTATTGGTCAAATAAGTCATTATAGTCAAGTTGGTTGGTCAAAAAATACATGCGTTGGATCTTTAGTCAAAATGGACATGTCCATTGGTCAACAAAAATATAGTTAATCAACTTGGAGCATTTGAAAAACCTATAATTCTAATAGTGATATAAAAAATTTAGAATAGAAATAAATTTGAAAATAATAACTGCAATGGATATATGTAAATTCAATATATTTTTAAAAAGCTTATTCAAAAATTTTACTTTGAATATTTGGTTTTAAGTATGATTTCTATCAATTAATTGAAACCTAATTACCTTTTCCAATAAATAAATATTTTTATTCATTTTGTTATAAAGATGTGTGTTCGAATCTACAAAAGAAAATTTTGAATGTTATTTCTTCCAACAAACACTGAATTTTATAGAAAAAATAAGAGCTTTGTTTTCATCGAACATTATTGTTAGAAAATAGAAGTTAAAGTTTTAGTTGCAAGAAGAGGGTGTTGCTTAAGAAAACTCTAAAACGCCAAGACAAATAAGGCGAAAATAAAGTTTCCAAAGGACAAACCCAAAACAACGAAGACAAAACAATAAGATGTTGTCAGCTAAAAAGAAGCTACAACTAGCAAAGGATATGCGGCGCAACCTCTTGTCCATGAGGGTTGATCAAGTTGAAGAGGCAAGAACAATTTTTTTGAAGTGTAGTTTGCTTATAATTAATAGAAAAACACAATTTTCTTGGTTTTAATAGAAAAACGCATTAATCTTTTATGTTAAAGGCCCAAAAGAAGAACATTTTTTCCTCTAATGCAAAATAGAACATATTAAAACAACTTGAAAGGATTCTAGTTGTCTCCATTTTGCCTTGCAACAAATATGACTGAAAAATTGTGTCTTGAATGAAGAAGAGAAGTAATTGTGCTTTTAAATCACACTTCCAAGATTAATTTTTGAAAACGGTGTGTTGGAAACCCTAATTTCTTGATTGAGATTTTTACATATATATTATTGTATTCTTGTTCTTGTAGGAGGTGGAGGACACACAAACACAACAACTTGGGGTATGCTTCCAAGTTTTTCCAATTTTTCTTTCAAGTCTTTTTTATTTTTGGTATGCTTTGAGTTTGTATAGGGTTTTGAAGTTTTGTAGTTTTCTTTAGAGTTCGGCCAAGGCAAGAGACTTTGCCTTAACCTCTTTTGAAACTTTCAAGCTCTAAGCTCGAAAGTTAGGAGAAAGGTTGAAGCAAATTGTTTTGCATTCAGCCTCCAACTTTTGACACCGAAAGATGGAGGCCAAGCACAATTTTTTTTGCCTTGGCCCCTTTTGGAGCTTCCAAGATTTGAGCTTTCAAGCTTAAGGAAGCACCGACACAAGAACAATTGCACTTAGCCTGCAACTTTTGGCACCAAAAATTGGATATTGAACGTAATTTCTTGCGTTTAGCAAATGTAAAAACTTCCAAGTTTTGAGCTCAAAGCTTAGAAGCTTGTAGAGGGGCCGAACACACATTTATTGGTGGAGCTTTTGAGGTTCAAACTTGGAAGCTCTAGAAGGGTTGAGCGCAAATGTTTTTGCATTCAGTCGCAAACTTTCGGCATATAAAGTTCACAATTGAACTCAAAAATAATTGTGTTTAAAATGTGCGAAATTTTCAAGTTTAGAGGTTGAAAGTTCCAAAAGGTGCCAAACATATTATGGCTATTGGTGGATATTTTGTTATTGGATATTGTTGATTATTAATGTTATTATATTAGTAGTTATTGGTGGTTATTTTATTAATGGCTATTGGTGGTTATTGATGGTTATTATATGTCATATTACAACTATTGGTGATTATTGTATTATAAATTATTGTTGGATATTCTATGTTATAATATCATAGGCTATTGGTAGTTATTATATTATAGGGTATTTAGAATTTGTTTCATAGGTTATTATTTTTTTATTCTAAATTATTTTTACCTTAGGTCATTATATTATATTTTAAATTATTTAAAACTATTATATTTAGGATAAAATAATTTAAAATAACTTAAAAGCTTATAATAAATTGATTAAGATACCTTAAAGTACAATAACATATAATAGTTTAGGGTACAATAATTTATAATAGCCTATAATAACATAAAATATAAATTAGAATAACTAAAGTAGCTTAAAATAATATAGGGTATATCATAAAGTAGCATAGATAATTTTTTTTTAAAACATAGAAATAAACCTATTTATTATAATAAATTATGATAATGAATTATGTTAACTAGTAATGAAACATGATATTTACATATTGATATTATAGTGAAATTAGTAAAATGCAATGAAATTATTTCACTTTTAAGGTCCCATAGTGATTTAGGCTAATAAATTGCACCCCACTTTTGTAGTAATGTTAATGAATTAGTGTTGAAAACTTGTTTGCAGAATCTTTGTACAAAGAGCCTTAGAATAGAGAACTCATGTGTACAAAGTTTTAGTATAGAGAATTTGTGTAGATGTAGTCTTAATACAAAAATCTTTCATATGTAAAACTTGTGTACATAGACCCTTAGTACATAAAACTTGTGTACAAATATGGTCTATTGTGATTTGTCACTTAATTTGCTACCTTTGAAGGAAACTTAAAGAAAATTCAATGAATGCATAAAAAAACCCAATCTCCCTTCATAAAATAGACCTCATAATTAACAATTTCAATCCCCACTCCTTTCTTTTAAAATCCCTCAACTTCTAGCTCACGTATCACATACTCAAAATGTTAAGGCTAAGTTATTCAAGGAACAAAACATCATAATATCCATGTATGATAGGTCCAACAACATACTGGATTTTTGCACAATAAGATAGAAAAATAGGAAAAGAATGTTTGATTTTTGTGCATCTCAATTGAATCTAAGTTACAAGTATAACTTGAGCAAGAACAATTATGTTTCCATATGCAAAAACATATAACACATCAATTGTCGCTTCTTCAACTTGCTTCAAGTTTATTATAGATTTTTGTTATACTATTGAATTTTTTATACACTATTGAGTTTACAGTTTGAATGTCATGGTCAATCATAAATAAGTCATGGGCCTACATATGCTTGTGCACTCACATCATTTTATGAATATGAACAAAAATTCACATTTTATTGTTGTGCACACGTCTGCAAATGTGCAACCCCATGGCAAAGATTATCATGATTAACACCTTAAAATCAATAGTATAAACTAAGCAAGCAAGTTGAAAAGGTTGATACTTCATCCAATATATTTTTAAGCATGAGGGTCAAGTTCACAAGTTATCAATTTCACCCATTTAAATTTTGTAGTCTTATCAAAATTGAATGAACTTTAGTTTGCCCTCCACTATCAATAAGTTCAATGTTATGAAACCAACACAAAATTAAACAAAACTCTAGCTAAACAAAAGGATTGAATTCGCCAAGTTTTGACATGGTCCCAATGTTTTGGACATAATTTGTTTTGTCCTAAACCTTCAAATCTACAAAGTAAAATCTATGAACTCTCGATGATTCTTATGTACAACTTCTATTTACAAGTCTTACTATGAGTTAAAACTATTGGACCTTTTTCTTCTTCATTTTGGCTAGCTTGCATGCAAATTCATTCGTCAAATTTGGACACGTGTTGTTTTTTGAGGTATTGCTTAGCCCTTGACTTTGGTGTCACCTTTTCCTTAAGTCCAATGTTTCTTGGATTGCTATGGTGGGAATTTTCCACCTATGTTTGTGATCCTCTAGGAGCCACATTTATTGTTCATCACAATACAAATTAGTACTTATTTACATCTTATTACGCAATAAACAAGTTAAATGAATTAAAGTAAAATCAAAATTGGAAGTTAACTAATTCACTTGAATTGAAGTTTGTTGGGTGGGACAATGGAGTTTTTTTTACACTTGGCAATTCTTCCAATGATGGCAGCCTTCCGCTTCTAGGAGTACCTAGGAGGAGCTACACCTTCCACATCTTCTAAAAGATTGTTGACATGAACTTCTTGGCCAATCAATGCTTGGGAATCCTCTTGAGCACGAATGAGTACACTAGAAACTTGTACATACATCACAAACAACTATTAGCGAAACAATTACATGTATGACCTCGGAAAATGCCAATCTAAACCTTAATCTATAATGCTTAAATGTATTGAAATTTGGGGGAAAAAATAATAGTAGAAAAGTTTAAATGCCACCTTGAAGGGAGTTGACTTGGTTGGAAGGAATTGTCTTTGCATTTGTAGGTAAGTCATCTAATGTGGAGGCTTTCACTTTTGGAATGAATACCTAGGAAGATATGAACCTTCCAAATCTTGTGGAGCAATGTGGAAATTAATTTCTTGAGTTCCCAAAGCTTGGGAAACCTCTTGAACAAGTGTGAATAAATTGGAACCTTCTGCATAAATCACAATTGGTTATGAATTCAAGACAATTTACATGATGAAAATGCATATTTGAATTGAAAAGTAAAATGGGAATGTAAGAAATATTCAAAATCTAGTTCAAAACTTGTGGGCCTTGTATTTGTGCCTTGCATTTTTTGTTGAATAAGATCCACAAGAAACTCAACATCATCTTTATTTGAATTGTTCAACTCTTTTGGGAGCTGAAAGGTTGGCATAATTTGGACATTTGAAACATGTTGTTCCTATTATTCATCCAAGATGCACTTCTCCAATTGTAGCTTAAAAAGCGATTCAACCTTGTTATTGGAAATTGTTAAACCGATTTTTGGACTTTGGGTTGCTACTTATCAAACAACTTCATTACTTGACATTAAAGGAAGACTAATATGGTTGGCCACTTGTAAATTGAGCCTTCTCACCACAAGCTTTCTAGAACATCTATAACCCAATTCAATCTTTTTCATTGTAGAGGTGTCAGCTACACATAATACAAACACATTCATCACATGACCAAACTTATTTCCTCAATTTCCATAACTTTTGACAAAACTCTTGTTTATTGTTATGAAACTATCAAAAGTTATGAATTTGGACCAATAACCTTCCAATATTGCTTCCTCATTTTCCATCAAATTATTTATTGACATTAAATTAAAATCATTACCTATTGTTTATCCATCACCCAAGTGCAACCACAAACCACTACCTACTTATTTTCCATCAATTAAGTGCTTGTCCGACACCCAAATGCAATGATAAACCACTACCTACCGCATTATAAGAACCAATTCCTATTCCATCAATTAAGTGTTTGTCCAACACCCAATTGTTATCCTAAACCACTATAATGCTGCAATTTTAGGAACAAGTACTTTTCCATCAACCAAGTGCTTGTCCCATCACCCAATTGTTATCCTAAACCACTACAATGTTACAATTTCAAGAACAAATACTTTTCCATCAACCAAGTACTTGTCCATCACCCAATTGCTATCCTAAACCACTATATTGCTGCAATTCCAAGAACCAATTACTTTTCCATCAACCAAGTGCTTATCCATGTCACCCAAGTGATCCCAACCATTTTCCACTATATTTATAGGAACTAAATGATTTTCCATCAACCAAATGCTTATCCATCACCAAACTACTACTCACAATTAGTTACTATTCGTTTCTAGCAACATGGTGCTTATGACATGACCACAACCTGCTTATTGTTATTACTAGATCAACTAAGTGATTATGACAACACACTACTATTTCCAAGGGCTTATGCACTTGATCTTTAAATCAATTTAATAGAAAAGAAAAAAATGGGTTTCAATTCAACTTACTTGGAAGAATATCAATCAAAGTGGCCTCCAACAAAGATTGCTTCATGTCTTCCCACAAAATTTCAATCCCCATGTTATTATTTGGTTACTTCATGGCATCATCTTCATCACCAAAACCCCAACTTCTCATCCAATTTAGGTGCAAAATTTGCCCACACAAAACATTTGTTATTGTTCCTCAAAAGTTCTCCCAAACAAAATGGGCGGTACATATGTTTACAAGAAATAACTGCTATGTCATTACAATGGAAACTTCAACAACAGAATCCACAAGGTTTGACAATTGGAAAATTGGGTTGTCATAACTAACATGCATGTTAGGATGAAGAATGGGTTTAGGCCAAAATGTTCTTCCACTTTTCAATTTCATCTCCTCAACCTATTTGTGGCCAACTTTTTCTTCATCCTCTAACATGAGGATGCTTCACCTTGCCTGGGCTATGACATCTTCAACCTTAGACCAATTTATTTCAATGTCTACAACCAATGCCTCCCCTAGCACAACATGCTCATTTTCCCCCTCCAACATGGACCTCCAAATATCTAATTGTTATTGGAGGGCATCATATTCATTTTGAGTAAATCCTAACTTGGTAATGGCTACATGGATAGCTTCAAGTCTACTTTCTACGATGGAAGTAGATGTAACTTCCATCTTCTTAGTTTCCACCTACATGCATATAAGAGATTAGGTCAAAAGGAAAGAAAACATCTTTCATAATGTTTGAAGTCTTCACAACTAATGGATCAAAGCAAACAAAAACAAATGCAAACCAAAGAAAACTTGAAAACACACAAGATAAACAAACAAACCCTAAAATATATCTTTTCCTCAAACAACTTGATATTTCGCTACAATTGCTTTTGTTGAGATTCAATTCAACCTAATGAGGCTTTTGCATCAAGTGCAATTGCCTTCTAATCTTCCATGTTGAACCTTAGCCCTATGAGTTTATCGAAGAGTTTAGTTCTTTTAACCTCTAGATGTAAAATCTTGAATTTGCATCACTCTATGAGTTCTTGCACAAGATTGTGCACCTCACTTATTTTTTTCATCACTATTTTTAAAACACCATATGGACACATTGTAATAGGTTGTTTATCTTATGCCTCCACACTTAAGGCAAAAAATGGTGAGTTCAAAAACTTACACTCAAATTTGGCAAATCATTCACCCCCGCTTTTCCCAGACAACTCTTCAAATCCACTTTTCATTATTCTTGTTTTTTCTCTCCCAACGTTCTCCTAAGCTGTTGAAGCAGTTGCCTTCATTCAATTTACTTTATGACCCTTTTCTTATGCAATGTACACCTTCACAAACCAAATCATCAACTCATTGTTGGTGACTTAGTCTATACCATAAACTTGCCAATAGAGCCGCAATGGGTCCTTCTTAGTTTTAGGGTGGAAACGCAGATTGGTAGTTTTGTACCCATCAATGCAAGATCCAAAAACCTCAACTATGTTTGCAACAAACACAATTTGTGTGGAGAATAAACCTCATGTTTGCCCTAAGGTTAAACCTTTTTGTTGTTGAGCTTCCTAACGGTCTTGAAATATTTTTCTATTTTATTTTTGTACTCAACATGATCCCATGGTGGAAACTCAAAACAAACCTCCTTCATCTTCTTCTTTGCCTTCACCATGATGTTTTTTTCACACAAGTTAAACAAATATGTTATCTGAACTTTGAAAATCTGTTATTTTGTGCAATCTCTCATGCAAGCTCTATCACACAACCACAACAAAAGAAAACCACAAGGAAGACAATGAACCCAAAATGTGTGAAAACCGAACTTCATATCAATGATTGGTGTAAAAGTCAAGTGCATTGCCTTGGCACAAACAAATTTCAAAAATAGTGCGTTTTCATCCTTGCAATCAACAAGCATTTTTATGCTACCACATGGGTGTTGAATTTTTTAAACTATTTTCTAAGTAAAGGACCAGGAAAATGGGTGTGGGTCATTATTTTGTGATTGCACCCATATGTGTGAAAGGCCTATGGCATATTGATAAGTGCCCTCCTATTTCCACAATGCAATGTTCCACATTACAAATAAACACGAGTGTCAAGTGCACAACAAATATCAATACACACAAAATGACAATTGGGACCCCAACTCCATATTATTATAGTTTTTTAGTTAAATTTTGAATTGGGGCTCTCTAGCACCATAAGCATTGGTTCTATTCTAATGACTTAAGTTATTGTGTGGATGGGTTTGCACGAAAGTTTGCCATTGCTAGGTTGCAAGTCTTGACTATATGGCCTATTAAACACAATGTCAACTTCATTTAGAAATAGGTATCATGTTTTGAAGAGGTTGGGTTTCTTTTCGACCCAAAATGAAGGAACCTCAAGAATCTATTTATCCATAGAAGGATGATACTTTAAAAAGTTAATATGTGCCATAACACTATTGACTTGAAATTGATGAATGATAATATTTAATAAATGTAGATGAATGGGGTTAATGAGTTATGCATTTTTCCTTTCAAGTATTTGAAAGGTTGTACATGGAGTTTCGGGCTCAATTTTCTTGTCATGATTTCATGTTATTAGTTTGTTATTGAATCTTGGGATAAGCCTTAAATGTTTAATGAACTTATGTCACAATAAATTTATATGTCATTTTGATTATGGAAGAGATCACTAAAGAAAATATATATGTCTTTGGTGAGTGATTTCTCATAAGGTTAAGTCTTTAGATGCATGTGATGAGATCCCCATTGTAATTCATAGAAAAACCAAGTTTTAGACTAGTGAACAATCTTAGCTAAAAAACATGCAAGTTTCATCTATTGTATTGTAAGTGTTTTTGTATAATGTATGGATGGTGTGTGAAAATTTAGTTTGTGTAACCTAGTTATGTGCTAATAAGGATTTAATTGAAAGTTAAACCTTCACAAATTCAAACCTTTCCAAGGATACAAAACTAGTAGACAATGACATGTCTCCCCAAAAAATGAATGTTAAAAATAATACATAAATAAGTTTAAAATAATGCACTACTAATAAAACATTGTGCAACATAATGATTGGGTTAAGTCAATATGATACGAAGGCCATTGTCCTTGGGTGAACATGTTTTACAAATGTTATGTTTGTTGCCATTTCAATTTTTTTGTGACACTAAAATAGGTTGCCTCAAATGAGAGACATGATTCAATGTCTAATAAAGATTATATCTACAATATTGAAGAAATGAAACTTGAGACCTCATCTATTTTTGTGCTAGGTGAAACCTTTAGTTGTATAAGGGCATGCATGAGGTAGAACCAAACATGGGCATGAGGGATTCACTATGTAGGAATTTGTTTTCAACCCAATGATATGAAATGGATATGTAACTAGATGTATTTAAATTTATTATGTATGTAATTGCATATGGGTTAAATTTGGTAATTTACTTAATAGTTAAATTTCATAATATAATTATGGTTTGGTCATAATTTCAATTAATGTGCATGATTTTCACATGATAATTCTTGTCAAAATTCTTTTTCACATTAATGTGCATTGATTCACACATGATAATTCATGTGCAAAATTTTTACCACATTATTGTGCATTGACTCACATATGATAATTCATGTGCAAAATGTTTATCACATTAATGTGCATTAACTCACACATGATAATTTATGTAGAAAGTCTTTGTCACATTAATATGCATTGATTTACACATGACAATTCACATGGAAAACCTACCACAATAATGCACATGTTGAATCACATGGCTCCCCATGTGATGTGTAAACTTTTGGAAAATTTCTTGTTTAGTTTTCTTTTGGTTAGTATATAAATGGGTATTTGTGACCTTTGGAAAAAAAAACCTTCACTTGATGAAAACAAATTGTTGTATGAGTGCAAAGTTTGATGGAATAGAATTGTGAAGGGAATTAAAATTTTAATCTTCAAAGGTTTTGGTAAAGTTTATGAATGTGTGAAATACATGGTAGAAGAATGGTGTGGCGTAATCGTTACACACAAAAAATAGAAAAATGAAACAATATTTGTGCAAACAAAAATATAGGTTTCCATAGTTATGTAATAAACATACATAATTTCAATCCTATACTCATTTGTTGGTCTACAAATATCATAAGGGGAAAACATTAAAAATGAAAAAGGGTGTTTTGAAATGCCTTGTTTCGTTGGCATCATGGTTTTTGATATGAATGTTTTCACATAGGGGAAATTACACTTGATAACGTGCCCTCCTAATAGACTAGCAAAATCCCACACAAACAAAGGATTTTCCCAAAACCTCGAATTGTTGTCTATGACTTTTAGTAGCAATTAGGGACCTAGATTTTATTCTTGTGAAGTTCAACCCTTGCCTTATTATGGCTTTACCTTAAGCCTAAGAATCAAATCAAAAGGATGAGTTACTATTGTAGTACATGGGCAGGTTGAGAACATAAATGCTAAATAATTTATTTATTTAAAAATTGAAGATTCATCATCTGATTTTTAAAATTTGAAAATTCAATATATATTAAATTTAGATATTAAATTATAACTCAAATTTAGCGTTATCTTATTGTCCTTGTGGTCAATCTGTTCACAAGTAATGTATTACTTTGTACTAGGCTAGGGTTCAATTCCAAATTCATGCAATCTAATTTTTTGACAAAAGGGCTATTTTTTTCCCAAAAACTTCAGCATGATAAAAATAATTTAATTTATGCCAAAGTCACCCATGTACTAGGGTATCAGTTTGAGGATTTTAAGACAATTCTAGATTACTTTTAGTATTGTTGGAAAAGCACTCCAAGAAATTTCCTAGGGTACTCGGAAGGCACCTTATGCCATGAATATCCTTCCTGGAGATCATAAACCTATCCTTTAGAGCGAGGAGGATTGAAAGGCTTAAGATCCATCTCACTCTAAAGAAATAGACATAAAAACTAAGAACTTGCTCCTACATCCCAAAATCTACCTATGTCTAAGTTAATTATTGCACTTAAAAGTGACAGGAAAGCCCATTGGAGGTCAATGCTCCCAAACTAAGGGCATTTCCTAGGCCCCCCAACTTTTGTAGATTTTTTCCCAGTTGGTATGTATGTGGTCTCTTCATACCACTATTTACAGATTTAGCTCTCAGCAAAAAAAAGAACATAACACAAATTGTCAAAAAATCATACATACATAATTTCCACTAATGTGAATCAGTGGTAGAGACTATTAAATTATATGGCCTAATGGTAGGGTTTACAGTGTCTTGACCATGAAGAATTTAAGTTGAACTATTTTCACACATACAAAGGTTTTTTGTGAAAAAGTTGGCCCTACTACAACAGGTTCCAGCAGGTAGCCAAAATATAAAAGGATTCTTAATGTTTTCTACATTCATATCTGATCTATAGCACAAGTTGGCTACATCACAAAATTGAACCAAAAGAAAAACCTTGCGTGGATGCAAAGCATCAGCAGCCTCAAAAGTCAGCACACAAATGCACAAAATAGCCACTGTCTTTATAGGACTCTGTTGTTGACAACTGAACAAAAGGAAGGAAGGAATGAACCATTGGGTGTGACTGGGAGAGCCGGTTTTTGCTGGTGCTTGCTTCGGAGACGGGTCTTTTGGTCTCAACTCTAGTTGACAACTTATCCATAATGAGATTAAAAACATGAAAAGAGAAGCACAAAAATGATGAGCAGCCCAACAAGGAAAATTGTACATTATTGCATTCCAAACATGGCAGTTCCTCTCAACTGAACTGAGAATATGGCATCTAAATCCTCATAATAAGTTAAGGAAAGGCCTCCACCATATCCCCCTTTTCTTGTCAAATTAACACATGCACCACACATCTTTTCATCCATGTTTTCATCCATTCACAGGGAATTGGACTGACACATGTTGTATATAATACAGTGTAATTATATTGATAGTTGCAACTGATGATGTTGCACACTTCTTTGCTGAATATCTATTTATTTATTTATGTATAACAATTTCAAATTTATTTTTCCAAAATTTCAATGATAAAGGAAAAAGTATGCAAAAAACATCTTGTGTTGTGTGTTTGTAATAGTAACCCAATGATTTTCAATTTAAAACAATTTCAACAAATTTCAATTATTTAAAAAATAATTGACTAGACCTATTGCAAATTATTTTGTGCCCAACATGAGTTGTAGGTACAGTATGCGAGTCAGCACATACCAATGCACCGATTCATTGGACACCCATTATGACTCAGTTGTGGATAAACCCACAACTGAGTTCCCAAGATTCAACCTTAAAAAAACGTACTACTTCTATGACATTCCTCCTGCCTTCACACTGCCTATCAAACTACCCAGGTAAGTCGTTGAGTATCATTGGTAAGTAGGTAGATAATTTAAGTGGTTATTATGTAGGTAGGTAATTAGGTTAATGCACTTGGTGGTTACGAGGTAGGTAACATGTGGATCATTAGGGAACAACTAAACATCCTTAGGTGAGTTGTGTTTGACATAAAAACAATCAATAATGATTAGCCCTGCATAAAGTCCTTTAATGCAATATTTGACTAGTTTGATCCTCTTTTTAGATCAAAAGGTAAAATTGACTGTTGCTATTAAACACTGAAAATTATGTCAATGGTTGGCACTCACTCTCTCTAGCGCTCAATGGGGAGGGGGGTTGTTTAGCGTCTCCTCATGGTTAGTAGTTAGTACATAGTTAACCCACCCAAGGTTAGCTAATGGACAAGAATAGAATGAAAAAATGTTTCCTGTCCATATTCCATCCATCCTACATGGTGCAGAGGTGGGTTGCTCTGGTTCACTCTAACTGCAACTATATGGTGTAATTTATATATTGAAAATTGATCGTCAATATGTGAGGAAAAATTGGTAGCACATGGATTCAACCTCCTTTGGCCAATCAGGGTGGGCTAGTTGGTGAAAATCATGTGTTTTTTCAGAAGGTTTTCTTAATTGCACAAGATGACAAACTGCACACTAAATATTAATTTTTGGTGAACATTTGGATAAATTCTCAGCGCTTTTGGATCTTTCTCAATTGCGGTTTCAAGTTTCAACAAGTGGGTATTGCCCAATGGTCTTAAAGAGTCTTTGAAAAGAAAAGAAAAGAAATCAAACATTTGGATAAACTTCTTTGCACTTTGGGGATCTTTCTGAATATCAGTTTCAACAATTGGGTATATTATAGAGAGATGCTAAACACCCCAGGTCCAGCGCATTTGTTGACCTGGAGCTATTTAAAAACTCGCAGAAATCATTTATTTCTGAACATTTGGATAAACTTCTTCACACATTGGGAATCTTTCTCAACAGTGGTTTCAAGTTATTCTACCAATTGTGGATTGTGGTGGTATAAAAATAACCCTAAGTCATTTCCCCCAAGTAGAAACTTTACGCATAAGCAACTTTCTGGAAACTTGTAGCAATTGGGTTACTCCACATGAATCATGTGTGTAAAGTTTTGTTTTTAGTAGACAAAAGAAAACACTCCGTTCCAAGATGCTTTGTTGAAACATTCCTTCATATTCATCTGTGTGTCACAACCAGGCCTTCTCATTGGGTGTAAATGGTCCCCAAACGAGTAAAGTATCTGTGCGTGCAGAATAAATGTATTCCAACCTTTAATGATTGAACTCTAGAAACCAAAATACAAAAGACCCACAAAACTTTAGGAAAATAAATGAAAACACTCAGCAACCATATTGCTGCATAATATTCCCTCCCACCACACCAAATAAATAAATAATAGGTACATGCTTGATTTTTTTATAAAAAAATTGTATGAAAATCCTCCATCTAAAAAGAAGGAGAAAAACACATGAATTTTCCAGACCTGATTTGATCCCTTGCACCAATAGAGCTAATAGTAACAGAGTTTAGTCCCATTTAGAGTTCATTCTCATTTCAAGTCATACCCATTTTTTCATTAAATTATTCTCTTGCATTATTTTCTCTAAAATGGAAAAAAGGAAGAAATTCAAAAAAATTGTTATAATGAGTAATTCCTAAGACACAGTGGTTTTAGCTTGTTTGGGTGGTTTTTTAGCAGTCCAATTTGAACCTATAATTTGGCCAGCCATTACCCCCAGTAGTACCCATAGTGGCAGGTAGGTTACAAGAACCTATTTTCAAATAGGCCAAAATATGAAAAAGGGGTCCAACAGCCTGAATTTGAGTATTTTAGAATTTCCACAGTTGAGAATAAGTACAACTCTAACAGATTGCTAGAGTTTCAGGCTATCAGTTTGTCAGTGCACAATATGAGGGGATAGGTTTGATACCTCATTGGAGTTATCTAGCTGATGCTTCTTAGCTCAGTCCTTGTGAGCTCCACCCAATGGGGCTGGAACCTAATAAATTGTGTGTTGTGTCTATCCAGTCATGTTAGTTTTTGACAAAAATTGTGTGATCCGATATGTACTATTTATTTGTTGTCATAGTCTGTTAGAAAACTATTGGGGTTGATCCAATCTGCTGTATAAGGTACTCCAAATTCTTATTGATCTCATCCAAATCCAGATTATCTCTAGAGTCACCTTGGGTTCTGAGAAATGAAGAAGGGTTGGGTTCTGAGAAACGAAGATGGGTGAGATCAGTTCATTCTTTGAGGTACAGCAACCTTAAATTTATAATAATAGAGTTATCTGTAAAGTCACGCGATTAGGGGGCGAGAACAGCCAGTTTTGGCATAATAGTGCATCAAACGCTTAAGTGGGAATGAAAATTTACAAAAGGAAATAACTGGGACTCAAACTAGTTTTTTCACCAATTTTGGTGGTAAACTGAGTTTCATCCTGTGTTGCCCTTTTCCTGCTTTCACTGCTTCTACCTGTACAACTACTATAATTACTCTCGAACCTTGTGCATTAAATGCTGACTTTCAGCATTTCATACCCAGATTTAATAAAATTTCATTATTTTGCGAATACCACTGAAAGAGGGGATAGGGGGCGAAAGGAGAGGAGATAGGGGGTGAAACAGAGGGTGACTTTATGGATAACTCTAATATATAGTTTGAGTTCATCTCAAGGGTCATATATTGCGTATTTTTAAACTTTGGAGCCTGATCCAATATAGGCCCGTAGTAAATGCAAGTTGTTAGTGAACTCAGACAAGAGCATTCTATGAAAATAACGCCTCATCAACTTATTTGTACTTGGTATGGATGAGATATTTGAATCCCTTAGATGGAAGTAGGGTGCATTGGGTTTGTGGGCAGCCATCACACAATTTGGCTGTGGATTTCAATGTTGCCATTAGGTTTTTGCAAGAGTTTAACCCTTCAAAAACTTGAACCTTTTTGAGGTCAACTCACAAATTGCACACAAACTATTGTCACCAAATACCTAACATTGAACCTCCCACACTTGAAGACTATTTTTTTCAAGAAAATAAGCTTGGTGTCTTTTTAAATTGCCATCTGTGAAATCATTCATCCTACCATGATAAGCAAAAGGTTACCTGAGCATTTTTGAAGCTTGGCTACTTATATTGTAAGTAGCCGGGATCTGAGGTCTTTTTTGTAAGCAAAAATAGAAGGCTCTCCAGTACCCTTCTACTCTTTGCAAATGTCTTTCATGTTTGGCACGTTGAATTAAGTCGTCAAATGGAGGGATCTGATACCAGCGCTGGAAAGATGCATGTTTGGCATGTTGAATCAAAATCATTGAATGCAAGTAAGATGCATGTTTGGCATGTTGAATCAAAATCATTGAATGCAAGTA
>Ga0116230_10002631_pt1 | contig 17300 bp, 13 predicted proteins | sample S1TSphfallax_3_FD_88678 | JGI IMG/M metagenome (GOLD analysis project Ga0116230, IMG submission 88678) | Host-associated microbial communities from peat moss isolated from Minnesota, USA - S1T2_Fd - Sphagnum fallax MG | ecosystem: Host-associated > Plants > Peat moss > Unclassified | place...
GCTCAAGGGCGATCACTTCTGCGGCGGGAATTTCGGCATGGAACTCGAGGGCTTCAGGCGTGTGGGGCCGCTGGATGAGACCGAGCTCGTGCGCTATTGCGAGGATCCCGAATGGGCCTACCGTGCGCTCAAGAAGGGCTATCCCATTCATTTTCTGCCCGCGATTGCGGTCACGCATCTGCATTGGCGCGATGACGCGAACATGGCTGTGGTGTACGCCAACTATGCTCGTTCGCAGGGCGGTTGGTTCGGCCGTGAGTTGCGCCGGGGGCACCTGTCGTTCCTCGTGAGGCTCGCTTATGAGCTGCTGCGCGGCGGGAAACGCTGGTTCGTGGGCACAGTGCGCAAGGATTACCTGCGCAAGGTGAACGGGCGCGCGTTCGTGGTCGATCTGCTGCGCGGCTTGTCGCTGGGATTCAACGAACAGAAAATCGCGCGGCGCCGTGCCAGCTAGCGAAGAGAGCCGCGCCGGGCGCGCCGTCATCTGGAACGGCATCCAAAAGATCCTCTCCAAAGCGCTGTATCTGCTCGGTACGCTGGTCCTCGGCCGTCTGCTGACCCCGCAGGATTTCGGTCTGGTCGCCATCGCCGCCGTGGCGGTGACCACCGCGATGGGTGCCACGGAAACCGGAATGACGACCGCCATCGTCCAGTCCTCGGTGCGCGATGACGGCCACTACGACTTGGCGTGGACGGTCAACGTGCTCCGGGGTGCGCTCGTCTGTCTGGCGCTCCTCATCACGGCGCCGCTGATAGCGCGGTGGTTCGACGACCCTCATGCGGTGCTGCCCATCCGGCTGCTGGCCCTCGTGCCGTTGATTGCCGCCATTGCGAGCCCGCGGCTCGCCGATCTCATCCGCGAGTTGAATTTCTCGCGGCTGGCGCTGATCGGCATCGGTACGGTCGTCATGGAACTCGGTGTATCCGTCGCGCTCGCGGCGCGCCTCGGCGGACTCGCGATCATTCTCGGCAAGATCGCGGGCGCCACCATGCTCACGGCGTCGAGCTTCATCGTCGCACCCCACAGGCCGCGCCTGCGTTTCCGACACTCGGCCGGTCAGCAGCTCATCGCGTTCGGTCGTTGGATGTTCGCCATCGCGATCTTGGGCGTGACTTCGGATCTGCTCTTGAAGATCTTGATCTCGACGCGGCTCGGGGTGGCGAGCCTGGGGTTGTTCTCGTTGGCCGACAAACTGGCCGAGACCCCGAATCAGCTGGCGAACGAGGCCGTCGGTGCGGTCGCGATGCCGTTGTACACCCAGCTGCGCGCCGATCGGCCGCGACTCACGGCGGCCGTGCGCTCGCACGTGATCGCGCTGATGTGTTTCCTCTTGCCGGCGACCGCCCTGTTGGTGGCGCTCGCCGGCCCGTTGGAACAGCGCGTGCTGGGGCCCGCCTGGGCGGGTACCTCGCCGATGGTCGTACTGCTCGCCATCGGCTATTTGTTCGAACTCCTGTTTCAGGCGATCACGCCGTTGTTGACCGCCACCGGCGCGGTGCCGCGTTTGTTCATCGTGGATCTATTGCAATACATCGTATTGATCGGCGGTATGGCGACGTTCTCAGGAACTTTCGGACTGGTCGCGGCCGGCATCGCCCGCATCCTCGCCAGCCTCGTCGTGGTCGTCGCCGGCATCAAAGCGGCGCCACCGATATTCGGCGCGATTACCCTCCCGCTGCTTCGATCCGGCACCATCCTGACGACGCTGGCGGCGGCGTGCGGGACCGCGGCGTATTTCACCGCGCAGTCCGTGCCCGACGCGGTGGGCGTCGTCGTTGCGGGCGCCGTGGGAGGCCTGCTGTTCCTCGCCGGTGCGTGGCTTTGCGACGGCATTTTCAACGTCGGCATTCGCGAGAACTTGGGCACGTTCTTTCCGGTTTTGGCGCCACGGCCACGTCCCACGTCGGCATGAACGGTAGCGCGCGAGACTCGCTGGCGCGCAACGCCGTGCTGTACCGCTGCGCCATCGCGGTGTTGTGTGCGGCTGTGTTGTCCGGACTGGTCGAGCCCCTGATGGCGATGACGCGCTGGGTGCCGCTAGACCCGAATGAAGGCTGGAATGCCTTCTTTGCGCAGATCGCGATGCGCGGTGGCAATCTGTACCCGCCGCCCGGCAGTTTCATCGTCAACAATTATCCGCCCGCGTCGTTCTATATCGTCGGTGCGATCGGCCGCATCATCGGCGACAACATCTTCGCCGGACGCATCGTGGCGCTGCTCAGCATGACCATCGTCGTGGTGAATGTGTACTTGTGGGCGCGCGCGGCCGGATCGGCGGCGCGCATTGCGTTGCTGGCCGCCGCGCTTACGGCGACGTACGCCGTTACCTATGCCCGTGGTTATGCCGCCATCAATGATCCACAGTGGTTGGCGCATGCGCTCATGACCACTGGCATGGTAGTGATGTGGCGCGGCAACTCCAGCACGTGGGCCATCGTGCTCGGAGCGTCCATCATGCTGCTCGGGGGATGGACCAAGCATCTGCTCGTTCCCGTGCCCATCGCCACCACCTGGTGGCTCGTGCGACGGTCCCGATCCGCTTGGGCCACCTGGTTATCGTGGTCGACCTTTGGACTGGTGCTGTCCGGTTTCCTGGTATGGGCGGCGTTCGGCGGCGCCTTCTTCGAGAGTCTGCATGCCGCCCGGCAATACTCCGTCAGGCAGGCGATCACCGAGAGCGCACGCGCGCTCAAGTGCTTCGTGCCCATCATGATCCCGTCACTCGCGCTGCTGTGTTTCCCCCGGCGCAACGAACGGGCCGAGTTCGCCGTCGCCTACTTGGTCAGCGCGGCGGTGGTGGCGGTGGCCGCATCGGGCGGTGTCGGCGTCGACATCAATGCGTTCTTCGATCTCATGATCGCCGGCAGTTTGTGCGCCGCCTTCGCCCTCGAAGCGGTATGGGACCGGCCGCTGCCGGGCCGCTTCGGGGCGTGCCACTGGGGTCCGGTGCTCGCACTGCTCGTCAGCGGCTCCCTGGGCGCCTATGCCGCGAGCCTGGTGCCCGGAGTCTTGCGGGATATCGAAGAACTCGATGCGCTCGAGACCGAGACGCTGGCGGCGACGCGCTTGCTCGCCGCGCGAGCGCACGGCAGGGCTGCGTGCGAAAGTCCGGAGCTGTGCTATTGGGCCAAGAACGATTTCAATTTCGATTTTTTCAACTACGGCCAGCGGCTCAAGGTGGGCAAGCAGCCGCTGACCCCGTGTGAGGCCGTGTTCGACGGACGGTTCATATCGATGGTGCAGCTCGACCGCTACAAGCACGGCGAAGGCACGCCGCAGTTGCCGGCGTCATGCAATGCGCTGATTCGTTCGAACTACCGGCTGGTGATGCGAGCTTCCTTCGGCGACGTGTTCGAATCGAAGGACGCAGTCGAGTCCAAGGGCGTGGCCGAGTCCAAGGGCGTGGCCGAGTCCAAGGACGCGAGCGGGCCAGGGGCCGCCTTGCGATAGAAATCAAACGTATGACGGTACGGCGTGTCCGTCCGATACCGCCATGCACCGAACTGCGGCATGACGAAGCGCGTGAAGCGCGCGATGCTGGGGACGGCGTCCAGATCAAAGGGCGTGCGTCGCGGAATGTCATCCCAGCCGAACACCAGGTGACCGTCATCGCGCAGGCAGTCGTAACACTGGGCGAAGGCGCGTTCGCACTGGGATGTGCGGTCGAGACCCCAACCCAGAATGCCATTGCAGATGATGAGGTCGAAAAAATTGGCCGCAAAGTGTCGCGCGACTTCCTCGAGCGGGGCAATCACATGCTTATCGGCGCCGAACCTGCGAAGGTCTGGATCGGGTTCGATGGTCCAGTAGTTGCGGCCGGCGAAGAATTCGCGTTCGTAGTGGGAGGTGTAGGTGTTGCAGCCGACGAACAAGACGGTCTTGAACCGGCTGTCGGCCTGGTAGAACGGGAAGATGATCTCCTCGAGCACACGCCGGTCTTCGGTGTTGAGGGGCGTATGCAGACCGAGCTGCTTGCGGATTACGCGCTCTGCATAGCCTTGTTCGGTCAGCAGCGGCCCGATGCTGCGCCATCGGCTCTGTGGTGGTTCGCCCACCGCGTCTCGGTACACGCGCGCTTCGATGGCGCGGCGCGCACTCTCACGTCTGTTCATGTCCATTACTCCCCGCTGCAGTTGCCGACTTTCAATGTTGTGTGGGTCGCCGCGAAGGCGTGATCGGAATCACGTTAATCGCGGGATTCGTCGTTATGTCCTATGTTAGCCTTCAGTGCGAAATGCGCCCCGATACCATCGCCTTCATCAGCACGTATGAGCATCCGTCGCGCGACAGCATTGAGGCTACGGTACGCGAGGCGTTTCCGGAACTGCGTCTCGACATAATCCTCGTCAAAGACGTGGTCAAGGAGAACCTTCGCTGGCTGCCGGTCAACATGGGGTATGTCGCAGCCGAATACGGCGCTCGATTGGTTCGGCGCGATGCGACCCTGCGCGACAGTTATTTCCAGACCAGCTATCTCTTGCGCCGGATCCATCAATCGATGAAGTCCCGCATCGATCGAGAGCGCCATGTATTTTCGTTCCAGACCCAGTCGTTGTACGACACGAGCGTGCCGGGAGTGCCGCATTTTCTCTACACCGATCATACCCACCTGTCGAATCTCGAATCGGTATTCTTCGACAAGCGGCGTCTTCGGGCTCCCCGCTGGCGCGCACTCGAGCGCAAGATCTATGAAAACGCGACTCGCGTGTTCACGCGCAGCCACAACGTGCGCAACGATCTCCTCAAGCACTATGGCATCGCGCCCGCCAAGGTCCAGTGCGTCTATGCGGGTGCCAATGTCAATATCGCGCACGATGCCGCGCCGAGGAACGACGACTATGCGAATCAGCGCATCTTGTTCGTGGGCGGTGATTGGGAACGCAAGGGGGGGCCGGATCTGGTGGCCGCGTTTCGCGAGGCGCTGCGCGTCGCGCCGCGCGCGCACCTGGTCATCGCCGGCGCGAGGCCCGGGCTCGATCTGCCGAATTGCACCGAGCTCGGCCACGTTCCGTTGGCCGAACTCAGCGCCCAATTCGCGCAAGCGTCGATTTTCTGTCTGCCGACGCGACTCGAGCCGTTCGGCATTTCGGTGCTGGAGGCGATGTTGCATCGTCTGCCCGTGATCGGCAGTTCCGAGGGGGCCTTGCCCGACATGATCGAGGACGGCGTCACGGGCCGATTGTTCCCGCCGGGCGACATCGTGCAGCTCACCAGGGCACTCATCGACCTGTTGCAGAATCCGGCGCGCTGCCGGGAGTTCGGCGAGGCGGGTTACCGTCTGGCGAGCGACCGTTATACTTGGTCCGCGGTCGCGGCGCGCATGCGCACCGAAATACTGAGTGCCTTGGCCGCGCCATGATGCGGGTTCGCCATCGCGTGGGGGGCGGCCATGGTTGACGTCGTCGATCACAGCTCGATCATCGAGGAAGAGGAACGGCGTGCCGGTCGCTCCTCCACCGGCAAGATTTCCGTTGGAAAGGCGAGCCTCGTCTTATTGACCCTTCTGGTGCTGCCCGCGCTGATTCGGCCGCAGCGCCTCGACAAATTGGCCTTCGATGAACAAACGCTGGCCGAGATCAATGCGGTCCGTCCGGATTACGTGTTCATCGGTAACTCCATGCTCGAGAGCCGCATCGACCCCAAGGTCTTGGCCGAGCGGCTCGGTGAACGCTGCTGTTTCATATTGTGGACCGGCGGGGCGGAAAGCGCCTGGATGCATCAGGCCCTTAAGAACATCGCGCTTGCGGCGGACCATACGCCGAAGACCGTGTTCATGTTTTTCCGGGATACCTATTTGACTCAGCCGACTTATCGCGCCACTGATCGATATTGGTGGAAGATCGAGCGCCTGTCGCATCGTGACGAGCCCGAGTTGACTCGCGCGATGGCACAGAGCCGCACCTGGCAGGAGGAACTCGAATACCGCCTTACCCAGGTCTATCCCATCGAGAAGGCGCGCGACCGAGTAGCCGGGTTCGTTTCATGGGTGGCGAGCGAGATTGTCACGCCGGGCCGCGTGCCGTTGGGTGGGCAGGCCGGTCAGAAATACGACGCGCTGTTCGATCTCGATAAACTGCGCAGCGTCGAAGCGGACGACACGGCATTCGGCGAAGAGGATCTCTCGGAGTTCGATTTCGCCGGTCACGTGAACTCCTCGCTCCTGCCGTCGATGGTGAACTTGGCGAAGCAGCACGGGGTCACGCTCGTGTTCGTGCGCGTGCAGCGGCGTCCGACGGCAAGCGGACCGCCGCCGCAGCGGCCGGAGCTCAAAACTTACATCGCGCACCTGCGGGAGTACGTGCTTGCCCACGGGGCGCAGTTCTATGATTTCACCGGCGATCCGGCGCTGACGCTCGATCATTACAACGATGGCGACCATATCAGCGCGGCCTGGAGGCCTCAGTCGACGGAATTGTTCCTGGAGCGCTTGTCGGGCGCGTTCAAATGATGACGGGCGCCTTACAGTGATTTTCCAAAGTCTCGACTTTCTGGTGTTCCTGATCGTGGTCGTCAGCCTGCATTGGATGCTGCCGTCGCGTTGGCGTGGCGGGTTTCTGTTGCTCGCGAGCTATGTGTTCTATGGGTACGTCCATCCCTGGTTCTTGTTCCTGTTGTGGTTCGTCACGGTGGCGGTCTACGGCTGTGCGCTCGGCATCGAGCGCCTACCGGGATATCGAAAGACGTTCTTGATGCTGGGCCTCGGCTCTTGTCTGGGCATGCTCGGTGTCTTCAAATATTTTCATTTCTTCATCGACAACGTGGTGGCGGCGCTGCGTGCGCTGGGGTTCGATGCGTCGGGACCGACGATTCAGATCGTCCTGCCGGTCGGGATCTCGTTCTTCGCGTTCCAGGGTATGAGTTACGTCATCGATGTGTACCGCGGTCAGGTGCGGGCGCGGACCAGCCTTCTGAGCGTGGCGCTGTTCAAGGCGTTCTTCCCTCAGTTGGTGGCGGGCCCCATCGAGCGCGCCACTCATCTGTTGCCACAGCTCGAGGCGCGCCGCGTGCTACGCATGGAGCTGATGGTGGAGGGTTTGTTGCTGCTCGTCTGGGGTTTTTTCAAAAAACTGGTGATCGCCGACAACGTCTCCATCATCGCCAACAAGATATTTCTACTCGCCCATCCGAGCTTTCCGCTGCTGTGGGCCGGTGTGCTGGCGTTTTGCATTCAGATCTACGCGGACTTCTCGGGCTACACCGACATCGCGCGCGGTAGCGCCAAGATGCTCGGCATCAACCTGATCGAAAACTTCCGGCATCCCTATGCCGCCTCGTCGCCGTCGGACTTCTGGCGACGGTGGCATATCTCCTTGTCGACGTGGTTTCGAGACTACGTCTACATTCCCTTGGGCGGCAACCGGGATGGCCAATTGATCGGTGCGCGCAACGTACTCATCACGTTTGGCTTGAGCGGGTTGTGGCACGGCGCGGGTTGGAATTACGTGGCGTGGGGTGGGTACTGGGGGCTGTTGATCGTCGGTTCTCGATACCTGGGAGGCTTGTTCCCGACGCAAATGTGGGCTCTTCCGGGCGTCCGATTGCTGCAAGTTGCTCTCATGTTCGTCATCACGAACATCGGGTGGCTGTTGTTTCGGGAGACCGATTTTCACGCGCTGTTGGCGGATCTATCGACGTCGCCGTGGGCGGCCTCCGCCGAGGATTGGCAGGCGGCGGCGTATTTCGCATGTTTGGTATGCCTTTATTCCATTCCGCTCATCCTGCATTACTTCGTCGACTCCGAAAGTGGTTTCGCGAGGCCGCGGGATGTCGCTGCCACGCGGTCTTTGGTCCTGCGCACGGGCTCCGCGCTCGCGATGTTCTGCACCATCCTGGTATTACGTACGGCCAACTCGGGCGATTTCATCTACTTCAAGTTTTAGCAACCCGACAGGTTGTTAGCAGCCGGCTAGTCAGCCGGCCCGCTGTTTCACGATCGCGATGTGACGCACCTCTCGTTTTGCTTCACTGAATCGACCTGAATCCCAGCAGCGCTCGCGCCTTGTCGGCCGACAACGACACATTGCGCGGTCCGCCTTCTATTAGTTAAATGGAATCGTTGAAAGGGCAAACCCGTCGCGAGGCGGGGGCGCAAAGCTTCCGGTCTGTTCGAACAGATAGCGGAGTTACCGGCAGCGGCTTTAGGGCCGTCCGTGAACACTCATGCTGTCTGTCGCCCTGGCCGGCTTGTGGGCCTACTTCGGGATCAGATAGCCATGGCAACAATGCGTCAAGCGTCGATGGGATTCATGTTCGCGGTCTGCGTCGCGGCGCTCGCGGGTTGCGGCTCGGACGACTCGGGTAGCACCACGGGCGGTGCCGCGACCAGCGGGGTCGAGGCGAGCGGGACATCGGCCAGTGGGACTACCGCGAGCGGGACCACGACGAGCAGTGCCACGGCCAGCGGTACCGCGACCAGCGGCGTCACGCAACCGAGCAACACAGTGACCGGCGTCATCACGCCAAGTGGGTCGGCCACGGTCAATACGGCACCCACGATCACCGGTACGCCGGCGACCACGCTCGTGGCGGGCACGGCGTACAGCTTCGTCCCGACCACCACCGATCCCAACGCAGCACCGCTCACCTTCAGCATCAAGAACATGCCGTCCTGGGCAAAGTTCGATGCGGCGTCGGGGACTCTGTCGGGGGTGCCCACTACCGGCAACGTCGGTTCCTATCCCAACATCGTCATCAGTGCGAGCGACGGTTCGACGAGTGCGTCGCTGACTGCGTTCGCCATCTCGGTGACCGCGCCCATCGCGGCGCCGACGCTCGACGTGACCGGCACTCCCGCATCCAAGGTCAGCGTGGGCGCACCGTATAGCTTCAAACCGGCCGCCGATGACTCGGCGGGCGCGAAGCTCGTGTATTCCATCGTAAACAAACCCACCTGGGCCACGTTCGACACGGGCTCCGGAGCGCTGACCGGCACGCCGGGAACGGCCAATGTCGGTGTGACTTCACAAATCGTCATCCAAGTCACTGACGGTACGCTTACCGCATCCTTACCCGCTTTCAGCATCACGGTGGCCTCTGCGCCGGCTGATTCCGTGGCGCTGTCCTGGACCGAGCCCACACTGAACGCCGATGGCACGCCGGCAACGAACTTGTCCGGGTATCACATTTATTATGGCACCAGTGCCGCGTCCCTCAACAAGGTCGTGACCGTCAAGAATGCGGCTGATACGAAAGAGGTTGTAAGCAATCTCGCTTCGGGAACCTGGTATTTTGCGGTGGCTTCTTACAACACGGCGAATGTCGACAGCGCGCTTACGGCCGTCGTGTCCGTATCGCTCTAAACGCCGCAACCCGGCCGACGCCCGCACAAGCCCGCAGTAGCACGGATCCCAAATTGCTCGCATCCCGCAATGAGGTAGGATGCGGCTGATGATGCGGAGCGGGATGTGGGCTGAGACCAGATTGGAAGCGCTACGAATGCTGTTCGGGGCGACGCTGCTGACGCGACTTCTGTATCCATTTTTCAATTCACCGCTGAGCCATCTGTTCTCCGATCCGCTGCGGCACTGGGAGAATGGCGGGCGCCTGCTCCACCCGAGCATCATGGGCAGCAGCGATCCCATCCTGTTTCAAGCGTGGATCTATGCAGTGCGCTCCGTCAGTGGCGATTCAGCGCCGACCGTGTCCCTGGCCTGCGGCATTCTTTGCGCCGCGATGCCCTACGGTTGGTATCGGGCATTGCGCGAACTCGAATCGCGCGAGCGCGCTATGGCCGGTGCCTTGCTCGTGGCTTTGATCCCTGAATCGATCAGCCTATACGGCTATTTCATGAATGAAACGCTGCTGCTGGCGCTGATCGGATTTTGCTTTTGGGCAACGTTGCGGGCGTATAGGAAGAGGGATGTCGCGGCATTCGCGCTCGCGGTGTTTCTATGGTCGTGCGCCGTGTTCACGCGGACGATCGTCTTGCCGATGGCCGCGGGCTGCCTGGCCGTCTTATGGATTAATCAGTCGCAAAAGATCGCCAAGGCATTCGTCGGTATCGCGCTCGCACTCCTGTTCATCGTGCCGGCGGGCCTGCATTCACGGATGCAACTGCATTTTTTCTCGCCGTTGGGCAATGCCTATTTCAACGAAATTTATGAGGCCAGTGGCGCCAAGGAGATCGTCGCGAACTACGGTCCCGAGGGGATTTATAACTTTGGCTGTCCGAGCTTCTATAACCCCTCTTTCTATCCCTTTTCGCAGTGGACGACGGATCGCACCGGTGTCGCGTCGATCGCGGTCGATCTGACGCAGGGACGGCCACCATGGAAAGCGGCACTCGAGCGCGTTACACGAGAGCGGGCGGGGCAAGAGCGGGTGTTTCCTGCATGGCGACAACGGATGGAGGCCATCGTCTACACGCTGTTCGGTCAGACCTGGCCCAATTCCGATCCTGCCACGTGGATGGGCTGGCTCACCTTGTGGAGCCGCTGGCTGTGGGCTCCCTTGATCCTCGTAGTCGCTTGGGCTCTGGTGGCCCGTCGCTTCACCGGCGCTGCGTATCTGTTGCCGGTCTGCGGTCTCGGTACGGTTCTGCTGCTGTGCCTGCAAAGTGAGAGTCCGATGGAGGCGCGTTATCGCGAACCCGTCGATGCCATTTTGGTGTGCTCGGCGCTGCTGATCGAGGGCCGGCGGCGTGCCGATGGCATCCGGATTCCGGAGATGCGCGTTGCTACGTAAGGTGAGCGGTGCACAGGGACTGGTGCGTCCGCAATCGGCAACCCATTTCACGCTTACGCTGCTGGCGATGGCGGTGGGTCTCGGACTGCTGTGGGTGTTGGCACCCGGCCATTACCCCGGCGCACAGCACGTCGATGTCACGCGGCTCATCCCGTATACGCCACTCTTGCCGTGCCTCGGCATCGTCGTCGTTATCGGGGTGGCCGAGTGGGTCTGGCCCGCGCTACGCGGCCAGCGCAGCGCGGATTGGGCGGTGGTCGCGGGCCGCCCTCGCGACCTCGCGCGCTGCGTCACACGCACTCTTGGGTTCATCAGCACGCTCGCGTTGATCGCGGGTGCCTACTGGCTATTCCCGGAGTACGCCGGTGACTTTTACGCGCCGTATTGGCGCTTCTTGCGCACACTAGCGCCGTTGGTCGTGCTGGTGCCGCTGTACTTCTGGTGGGTGGATGCGCGCGCGCTCGATGCCCATGACGAATACCTGGCATTCGGCCGGCTCGTCTGCGGCCGATGGCGCCTGCAGGATCGGACGCTGCTGCGGCGCCATCTATGCGGATGGACGGTGACGGCGTTCTTCTTGCCGCTCATGACGGTATACCTCGCGAATGAGCTGGGCTCGTTCTTCAGCGCCTTCGGTAGCGCCACGGTAGAGACCATGCCGATCTACCAGGTGTTCTATCATTTGTCCTACATGGTGGACCTGCTCTACTGCGTGGTGGGGTACACCGCGGCGATCCGGCTGTTCGACTCGCAAATTCGCAGCGTTGAGCCCACGGTGGGCGGATGGGTCGTGGCGCTCGTCTGTTACCAGCCGTTTTATTCGGTGATCGGCAAATTCTACTTGCAGTACGACGATGGATTGTTCTGGGACAATTGGTTGTCGGCATGGCCCGTCGTGCGCGGCGTATGGGCCGCCCTCATCATTGTCTTGACCGTGGTATATGCACTGTGCACCGTATCGTTCGGTTTGCGATTCTCGAATCTCACGCATCGGGGAATCATCACGGCCGGTCCCTATCGATTCACCAAGCATCCCGCGTACCTCGCGAAGAACTTGAGTTGGTGGCTCATCTCGGTGCCCTTCGTCAGCGATCAAGGGTGGGGAGCCGCGGTGCGCAACTGCGGCCTCCTGCTGCTGCTCAACGGTGTGTATTACCTGCGCGCGCGCACGGAGGAGCGGCACCTGAGCCACGATCCCACGTACGTGGCCTATGCTCTATGGATCAATGAGCATGGGATACTGCGCAGGCTGGGGCGCGCATTGCCGTGGCTGCGGTATCGGGAGCCCGCCGCGCCGGTTGCTTAGAACCGCTGCAACCTCATTTAACGGTCAAAAGGCGAGCGGAAGGGGGAGGGACTAACCCACTGCGGCGAGCGACGTTTTGACGTCAAAACGTCACGTGTTGCCAGGGTATTGCCCGCTCCCGGAGCGGGACGCGAGCCCGAAGCAGTGATCGCCTTCAACCGGTCAAATTCACCGGGCCGCGGAAATCGGGCCGCAAGCACGGCGGCAGCCAACCCCGGGGGCCCGGCACGTCCCCGGATTCACAATTATGGCGTAAAGCCCGTCGTCACCGCGGTCACGATGGGGTTCTTCGTCGGTGCAGCGGCACCGATGAATTGGGTGATGGTCGTCCCGCCATCCGCGACCCAGACGTTGCCGGAGCCGTCGATGGCGACGGAGTAGGCGCCGGAAATGGCGCCCGAGCCGAACCCGTCCGCAGGCGACAGATTGGTCGAGCCGTCCGCGGTGAACTCCGTGAGGCTGCTGGCTGCCGGCGTATTTGAGTTCTGAGGCGGTACGCCCTGATTAGCGACCCAAATGTGGCCGGCACCGTCGATGGCCAGACCCTTTGGATGCGACGCGTTGTTGAGAGCCGCGATGTTCGAATAGGCACCGTAGTTTACGGGTGCGGTCGACCACGTCGTGTTTGAGGGTGTGTATTCCCAAATGCCGTGGTTATGCTGGTCCGCCATCCATAGATCGCCGGCGGCGTCGGCGGCGATCGAGTAGAAAGTGGCGGCGAAACCCTCAGAGCCCGGCGGATGAATTGCAGTTCCCGCCGTACCCGACGCGCTGATCTGCTGCAGATATTGATCCGCCGAACCTACCACCCATACCGAGCCGAGGGCACCCAGTGCGACCCCCGCGCACGGGCACGCGGACGCCGCCCAACCGCTGCTCGTCCCTTGAAGGGTGGAGTTTGGGCCGGGACTCATCTCGAAAACTGTGCCTGTGTTGCCGCCCGCGAACCAGGCGTCGCCGGCCGCATCGATGGTGACGCCGGCGGTACCGCCGGGACCATTGCCGGCGGCGTATCCTGTCGAAGGACTGATGGCGACGCCGCTTGAGTTTAACTCGACAATCTTATCTGAATTCGGACCTCCGCCGATCCATACGTTGCCGCTCGCGTCGATGGCCAGATTGGTCACGTCGGAATTATCGTAGGTGACCAGGCCGCCACCATTGTCATAGTGCGCGCCCGTCGACAATACATTGAAGTTGGCGTCCAGCTCGGCGACAACGACTGTCGTATTCAACGGGGCAGTGGGGTCCTGGGTCAGCACCCAAATGTGCCCGGCAGCATCAATGGCCAACGGGCCGTAGTTCGTGAAGGGGTATACCAACGGCAGCGTCCAATCGTTGGGCGATCCCGGAAGCACGGTGCTGAACGGTTTCGTAGTGGTGCCCAAGTCGTAAATGCCTGTGGTGGAGACAGTACCCGCGTTCTGCGTGATGTCGAGCGCGGCACTCAGCGTGTCGGTGGGGAGGGTGGGGCTGCCAGTGGTCGTGCAGGCCTGTCCCGTCCCGACGTAGGTGGCACCGGGCGTCGCGCAGCTGTAGAGCTCCGTGCAGGCGCCCGCCACGGACTCGTTGCAAGCCGCCAAGGCATTCGCGACAGTGTCGAGGGTTTGCTGAACGAACGTCTTGTTGGTCTCAGGCGCGGTGGTCTCGAAGGCCCCTGTTCCGGTATTGGTGAGATTGGACAGGGTGTTGAACGCCTGATCGAGGCCGGGCGACTTGCCTTGGAACTTGACGGTCGCGGGCGCAGTCGCCGCCGAAGCAAAGCCGTTCAAGGCATAGGCCGATGCCACAGTGGTTAGTTCATTGACTGTGATGCCGGTGCTGGTCGGTAAACCGCCGCAGGCGCCGAGCGCCGACGTGAGCGAGATGTTGGCATTGGCCGCCCCGGAACCCACATGGCCGCCGGTGGCGACGACGTACATCAGGGTGCCAGAGGTCGGGCACGTGTAATGGATCGAGAACGCGCCTGATGCGTTGGTCGTGACGCTGGCACTGCCCGTGACCTGGGACGCGGTCGTGCCGGTGGACCACAGGCTGACGGTGGCACCGACGAGGGGCGTCGTGCCGGTGTTCACGGTGCCTGTCAGGGTGGCCGAGCCGGTGCCGCCGCCGCTGGAGGAAGATGAACCGCCCGAGCTGCTGGACGACGAACTGCTCGATGAGCCGCTGCTCGAGGAAGAACTGGAGGTCGATCCGCCCGAGGAGGAGCTGGAAGATGAGCCACCGCTCCCGCTCGAGGAACCGCCTGAGGATGAGGAACCGCTAGACGAGCTGCTGCCCGACGAACTACTGCCCGACGAACTGCTGCTGCCAGAAGAACCGCCGCCAGAAGAGCTGCTGGAAGAGGTGCCGCCGCTGCTACTGCTCGAGGACGTGCTGCCACCCGAGGAGGAACTCGAGCTGCTGCTGGAGGATGAACCGCCCGAGCTGCTCGACGAGGAACCGACCGGCGGGGTTGTGCCGCCGCCTCCACCGCCACCGCCACCGCAGGCGACGAGGGTTACCGTCGCGAGCACGGTCAATGACTTCAGCGATGTGCCAATGGGTGAAAACAAGGTACTAACTCCTAGAATCGTTTTTGTGCGCGTGCGCTTATCGTCGAATCGTATGGAGTTCTGTCGCGGGTCAGGGGGAAGGGGGTCACAATTTGGAGCGTGGTCCGGACGCGCGTTGGCTGACTTGCTGGCGGCGGCGCAGTTTGAATTTGATTAAGTCAAATTAACGTGGCTCGCTCGAATGCGTTTCGGTGGGTCAGGGCGTCGCCTCGAGTAGCAGGGCGGCTAGGTCCGACCAGGTGAACTGGCGAACGTGCTCGACGGTAGCGGATGGGTCGAAGCGGCGCTTTCGCACCTCATTCAATGCTTGGGCCAAACCGTCCGCGCGCGCGGCATCGTAGAGAATTCCCGAAGAGGCGTTGACATGGTCACGCATCGAGCCCAAGTCGGGCGCCACCACCGGCCGACCGAAGCTCATGGCGAGCAGGGCGGTGCCCGATGTCAGGATCTCGCGGTAGGGTAGCGCCACGCAGTCCGCGGCATTGAGATATACCTGAAGTTCGTCGTCGGGTATGGAATGCGGTACGACGTTCACGTTTGGCGTGCGACGCGCGATCGCTTTGATCTCCTCGAGATAGTCGGGCGATGAGAATTTTCCCGCAATGAGCAGACGCGCGGGGGGAGGTGTGCTGCGAAAGGCGTCGATGAGCGCTTCGAGTCCTTTGTAGGGCTTGCAGCGGCCGATATGCAGATAAAGAAATTCTCGTGCGCCGATATCGAGGCGGGAGCGGCTTTCCGCGGCGCTAACCGAGTTGGGGTAGCAATCGATCCAATGCGGATGGTGACCGATGCGAAGCCGCGACGATACTATGTTGAATTCATCGATGAGCGCGCGCGCGGCCGACTTGCCGTGAACGATCACCCGATCCGCGAATGCGAGAATGATCTTCCGTCCCCAGCGGTGTACCGCCAGATCGCGGCCACCGTCATGCGGATAGAGATTGTGGGCTGTCCAGACGATGGTCGCACCGCGTCGCTTCGCAAATCGCAAATGCGCGGCCAGCTTGACCAGTCGAAGGTAAGTTCTGATTTGGGACCGCGGCTCGTGATAGAGAAACGACGGCCAGTGGATGTGAATGACGTCGTGTGCGCGTACGGTGTCGGCCAGCCAGCGGCGCGTCCACGTACCCTCGAGCACGGTGACGCCTTGCTTTTCGACCTCATCGTATAACTGCTCAGTGTAGATATTGCCCGCCCACGGAAAGGCGAGCACGCGCTTGATGGCAGAGGTCATTTCATTTCGAATTAGGACCGTGAATATTCAAGACCAGGTCGTTACCATATCTTATGCCCTCAACGAACGTCATCGAGACTCACGAGATTGCCAAGACTTATGGTCAATTCGGCGCACTGCATGGCGTGTCGCTGGCGGTGCCGACGGGCAGCGTGTTTGCGCTCTTGGGTGCGAGCGGGGCGGGAAAGACGACGGCGATCAAGATTCTCTTGAACCTCTCTGCGGCGACCCGGGGTACCGCTCGCGTGCTGGACGTCGATTCTCGAGCGATGGGTCCTGCGGTGCTCGCGCAAATCGGTTACGTCTCTGAAAACCAAGCCATGCCTGCTCGGCTGCGCGTCCACGAGTTCTTCGATTATTTGCGCTCCTGTTACGGGTCATGGGACCGCACGCTCGAGGATCGATTGCGCGACCAGTTGAGGTTGCCGCCGAAGCGCCGGATTGGCGAATTGTCGCACGGCATGCGCTTGAAGATGGCGCTGGCCTGCGCATTGCCCTACCGACCGCGGCTGCTGATTTTGGATGAACCGCTGAGCGGTCTCGATGCGCTTGCCCGTGATGAAATCATCGACGGTTTTCTTCTCGACGCGGGTCGCATGTCCGTGCTGATCTCGTCGCACGAATTGGATGAGGTCGAGCGATTTGCAACACATGTTGCCTTCCTTCACGAAGGACGTCTGCTGTTCCAGGGCTCCGTGACGGCGCTCGCCGAGCATGCGCGACCGCTGTTGCAGGGAGCGGATACCAAGCCGGCCGAGGCGCGCACATCGCTGCGCGATATTTTCGTCGCCATGGTGCGCGCGGCCCGATCGGCCACTTGAGTCCTGTGACGTGATTGCGCGGATCTTCAAAAAGGACTGGATTCTCCTCTGGCCCATGGTGATGTTGGTCACCGCTATTCAAACGCTGTTGGAATGGTCGGATTACGATTTGAGCGTGATCAACGCGAATGCCGCCGCGGTGGATCTGATCCGTCCGTTGACCGTCGCATGGGTGTTGGGTATCGCGGCATTGGTCGTGGCGGTCGTGCATCAGGACCCTATTCCGGGCGTCGAACAAGACTGGCTGATCCGCCCCATCAAACGCACAGACCTGCTGATGGCAAAGATGCTGTTCCTGCTCGCGACCATCAGCATGCCCATGATGGTCTTGAATTTGGTCCACGCGCTCGCGATCGGATTCCCGTTCGCGGACGTCATAGGCGTCATCGTCTACAAGGAACTTTACACCTTCGTATTCTTGATTCTGCCGTTGATGGCGCTGGGCGCCGCGACGCGAAATTTGACCGAGCTGACGCTGCTCGGTGCGGGCTTGGTCATCGCTTACGCGGCTTGCCTGGCGTCCAGCGCGTATTTCTGGGGGACCGCACGCTGTCCCACGTGCGGTAGCGGCTTGGTGTGGCAGCAGCATTTGCTGCAGCACGTGGAGTTAGGCGTAGGGGCGGTTGTCGTTTTGAGCCTGCAGTACTTTCGGCGCCGGACCCCAGTCTCTCGCGTGCTGATATTGCTGGCGGCCGCCGCC
>Ga0116230_10002633_pt1 | contig 17294 bp, 15 predicted proteins | sample S1TSphfallax_3_FD_88678 | JGI IMG/M metagenome (GOLD analysis project Ga0116230, IMG submission 88678) | Host-associated microbial communities from peat moss isolated from Minnesota, USA - S1T2_Fd - Sphagnum fallax MG | ecosystem: Host-associated > Plants > Peat moss > Unclassified | place...
TCCATTTTGGGAATCGTTCGGGGGGCGCGGCTTCCGCCGCGGCGGACCCGGCGGTCCCGGTCCCTTCGGACGTCACGGCTTCGGCGAGCGCATGCGCTCCGGTCGCGGCGACCTCAAATACGCGATCCTCGCGATCCTCAAAGACGGCCCGCGTCACGGGTACGACATCATGCTCGAGATGGAGCAGCGGCGCGGTATGCGGCCCAGCCCCGGCTCGATTTACCCAGCCCTCCAGTTCCTCGAAGAGGGCGAGTACGTGACCGGCGCCGAGCGCGACGGCAAGCGTGTCTACACCATCACCGACAAAGGACTCCAACTCCTCAACGAACGCGACGCGTCGGCGACCGACGATGAAGAAAACGCCGCCGGAATCTTCGGCTCGTTCGCAACCGGTGCACGCGCGCTCCACGACCTCAAGGATCTGGCCAAGCAAGTCTTGCGCACCGGCGATCCGGAGCTGATCAAAAGCGTCGTCGAGATCCTCGTCAAAACGCGCCGCGAGATCTACGCACTGCTCGCCGAGCGCACGTAGCGTGAGTGACGCGCTTTTCGGATAGGATCGCATCGGCGATCGCGAACGGTCCGGCACATGCCTTCCATCTCGCGCCGACCAGGCGCCTCTCCACCCTGGCAGCATCTTGGGTGGATCGTGCTCGCGACCCTGGTCGCCGTCGCGTTTTTCGTGATCGCGCTTCGTGCCGACGTCTATGAAGACACTTCGCCCGCGCACCTGGCAACCCGTCTCTTCGGTGGCAGTATGTCCCGCTTCGGCCGGCCGTTCGGCATTTCGCTACACATCATCGTCCGCAAGCTCTATAGCGTCGCCGCATTCGCGATCGTGGGCTGGACGGCGCAGCGCGCGCTGCCGCCGGCATCGCGCCCCGCGCTTCGCATGACCCTTCTCGTCGGGCTTTATTCCGCAGCGATCGAGTACGGCCAGTGGCGCGAAGGTTCTACCGAAGGTCTGGGTTGGAACACCTTCGATGTCGCCTGCGGCGCCGTCGGCGGTTATCTCGCGATCGCCCTCGACACGCTTCTCAGGCGTTGGCGCCGCTAGATCCGGGCGACCCTCATGAGGTCGATGAAGCGTGTTGCGACGTCGGCCGCAATCGATTCCCAATCGAACGATCGCTCAGCCAAGACTCGACCCGCCATCCTTATTCCTTCCGCACGTTCGCGATGGGCTCGAAGAAAGCGGATCGCTTCGGACATGTTGCTACGATCGCGGACCAGGCCGTGCTTGCCATCGATGATGCCGATGCCGCGGGCACCGAAGGGCGTTACGATCGAGGGAATCCCAGCCGCTAAATACTCAACCTGTTTCAGATTGGTGCCACCGCCCGACGTCACCGGATTGAGGGCGACATCGGCCGCACGATAGTACGACGTGACATCATCGACGAATCCGGTGAACGTGAGGTTTGGCGTGCTCCTGCCGGGAAAACACCGCCCGATCGAGCCGACGATCAGAAAATGAACATCCGGATCGCGTTCACGCATCGCCAGCGCAACGATCGACTCGACAGCATCGACGTTCGGTACATGTCTTGCTCCGCAGAACAAGACGATGTGCTTGCCGGCAAGACCCAAGGAAGCCTTTGCCGCCTCCCGTTCCCCCTCAGATGGAACGGCATAACGCGAACAGTCGACGCCGTTCGGAACGACGCAGATGTTTTCGGAGAGGCCTTCATATCGCCGCCCGAACTCTGCGGCGTCTCGCTCCGAGGTCGCAAGCACGAGGTCGCACCCGCGAACGGCGTCCCGCTCTTGCCGGTCGATTTCGGCGCGCAGTTTCCGAGCCAGAGGCCGGGGACCGCGAATCGTTTCTGCATCGAACATGTCCGCCTCGACATTGTGCGCGTCGTACACCACGATTTGTCCCGGCCGGCGGATCCGCCGCACCCATCCGAAGAGCCACGGCTGCTCAAGTACGATAACGTCCGCCGAAGCGATCTGCTTGCGTACGCGTGCCGGGGCAATGGTGCCGAGAATGGCGCTATGCCCGAGCTGCGGGACGTTGAGCGCGCGACCTACGGCATACGCGAGCGAACTCGCGGGGTCCGAAAAGACGATTTCACGATAGGCAACCGAATCTTCCGTGCACGCCGGATGACCCAGTGCCGCAACGGTGGTCGTCTGAGCGAAATACGTTACGTCGAACACTCGCGAGTAGCCGCGCGCGAGATTATAGATACGGGTCGACCCGCCATGGTAGGGCGGCATGGACGGGTATACGCTCAGACCAACGAGCCGATGAGGCCCCGCGCTAGATAAACGCTCTAGCGGCTGCGCGCCGGTCAGCAACGACAGTCGGCCTCGCTCGAAGTTGCACGAAAGGACACGAGCGTCACTCGGTCTGAGACGGTCAGTCCCAAAGAATTCGCGGCTGCTAGCGGCCGCGAGGGAACGAACTCACCGTCGTCAGCAAACGTTTGCATCGAACCATCGGCAAGGACGCGATCGCAGGTGAGCGTGGCGGGTTGCGTTGCGATGGCCAACGGTATTCGCGTAGCAGGGGACGACCCGGGAACCTCTCGCCATACGGCGAGAACGAAGCGGCCGCGCGATCCGGCGAGCAACGTCGCATGGACGTCCGGGCTGCCATGCAGTGCGCAGCGCAAATCCGCCGGCCGAGTCGAACTCCCGATCGCGTCCAGGGCCGCCACGAAATTCTTGATCGCGTGATAGGCCGGCTTCGGTTCACCGGTTTCGTCCAAGAGTCCGAAGCCGCCATCGTCCTTGGTGCCGGCGTCGACCAGCTCATAAAGATAGGTGCGCGCGATTCCCGCATTCCAGTTTTCGAGCAGCACACGCGGAAGATAGCGAGCAGCGATGACCGGTGAAACGGCATCGGTAGTTCGCACGGCGGTTGCGTAACCCGATTCGGTGACGATGAGCGGCTTCTGCGATGCGACGACGCGCGCGAGAGCGACGTTATACCCAAGCGATCCGTAGGTTCCAAAGCGACCGCTATCGCCCCACCCGGCCGTACCGGGGTTTCTGCCGGCAAAATAGATGTGGGCGTTGCCGCAATCAACCATCGCCGAGAGGTCGCCGATCGTGAGCGCCGCGGCTTCACTCGTGAAGGACGGCGCGATGACCCGGATCCCCCGCAATGCCGGGTCAGCGTGCACGGATGCATACAATCTGCGTTGAAATGCGACGACCGCCGCCGGCCAACTCGCCGCGGCGTTCTGGTCTGCCTCGTTCGGCCCTTCGTAGCTTTCGATCGCTCCCGGTACGCGGGTGGGGTACGTCTGGATCAAGTCCTGCGAGGCATCGACCGCGGTCACGAGATCGAAGCGCATTCCACGTTCCGCAAGTTCTTCGATATGCGCGTAGTACGGCTTCCACGTGGTATCGATCAAGCCGTCTCGCACATGGCGCAGCCCAAGTGCCAGAAGCCGGTCGCGTACGATCGGATACCGTTCGTTTGCGTACGCCGTTCCGGTATTATGGAGATGAACCTGAATTCCGATCGAATCAACGAACGCGGCGGCGGACCCCACCGGTAGTCTGTTGCTCGCCTGGCCGACGTTCGCGGCTCGTGCGCCCGCACCGACGAGAACAGCGGCGGCCGCGATCGCGAGCGCTGGCATGAGCGGTCTCACCCAACCCTCCCGGCCGCGTCGTAGGCGCGCTCTAGCGCGTCAATCGCGCATTCCCACGTAAAACGCTCGCCGACGGCGACGCGATTGCGGGCGCCCATGCAAGCACGCATCTCGGCCGAGCCCAGCACGCGCAATAACGCCGCGGCGAGCATCTTCGGATCGCGCATTGGAACGAAGAGACCGCCCCCCTCGGGAATCAAATACGGAAAGGCGCCACCATCCGTCGCGACAATGGCCTTCCCGCATGCCATTGCCTCGAGAAGTGCAATGCCGAACGGCTCTCCGCACGAGGGTGCGCAGAAGACATCGGCGCAAGCGATCTTTTCCGGCACACGTGCGCGCGCAAGCGCGCCTTCGATCAGGATCGCGCCAGGCGGCGCGGCGGCTGCCGCCGCCTCGGCAACGGCAAGAAGACTGCCTGTGCCGATGAGACGGAGGCGAACGCTCGGGCGTTCGCGCACGACGATCTCAAAAGCTGCGAGCAATGTCGCGATGCCCTTGCGCGGTTCGAGGCCGCCCACGAATACGATTTCGAGCGGCTCGCCCGCTCCGGGGGAAGCGGCCGTCGTAAGCAGCGCGGACGGCACACCGAACGGCACGTGGTGGATGCGATCGCGCGCGACGAAGGGCGCGACGCGACGAAGGGCAACCTCGCTGCTGACAAGCACCGCTGCCGCCTCGCGCTGCGCGAGCGCGACAACGGCGTCGCGCAGATATCCACGCAGCCACGAGGTCATCGCCTGCATGCCGGACGTCCTGCCGTCCTCCGGCCACGACGGGACATACGGGCCCAAGACGAGCGGTACGCCGCACCCGGTCATGCCTAAGCTCAAGCCGGCAAAGACCGGATTCAACTGGTGTACGATCGTGAACCCAACCTGGGAGCGCAGTCGCTCGAAGAGCGCTCGCGCCCGCGCGAGGTAGACGATCCGCTTCGCAAGTCCCGGTATCCGCGAGGTGCCGAGGGGATACAGTCGCACGTTTGCCGGAAACGGATTTCGTACATCGATCCGTTCGCAGGCAACGTGCAGTTCGTGGCCGCGCGCCGCGAGGTGACGCAGGAATCCGTTCGCAGCCAAGCCGTCGCCGTTCCCGAGATGATCGGTCAGCAGCTCGGAGGGATGCACGACGAAAATCCGATGAAGCTGGTGGGACGTCCGCGGGGTGGCGCGCACGGTGGAGAACATCGTCTCACCGAGCATCTCAGGCCACGACCAAAACGCGATCCGGCAGAACTTCATCCGTACGTGCGCCACAAGCGGCTATCAGCCACAGCAGCACGACGAGGACACCGGCGACATCGCCGGAGAGTTGGAGCGCGAAGAGCGCGACCGTGGCTCCGACCACCATTGCCCGGGCATCGAGCGAAGCACGCGTGCCGGCCGCGCCGCGCTCGCCCGCGATCAGGAGATACCAGCTCGCGCAAAGCATCAACAGGCCTGGGATACCGAGCTCGATCAGCCGCGCGAGGAAGCCGCTATCGAAATCTACCGTTGCGCCGGCGGAACCGAGTTTGGCAGATGTTCCGACGACGCCCAAGCCCCGCCCGGCGGGCGCAAGCCAGAAGAGATCGATTCCGCGCGCATACACATCTTGGCGGTCGCTCGCGGAGTGGTCGGTGCTCAGGTCGGTGAGCGTCGCGAGCCGCTCGCCAATGGTCGTTGTAAATACGTCACTGCCGGGCAACGCGGAGCCGAGTGTCGCGATGCCGGCAAACACTCCGACTATCACGGCAAGCGTCGCGATCAGGGCGAGTCGCTGTGGCGAGAGCACGGCGTAGACGCAAAAGCCAACGGCGAACATCAGCCATCCCGAACGGTCGAGTGTCAAGCCGAAGGCAACGAGCCAGAGCGGCATCTGCGCGAGAAGCCATGGCCGACGCAGCGAGAGCCGCGGAAGCGCGAAAAGGAGCACGAACGCGAGATAATTTCCGAACGGACCCGGTGCATTGAGCACGCTGAACACCCGTACTTGGAACGGTTCGGGGCGCCCGAAACTCGTCGCGCCGCCAGCGATCACGTTGTTTAGCCAGAGTGCGTCCCACGCCGGCAGCGCGACGAACTGGACGATGCCGTACGCCGCGGCGAAACTCGTCACGACGAAGATCGTCCGCGAAACCCGCCGGAGCGCGATCGCCGCAGGAACCGGATCTGCAGCAACCCATAATCCGAGCACGGCCGGAATGGCGAATTCGCCGAACGCGTATGCGGCGGGGAACGTATTGCCATTTACAATCCCGAGGATAAGACCGTATCCAAACGCGCCGAGCCAGCACCACGCCGCGAGCGCAAGCGATCGCGGGAGCCGCGTCCAGCCCCCGCCGACAGTCAACGACCAGACATGTGGCAGCAACGCCAAGATCGGCAACACCGAGATAATTTCGATCGAAGCAAAACCGAACCGCCAATCGTAGAGCCGGCGCAACTCCGGATTGATGACCCAAAGTGCGAGCACCGCGAGCGAATACGCCCACATTCGCGTCATGCGTTCAAGAGCCGGGCAACGCGACGCGGGAGCACGGCGCGCAAGCCTTCGAGATCGCGCTCGTCGATCACGTGAAGGAAGCGCGCGCCCAGCGCAATTGCGCCCCCGTAGACCAGCCACACGATGAGCGTCGCGAGCAGCGCCGCCGGCCTCGTCGCGACACCGTCGAGGAGCAGTCGACCCACAAGCCATGCCACCACGACGGCAAACGCGACGGTGAGGACGGCGGGACCAAGCCAGCGTCCGATCAAGGCATCAAAGCGCAGCGCGGGCATTGTCCCCGCGGCCCGGAAGAATGCCAAACTCCCGGCAAGCGCACCCAACAGCCCAGCGACGGCGACCCCTTCCAAACCGACGGTCCGAACCAGGACCAACGTCGCGATCAACGACACCCCGGCATACGTCAGAGCGAAGTGAGTATCGAGTGACGGGCGCCCCAAACCGCGAGCTGCAGCGCTTGCGACGCTGGTCATGGTTTCCACCGTGTAGGCGGGCGCAAGCGTCAGCAAGACCGCAAGCAGCAGTCCTTCATGCGGCAACGAAGGTCCAATCCAGACGCGCAAGATGAACGGAGCACTCGCGATCAAGGCACCGGACGACGCGAGCGCAAGCAATCCCAGAAGTCGCGTGGCGCGTGGCACGAAAGCGGCAGCACGTAGCCCGTCGGCTTCCGCGCCGAGGGCTGACACGGTAGGCAGCAGGGCATTGTTGAAATTGAACGCGAGTGCGCGCACGGATTTCGCCAGCCGCGTCGCGAGGTCGAGCACGCCCACGTACTCGAGTCCCACGGTAAAGCCCACGATTATCGCGGGTGTATCCGCAATGATGAGCCATGCGACCGCGCTGAGTTGGACCCAGCCGCCAAATCGCAGAATCGCGCCGTAGAGCGATCGGCGGATCGTGAAGGGATTGCAGAACACCGGACCACCGAGGCGTCGCAGCACGATGAAACCAAGCGTGGCCGTGACGCCGACTTGCACGTACGTAGCCACGACGAGCCCGCGTAAACCGTCCCCGAGAAGTTCGAGCGCCACGGCAGCAATGGCGAAGACGACCGAACCGAGCGCGTTGAGCGCCGATGTGTAGCGATAGTGACCGCGCCCCGTCAAAGTCGCTCCGGGACTGCCCCAGAACGCGAAATTCAACGCGACGCTTCCCATCAGCGCGACGAACAGACTCGACGCTTCCGGGCGAAGTCCCCCCGAGAGCGACAGATGTGCGAAGACGATCGGCCCGACGAGGGCGGCGCCGAGGACGATCAGCACGCCGGTCGCGCCGAGATACACCATCCCGATCGTCGTCGTCGCTCGTATCGACCGCTCCTCGCCGAGCGTCACGAACCCAGCGACGTGCTTCGTGATGCTCGGGCCAAGTCCGATGTCGGCCAGCAGACTATAGCGTATCGCGGTATTGAGCAGTGCCCAAAGGCCGTAGGCTTCGAGCCCGAGCCGCCCAACCAGGAGCGGCGTGACCGCCAACACGGCGAACGTCGAGGTGAAATGGAGAACGGTGCTGATCGCTGCGTTACCGACGAAGCGCCGCTCGGTCTGCGGTGGCGCCGTCTCCGCTTGCGCATTCACGTTCGGAAGACGAGCGCGCGAAGCGTTTGCCGAAGCGCGACGAACGACGACCTGGCGCCGAACTTCGAAGCCGGAATCGAGGCTGTCCGCACGATGCCGACGGTCGTCGCTCCGAGCTGAGCGAGGAGATTGCTTAGCGCGTGGTCGGCGGCCTCGATGCGCCGGTCCTGCGCGAGCGCAACGACAACGCCCGCCGCCCCGCGCATCACATGCGGCCCGAGCGGATGTGCCGGTGCTTCGCCCACGCACACGACGAGTACATCGTAGCGCGATATCCAAAGCGCACACCGCTGGTCGAAAACCGCACGGCTGACCGCGCCGAGCGTCAGCACATCGAACCCTTCACCGTCCGACTCGGCATGAATCGGATCGAGAACGAGCAAGGCCGTGCGCCTACCGGAGGTCACCGCCGCGGCCGCGAGCGCGCGTCCGGCGCCCACCACATCGTCCCGCTCGCTCGCGCCGAGGACGGCGATCGTTGCCGGGAGCGGGCACCTTGCTTCGACGATCGCCCAAGCCGGAATGATTTGCCGCGGCATCTCAGATCACGGAACCCAGCACCGGTGCGCCATAAACGGATTCGACCACCGTCGGGCTACCGAAGCCTTGGCGAGATCCATCGAGCGCGATCGCGAGCGTCAGCGCGAGCCACACGGAGAACACGACCGCGCCCGCCGCGATCACGACGCCGCCCGTCCAGATCGCACGTTCCGCGAAGCGTGCATGATCCATGACGACCACGGATCCGGTCGAAGCGGCTTCGGCCCGATCGGCAACCGTTTTTGCCAGGCGATCGGCGAGCGTCGCATAGGCGACCTCCAGGTTCTGACGATCTCGACGGACGAGTGCAACGTCGGTCGCAACACCCGATCTCGTGGCTGCCCCGTCGACGCCGTCAAGCTCCTCATCGAGGGCTGCCAGCTTCGCGCGATCGCCGGCGAGTTGCACGGATGCCCTCGCCTCGGCATCCAGGGCCTGCGCATAGCTCGCGTTCGCGCTTGGCCCCGCCTTCGCCGCACGGATCCGCGCGGCAGCGACGCCGGCAGCCTCGCGGGATACGACGTCGCGCATCTCGATCACCCCGGGGTAGCGCTCGCTGCCGAAGGCTTCGAGATGCTCGAGCGATGCAAGATCCTTCGCGTATTGGTCGCGCAGGCTGCGATACACGCTATCGTTTTCGACGATGTCACGTAGTGCCGGCGGCTCGGCGTCGCGAACCAAGCGCATCGTCTCCGTCGCAGCGGCGGCGTCGCCCCGCATCGTCGCGCGCAACTCATCGCGCTCGGTGCGCAGAGCGATCAGGTGGCCGTAGACCGAACTCGTGTCGCTCGTCCCGCCGGCGCTGTTTACGTCGATGTAGGGATAACTGCGCGCAGCGGTTTCGAGCTGCTGATCGAGGCGCTGGAGTTGTGCGCGACGAGCCGCCATCTGGCCCTGGAGATCCCGGATCAACGAGTCGAACCGCCGGGTCGCGAGGTCGCGGTAGCCGCGAACGATCTCGTCGGCAAGCGCATTTGCGCCTCTCATGGCATCGCTGGCGGAGCCTGCCGTAAACTCGACCGGCAAGATGTTCGAATCAAGCGTCGCGCGGGCATGGATGCGCGAGCGCAGCTTGTCGAGCGGGCCCGTCGCACCGATATCGCTCGAGAAGCGTGTCAGCACCGAGGCGCTGGTCGCAAGCGACGGAAGGTCGGCGGAGAGTAACGGCTTCGTCGCGCTCGAAGGGACGAGCCGATTTTGAGAGTCGGGTGGCTCGGCCACCATCAATACCGTTGCCACGGCATGATATTTCGCCGGAACGAAGCGAACCGCTCCAAGACCCAGGATGATTCCGAGGCCGACGATCACACCGACGAGAACGCGCTGCGCCCGTACCGCCGCGAACATCGACGCGAGCGAACGTTGTGAGGTCATCGGGATGAAACCGCCTCCGCCGAAGAGGGCAGCACCGCGGAACGGCGCGGTGTTGTTCCGCGCCCGACGCCACGATAGCGGATGCCGGCCTCCTGTAGTGCGTTGCCGTCGAGCATATTGCGCCCGTCAATGACGATCGGCCGCCGTAGGGCGGCGGCGATCGCCTCACCTGGGATCGTGCAAAACTCCGGCCAATCCGTCAGCACCACGAGTGCATCAGCGCGCGCAGCCGTCAAGGCGTCCTGGACAAGTTCGCACTTGACGAGGCGAGGCACGTCGGCGAGCGCGGGATCGTAGGCGCGCACGCGCGCGCCCTTCGCGACGATTTCATCGACGATCGACAAGGCCAGCGAATGGCGGACGTCGTCGGTGCCGGCTTTATAGGTGAGGCCCCAAATTCCGATCGTCCGGCCGTTGATCGGTCCGGCTTCATCCTCGAGCATCGCCACGATGCGGCTCGGCTGGGCGTCGTTGACCTCGAGAATCGCCGAGAGCATCGGCGCGCGAACGCCGGCTGCGCACGCGACGTGACGTAGCGAACGCGTGTCCTTCTCGAGGCACGGTCCGCCAAAGCCGATGCCCGGCTGCAAGAACGATCGGCCGATGCGCGGATCCGCACCAACGCCGGCCAAGACCCGGAGCGCGTCGGCGCCGACGGCATCGCACAGATTTGCAGCTTCGTTTGCGAGGCTGATGCGCGCGGCGAGGAACGTGTTCGCGAATCCCTTGATCAACTCGGCCTCGACGGCACTGGTATACATCACCGGCGCGTCGACCTGTGCGAACAGCTCAACATACGACTTCATCGCGTCCTCATCGGCTCCGCCGATGACGATCCGGCTCGGGTGCAAGAAATCTTCGACGGCAGTGCCTTCGCGTAAGAACTCGGGGGAATAGATGACCGGGACGCTCGGGCCGAGGCGCTCAGCGAGCGCGTCGGTCGTCCCAGGCGGGACGGTCGAACGCAGAACGACGATCGTTCCCCCGATCCCGAGTGCCGAGAGATCCGCGGACGCGATGCCGAGCGCTGAGAGGTCGGCCGAGCCGTCATCGTTCGCCGGTGTTCCAACCGCCAGCATGATGATGCGTGCACTCGTGACCGCATCGGCAAGACTCTCCGTGAAACGAATGCGGCCACTCGAGAGATGCCGACGTAACGCCGAGGCAAGTCCGCGCTCATTGTACGGCGGCTCGCCGCGCTCGAGCGCACGCACGCGCTCGAAGATCACATCATGGCCGACGACATTCCAGCCGAGTTCCGCAAGCCCGATGGCGCTTGCCACACCAACATAGCCCGTTCCGATGACGCAGACGTCGGTGCGCCCGGCCGGCGCCCTCATCGAAACACCAGAAACTTCAGCGTCGCGAGCACGCCAAGTACGCCGACGAACGCCGTGGGGTCGATCTGGCGCCCGACCGGGACGAACACGACATCGCCGTCATGCAGAGCCTGATCGGCCGTGAGATCGCCGCGCGTCATCCCGTAGAGATCCACGTAACGGGTGGTTCCCGCATCGACGATCTTGATATGGCGAAGATCCGCGTCCCGACTCGGACCTCCGGCGGCATAGAGGGCGCCAAGCAGAGTCGGGCGTACTTGCAGCACCGCGTCGCCAGGTTTCGGTACGGTGCCGAGCACGGTGACATGCGGTGCCGGCCGCAGGATCAGCAGGTCACCGTCGTGCGCCGGCGCCATCATCGTATCGCTCGCGGCGGAGATCGTCGTGTCAGCGCCGTCACGGCGCAGGGTGATTTGCGCAAGAGAGGTCGTCGGTCCGAATCCACCCGCCTGATCGACGGCTTGCGTGAGCGTCTCACCTCGATCGAGGTAAACGATCGCGGGTGCGTGCAGGTCGCCGCGAACATCGACGCGGACGGGCTTCGCGCGCAGCGCGACAACGTCACCCGGCTCGAGGACGGGGCCGGTCTTTCCCGATCGTTCGAGCGCTTCAAGATCGACCTCGGCAACGAGCGCTCCGTCGCGCTCGACATCGACCGTGTGAAAATCGACCGCCGAAAGATCCGGTGCGGCCGCGCCTTGCGAGGGGTGCGCAAACGATCCGAGCGCGGCCGCAAGCGTTTCGCCCGGCTGGTACATGCCGGTCCCGACGGCAATCCCCGTAAAGAACAGCGACTGCCCCTCTTGGATGATCCGCACCCCGACCGCCGGATGGCGCAGATAGGGACGCATAGCTTGCTCGATCAGCGTGGCTGCGGTGGCTTCATCGAGTCCGGCAACGTGCACACCGCCCGCAATCGGGAGCGGGAGCGGCACGTCCCCGCGGCTCGTCACGGAAACGAGCGTCGAGAGATCGGGATGGTTGTAGACCGTGAGCGACAATTTGTCGCCCGCATGAATGGGCGTCGCCGCCGATGCACCGACCGCAGCTCCCCCGAGCAAGAGAAGCATCAGTGCTGCTGCAAGAATCGACCGCATCAATCCCCAGCCTCGCTCGACGCGAGCGCGGGTGTTAAAGCGGAGAACGCTCGCTGCGGCATCTGCCGATTGATAACACCGAGGAACCGCCTCGCGATGTGTTCGACGTCCATTTCGGAGACGCACTCGCGGGCGGGCGAAGACGCCGCCGTCCGTCGTGACGGTTCCGTCAAGAAGTGTGCGACTGCGTCGGCAAACGCCGCCTCGTCGCCGGACGGCACCTTCGCGCCCGCGAGCCCGTCCTCGAACACTTCGCAGACGCCCGCATCGTCGAAGCAGACGATCGGAAGACCGCACGCGAGCGCCTCGATCGACGTGCGCGCGAACGGCTCGCGCATCGATGTGTTACACGTGAGCGAAAGCGAGGAATAAACCGTCCGCATGTCTTCCTGCCACGGCACGAAGTGCATCCGGTCCGCGAGGTCGAGTTCGCGAACCAGGTCGTGTAGCTCGCCGACATACGCAGGGTCGCAGCCAAAAATCGGGCTTCCAACGATCGCGTAGTGCGCCTCGATGCCGCGGTCACGAATCTTCGCCGCAATGCGTACGAAGCGGTCCTGGCCTTTCCAACGAGCGATGCGGCCGACGAGTCCCACGACAGGCAGATCGTCGAGCGGCAATCCGAGACGCGCCCGCGATTCCGGGGCAGGCGGAAGGTTTCGGTATTTCGCCGTCTCGATCGGAGAATAGACGACGGTGCTCTTGCCGAGTCCGAGGTTATCCGTGACGGCTTGCGAGCACGTCAAGCGCTCCGAGGCGCACAGGCGGCTGACCTCGCGCACGAGCCGCCGCGCGTTCCCGAGCGGGATGTCATGCACGAAGTTGACGCACCGCCTCCCCGCCAGCCGTGCAGCAAGGCCGCCGATGACGTGAGCCTTCATCGAATTCGTCAGCACGAGGTCGACACCGGACCGGCGAAAAGCATTCGCGAGCGACCAGGTCAGGCGGAGCGAGTCGCCGATCGCGCCGAGCGGCAGTCGTTCGCGGGTGGCGTTGGCAACGCGATCGCTCATGGGCAAAATAGTGACATGCTCGAAACGCGAGCGCAGGACATCGGCGAATCCGCCGTCCTCGAAAAGGAAGAACACCGGCTCGATTTCACGCGGCAACTGCTGGATGAGGAGGAGCAACGAGTACTCCGCGCCTGCCGGCTTGCGGCCATGGTGATTGACGATGGCAAGGCGCATTTCAGCCCACCGTCACGATGTTGCGCTCGCGATCTCCGATCACGAGACCGTGACGGTCGTCGACTTCGCCGAAGATACTTCCGCGATGGAGCGCCTCATCGACGACCCGCCGCATCGTCTCGCCGAAACGACGCTTCGAGAAGCTCTCCGCATGACGACGGATAACGGACGAGTCGAACGCGGTCTCTTCGAACCGCTCGATCGCCGCGACGAGGCTCTCGACGGTCTGTTCCTCGAAAAGAATACCGGTGCGCCCGTCGATGACGGTTTCGAGCGATCCGCCCTTTGCATAGGCGATGACCGGCCGTCCACATGCGTTCATCTCGAGAACCGTCATGCCAAAGTCCTCGAATTGCGGATTGATCAACGCGCGCGCGCCGCGCATCAGGGTGATCAGCCGCGAGTCGCTGACACGGCCGTAGAACGACACGTAGTCACTCGGCCTCACCAGGGAGTCGGTCCGGTCCCCGACGACGATCAAGCGCCGGCCGAGCCGTTCGGCGGCCTCGATTGCGAGATCGATGCGTTTGTAGGGAACGTTTCGTGACGCAACGAGGTAGAAGTCTCCCGAAACCCCGCCGGGAGTGAACCGCTCCGTATCGATCGGCGGAGGAACCACACGGCTTCGGCGATGATAGTGCTTTGCGATCCGCTCCGCCGTGACGTCACTGTTCGCGATGAAATAGTCGACACGCGATGCCGCGCAGTAATCCCAACCGCGCAGATAGGCGAGCACAAAGCGCATCAACGGGCGAAGCATCCCGGGCACCCGATCCACCTCGCGATGCGGACGCTCCCAGAGCGAGCGCATCGGCGTGTGACAATAGCAGAGGTGAACCTGCTCTGCATTCCGCAGGACGCCCTTCGCCAGCGTGTGATGCGAGGAGATGATCACGTCGTACTCATCGAGATCGAAGCTCTCGATGGCTGAGGGGTAGAGCGGTAAAAGCGCCTTTGCCAGCGTGGTAGCGGCAGGGAAGCGGCGCAACCACGACTCGGTTACTCGGCCGCGGATCGCGCTCGGGCCGCGAACCGGATCGTAGAGCAACGTAAAGATGGCGGCGTCGGGGAACACTTCAGCCAAGGTCTCGACGACGCGCTCGGCACCGCCCGTTTGGACCATCGTATCTGAGACGATCGCGACGCGCGGACGCCGGCGAAGGGTGGTGGCTTTCATCAATACGCTCCCGTACGAAGCAACACGGCAGGGATCGTCAACAGAATGATCCGGAGATCGTAGAGGGGAGACCAATTCGCGATGTAGCGATGGTCGAGATCCATCCATTGGTCGAAGTCAATGTTCGACCGGCCCGAAATTTGCCAGAGACAGGTGATCCCGGGTTTCACGAGCAGCCGCTGAAACGCGTACTCTCCGTAATTTTCAACTTCACTCGGCAGCGGTGGACGCGGCCCGACGATCGACATATTGCCCAATAAGACGTTGATCAGGTTTGGAAGTTCATCGATGCTCGTGCAGCGCAAGATACGTCCCACCGGGAAGACTCGCGGATCATTGCGCATCTTGAAAGCGGGTCCCCGGGTTGGATTTTTCGCGCGCAAGACTTCTTGCTGAAATTGTGCTTCGGGCATCATCGTACGCAGCTTGAATAACGTAAAGCGGCGACCGTAATGACCAACTCGTTCTTGAGCGAATAGCGGCGACCCCGGCGAGCTCATCATGATCGCAATCATCGCAGCAACCAGAATCGGCGCGGTCAGGATCAAACCGGCGGTCGCGATAGCAAGGTCCATGGTCCGCTTGAGGGCGTACCACCAACGTGGCACGATACGCTCCGCATAGAGGCGCGGCGTGAGCCCATCGTACATAGGCATCACCTGTTCCATTGTGTCGATCATGCAGAGACCTCCGCGATCCGGCCAGACACGTGGTTCCCCTTTCGGAAGCAGAATTATGGGTGGACGGTAACGATCGTCACGTCGTCGGTGACGCTAAGCGTAACGATGCTGGAGGCGACATTGAGGTTCGAGGCAGTCGTCGTACCGGAGTCATTGAAGGAAACCGCCGAAATCGAACTCGGCGCCGAGGCGAACGAGAGCTCGACGGTCTGGGGCGCTACGGTCAACGTTGCATCGGTGACCGGATTCCATGAAGGGGCTTCGACCCACAGTAGCAGGCGATACGATCCGTCGCGCTTTTGAAGAAGCGTGTGATGGACGCTCGATGCGGCGTATATGCCGACGCCAAGTGGACTGGGTGAAAACGCCGGTCCCGGATCGGTAAGTTGAGCAAGGAAATTGGTCACGGCGGTATACGCGAGTTTTGGGTTGCCGTTCGAGTCGATCAATCCGCGCGATGGTGCCGACGTGGCGCCGGGTTCGTCGACGAGTTCATAGATGTACGTCCGTGGGGCGCCGGCATTCCAAAACTCGAGCAGCGTACGCATCAGGTAACGCGCCTTGACGGCGGCCGGAACGGCATCCGCTGCACCGCTGTCGTCATAACCGGTCTCGGTTACGAAGATTGGTTCGGAGCCGGTCGTTTGCCGTGCGATCGCGAGTTGCCACGGAATCGACCCATACGTTCCAAAGGCGTCCGTGGCTCCGAAGCCGGCAGTGCCCGGATTTCGGCCCGCGAAATCCCCCTGGGTGTTGCCGTACGTAGCATCGGCGCTGAGCGAGCCGACGGCTGCGTAATTGGCCTCGGTCGTAAGTGCGGGACCGACGACGCTCAGTGAGGCAGAAGACGCACGAACGGTGGCAAATAACGAGCTCTGAAACGCGCTCAGTTGAGCGGCCCAATTTGGAACCGTGGCCGCGCTGAGATCGTATTCGTTCGGTCCTTCGATCGCCTCCACGCCAGGAACGGACAGCACGCTTTGGATCTGGCTCGCCGTCTGACCGACCGATGAAATCAGATCGCTGCCGACCCCCTGCGCGCCGAGCTGAGTGAGGATCGCGTAATACGGCGCCGTCGCCACGGGCTCGTTGACGAGACCATCGCGAATGTGGCGGATGTTCGAGGCAACGAGAAGCGAGGTGATGCTCGAGAGGAGCGCCTGCTTCGCGTTATAGGCTGGATACGTAAAGTGCGTGTTCACGCCCACGGACCCGACGAACGCGTCGGATTGGGTCGCGGCTTGCGAGACCGCGGGCGGCGCTTGCGTCGGCACGGTCGTCGGAGCGATCGACGGTGCCGGCGTCGGTTGGGCTGCCGATTGCGGAACCGCGAAGACGGCAAGCCAGTACGTAAGCGATCCGGCAAATGTGTATTGCGAGCTGCCGCCGGAGAAAGTCAGCGTCGTCCCGGACACCGTAGCCGGACCCTCCCATCCTTCTTCCCATCCGAGGCTCGGCCGAGACGGATCATAGATCGCGAGATAGTAATCGACGCCGGAAAAAATATCGGCCGACGGAAGCGCGAAGGTAAAGCTCGGCAACGTCGAGAGCGTAATTGGTGCTGCCCAATACAGACCGAGGAACGTGATTCCGGTGGCGCCGCTTGCGGCTGCAACGCGGCGGAATGCCGCAGGCGCGCGGCCGAAGGCGGCGGGTGCGCGTTTGAAACTGAGCGCCGGCAAGCCGCTCGGCATCGAATTCTGGAGCGTTGCGGTGATCTGAACGTTTCCACCGCTGATGGCGGCCGGCAAATAGAGCACCGGCGTTATCCCTCCGGCTGCCGGCAACGGAACCGGAACCGGCGAGGGGTACGGCTGGCCTGATGGTGGGACGGTCGGGGCCGTTACCACCATCGACTGCGTCGAGGAGTACGGGGACGAAGACGGGATCGAAACCGGCGTCGGCGTCGGAGATGCGGCGATCGGAGACGCGATGACCGGTGATGCGCCGGACCTGGGCGGTGGGCTAACGCTCCCGCCGCCGCAGGCAGCGATTGCGGCGGCTGCACAAACGCTGACCGCCGCAAGGGCAACTCCACGGGATCTCACGCGTGCAGCCCGACATGGCAAGGTACGTGACCGCACAGCGGATTGCTAAACGCCATTGTCGCCTCTCCGAATTGACGGCACAGCCGGGCTGGATAACTCGGCAAATGCCCGGGACAGGGACGCATCATAAACGCAGTCGCATTACATATTTGTTACGAAAAAGCGAATCCACGGGA
>Ga0116230_10002634_pt1 | contig 17291 bp, 12 predicted proteins | sample S1TSphfallax_3_FD_88678 | JGI IMG/M metagenome (GOLD analysis project Ga0116230, IMG submission 88678) | Host-associated microbial communities from peat moss isolated from Minnesota, USA - S1T2_Fd - Sphagnum fallax MG | ecosystem: Host-associated > Plants > Peat moss > Unclassified | place...
GAAGGTGTGGGTTTCGCAAAGGCTTAAGAATTTGCGACGAATTCGTGTTCGGAACTGCGGGTTTTCGGAATCTGATTTCTTTGTTGTTTGCGAGGATATTTGGATCACAATATGCCCCTTTTTTGTTGTAGTGAAATCAAACATAGATGCTAGTAGACTTAATTTGTATTGTCTATGTCTAAACCCCTTTTGCATTACAAAACCATCAATCATTTCATCCATACCCAAGATGTTTGTTTCAATTCATAAGTGATTTAAAAAAGTTTGCAAAAAAACTCCCTAAAATCAAGTTCTTCATACCCCTTTGGTTGTACCATGGGGATATAAACATCCTCCTTTGATTCACTATCGAGGAAAGCCATTATCACATCCATTTGATAAAAAATTTAATCCAACATAGCTCTTATATGCAATAGCACTTGAATTGAGCAATATTTTACAACTAACACAAACATTTCATCATGTCCCCTCAACTTATGAATAGCCTCTCACCACTATTCACATTTTGTAGTTGCCAACTTCGTTATTTTCCTTTCATTTTAGCTTTAAAACTCGTTACAACCAATTTTTTTCTTCCTTATGAAGCTTCACAAGCTCGTGGATGTCTTATTTTGTAATAAAAAATTATACATTGCATTTATTACCTATGTTCATTGCTTCCCATCTTGTTTTTTGGAGAGCTCTTATTAGTGTTTTAGTTTCATACAAAACGCCAACATATGCATAGTGTATGATCTTTGTATGTTGGTGCACTTTTCAATTTAGTTGACCATCTCACAACTTCTTATTCATTTGTTGTTGTGCATGTATATTCACATGATGTAACTTGGTAGTTTAGGTTGATTTAGTTGAAGCATGTTGCCAATAAGTGTATTTGGTGTTCCATGGAATCGATTATTCAACTTTCATATCTTCATAAAATGTCTTTGAGTTGCATGTTCACAAGCTTTTAATCAAGTTCCCATGTCCATTTAATAGCTTTTATTGAAGAATCTTTCTCCATAACTTCATTGAAGATCACATGGATTGACTAATGATTACCTTTCCTACTAACTTTATATGAATATTTAAGATTTGAAATCCAAGTTGTACCTTACAAATACACATTTAGTGCTCTAAGGTTCCAACTTAGTTCTTGCATTGTCAAATTTTTGTGTATGCTACACATCCAAACACCCTCAAGTGATTAAGGAAAGACCTATTTCCATTCCATGCCTACTCAAACATCATTCCATTCACAACTTTGTGGGGGCTTCTACCTTTGAGGTAGATTATTGTGTTCACAACCTCTACCCATAATTTTTTATTCAAACCACCATGTTGCAACATACTTCAAAATGTTTCCATATCATTTGATTCAATTGCTTTGCTATTGGACATTATGTTGATGAGTGTAGGGTATAAAATTTTGATGTTGAATCCCATGAACTTACAAAAATCTTCAAACTCCTTGGAGGTAAATTTTCCACCATCATCTCTTGTTAGAATTTTCAACTTTATTTTAGTTTGAACTTCAACATATTTTTTGAATTCCATGAACTTGGAGAAACATTTTCCTTTTCTTCATAAAAAATGGGCCCAACCATGATAATAAGAGAATCTCAAATATAACCAATCCTTTTTTATGTGTTTACAAGTTTCATAAATTAAGTTAATATTGAATTTTTTTGTTGTATTCAAACAATGCCCTTTTTAATTTATCAATTTAACATTTGGATAAGTTTGATAATAATCCAATAAATATATAATACATTTTAACACATTAAATGGATTATTAGCTTGTAATCAATGTTGTTCATGTTTATAAAACATTATGATATAATGTAGTTTAACATCATTTAAATAATACATTGTTTAATGTTGCTTCAAAACCTTTTGATTAATCTTGTGTTACCACATCAATTTATCAAGATCATTAGTCACACACTACTTTAAAAGGCATTGACAAGTTCTTTTATTATTTTGCACCCAAGTAACAAAATGTTATCCAAGAATAGTCATTGGTGAAGGTTAGGAATCACTACACTTTAAAAAAAACAGTTTTAAGTAGATGTTAAGGTCATTTGGTGACATTTCAAGTTTTTGGTACTTAAATGAAATAGGAGTACAAAATGAACATTTCAATTTTGCAACATTGAGTGATAAACAAATTGTAAGTTTCTATCATGCAAAATCTTCAATCTTACTAAAAAACATATAACTTCAAACTCAAGACAAAATGCAAAAAACAAATGGAAGAAATGACTTCAAGAATATTTTCTCAAATCTCCAACATCCAAATCATAGAATTACAAAATTGATGATACATCTTGATTCCCTAGGTTTCCCCATATAAAACCTTTAAAGCAATAAAAAAATGGTGGAAATCCCAAAAAGTTAGTGGAATCTCAATTTCTTTTCTAAAACTCATAGTAAATCCTATCTAGAAATCTTTATATAGATTTAGTTTAATTAGTTAACTTTTTGGTCTAAAAATATACACTTTGAGAATTGACAATACATTTTTGGTAACATGAAACCATTAATAGTTTCCAATAGTGATTTTCCATAATAATTTTCAATAACAAATTTTTGGTGGCACTTTTTGGTAATAGATTTTTGATAACATTTATTGATAATAGATTTTTGGTACCAATTTGCAATATTGGTTTCTGATAGGAAGTCTTTGATACTAATTTTTAGTATTGGTTTTTGGTAGTCAAAATTGATATTAACAATTCTTGTCCTAAAAATCCTAACACTTAAACCTTTGATAATAGTCCCAAAACATTATAATAAACTATCTATCTCAACATTTCAATAGCTTTCAATCCTCTCTCCTTAGGAGACAATTTCATGTGTTATTTTTTGAGTATGCAACCTTTGCAAAACTCTAATTCTACATACATAAGCAAGGTCACAATTCTTCACAATTATTAAGCAAAATTGGAGCTAGTATATGGAACCCACTGACCTTTCTTCTCACAATAATTACAAATTTTCTAAGAAATATCTTTGGCACTTCTTTTAGAGCCTACACACTTTTGATATGTGTGGACAAGAGCTATGTCACCTTTAGACTATCGCCTTTCATTCTTCTCATAAGTTCTTTGTTGTATAATCTAGGTAGTAACAACTTTTCATGTTAATTTAATAGACTTGTAAAACTTTGAAAACGTGACCAATAGTTGGTAGCTGTTAGATAAAGACATAAGAAGTACATCACCACCTTGATTTCAAGCTTTTTTGGTATTGTAGCTCCAATGACATCAAGCTTTTTTGCCATTTTATCCAACCAAAACATTTGCATTTGTTTTAATAGTCCTTTGTTCATTCCAACTAACAAGACTTTAGAAGTCATTTGCTTTAAGCATAATCTCAACTTTGAATTTCCACATGTGTAATATATATTCCTTTTGAACTTGTCAACACGTTTGTATTATGGCCCCAAAATCTATGAATTTTCAAAGTTTGCCATGTCTAATTACTACAATAGAGTTGTGAATTGATTAAAATAAGTCGACTTTAATTATTGACGAAATGAAAAGTTTAGTACATACGAAGGTCTATAAACCGTTCATGATTGAAGAACTACAACTATAGTGTATTACATATGCTTTATCTTTATATTTTAATGTGTACATTGTTCATCCTAGTACATCATTAATATACTAACAATTATAGAGTACAAGCATTGTCTATCTAATCTTGCATGCTGAAACATAAACTTGAGCTAGTCACACCACCCAAAATTAAAAAAACAATATAGGGTTAAATACACAAGGAATCAACACATGCAACAACAACCAACCAAACTAGTCCTAAATCAATGGAATATAGGAGTACTTGAAACTAAAGACTATGCACTCGTCTAACATTTGCAAACCTAGAACTTAGGAACACATTCATCCTTCAACATTGGGAATTTATGTTTCAAGTGATGAGAAGGGGATACTTGGAAAGTTTAACAATACTAGGGAGATGGAGGCGGTGGTGTTACCATTGGGTTAATCTTTTACTTTTTACTTAGGAGCTAAGTGATTTAAGGGGCAACTTGGTAATTTTTATCACCAAGAATTATTATCTTCAGTTTTTGGGGGATAAGGCATTTTAATCTAACTAACTTCTAAGGATGGTAGGTAAGAAATCAACCACTTACCTTCTAAAATGTGGCAGTTGGCTAATTAGTTGCTTAGAAGGTAGAAGATATTTTGAAATAAAACTAGGGGGACTAGCTAGTTTAGTGAGACATCTAGTGGTGGTCTTTTTTGGGTATGGGGGTTAGAAAATCTCTTATTCCATGGCTTTTTCTTCCTTTGTTTGTCTGACTTTTTGGTTTTGGAATGGGAATTAATTATTTCCCCCCGCCCTATCTATCTACCTTTTTCTCTTTTTTTTTTCCCTTTAAGCTAGTAGTTTATGTTGATTATGGTATAAAGGAAGGGAAGGGATGGCAGTCCTTGAATGTACCTAAATGGAAACAGGAAGGCAATAAAATAAAGGTGCTTGAGCACAACCTTTCTTCTCTCTAGATTCTTCTTGAGTTTTTGATTTCTACTATTTTGGTAGGATGGTAGGAGGGTGGGGTGGATGGTAGGAGAGAAAGGTAAAAGGTGGCCATTCTTGTGACAGGGTTGTTTACTTCTTAAATATGTTTTTTCATCAAAAGAACCCTCTCTTAAATGACTATACATGTTGTTGCCATGTGGAGGTAATTATATTACAAGGTAGAATTTTCATCCCCTTGTGTACCAACTAAACTATGGTCTATTCTTTTGATATGACTAACTTACTACCAGATTATGATTACTTATTTAGGGAACGAAAGTTAGGAGGGGAAGGTAGGATATTGTCTAGGGAGCATATTTTTACTTTCTTCATATTCAATTTATTATTTTGATGCAAGTAGTTGTAGTAGAGTAAGAAAGGTAATGAATTAGTTTTCTGAGTGTGTAACATTATCTTTCCGCAGTATTACCTTCCTGCTGAAGGTGATTACTAGGGACCTAACTGGGCATTATTTACAGATGCCAACTAACATCTGGGGGAAATGTAGGAGGATGTTGGGAGTTTGTTTTTGTTTGGGTGATGATGGGGGATGCTAAGGACATCAAATAACTTTGGGGAAACACAAGGGGGATCCCAAGCAACATTGAGGTGATGGTGGAGGTGCCAAACAACAACGGGAAAAGTTGGGAGATGCCCAAATTTTTTTTCAAGCAACAATGGGCATGTTGGGGACATGTCGAGGAGGACATTAAGGGATGTCAAGTAGCATTGGGAGAACTTCAAGAGATGTCAGGTAGAGTTGGGAAAAATTTGGGGCACTATGAAAAATTTAGGGGCGGGAAAATGTTGGGAATATGTCAAACATCATCAGAAAATGACATAGGATGTTCGAGAACATGAAAAACCTAATAAGTAGTCTTAGGAAGACACTTAGCAGCTTTGGGAAAATGCTTGGGACAATGAAAATAGGTAATTCTAAACCAAAAACAATAATTTTTGATAAATTTTTTAAAAAAAATACTTTCCTAAAAATAATTGGAAATACATTAAGGTAGGGATGTCCCTCCTAACAACCTTGTTACAAGCTAATGAAAATTTGATTTTTTAATTTTCAAGTTAATGAATGTTTAGAATATATTTTAATATTATCAAACTATGGATGTTATAATCATAATATATCAAACTTCCAATATAAAAATAACTTTAAAAACCATTTTGACAAATTGGTTTCAAATATACTTGTAACCTACTTTTATTGTTCTAATTTTTTTCAAATTTTTAGAACTAGGGTCAACCCCATTTATTTGAGCATCACAACTTGGGTGAAAAATCATGCAATGGAGGTGTAATCCAATTGTTGGTGGATTGGAATTGTCATAAGTCATAGGTCTCACAAAAATGAATATTCTTTCCTTTTTGAGAGTTTGTGAGAAATGGTGAGAAATGTGTAAAATATTCATACTTGCCAAGATTGGATGAAATGAACAAATCAAGCAATTTTTTTGGGGAAAATGCATAAACCTTCCTAACGAGAGAGATATTGTTTTTTACTTATAGTAGTTATGCCATGAAATTTTCATTTATGCTAATATATTTGCAAAAATGTTAGTGTGAACCCATATAAATATTTCTTGTATGTCATATTGTCTACAAAAGAAGGTTTCAAAACATTGGAAGAAGGTTTGAGTACGAAGAAATGAGAATAGGAACACAGAAATATGGTGAAAAAAATGCCAACAAAAATGTCACATGTTTTTTTGTGTACACATAAACTTCACAAATTGTGGCTGAAGCCCCATTTATGTATTTAAACTACATTTCATGTTCCAAAGCATACTTTGAACAGGGCACAAAATTTTTGTTCAAAGTACTTATGAAGTTGAAACATTAAAGATAACATACTATAAGAATAGTGATCAGTTGAAATTATCCAAACAACTAAAATTGCAAAAAAATTGATGTTTATGACATAATTATCCCTGCAAACATGTGTAATATAAGTTATTCATTTTTACAATATGATTGTGACTTGATGAATAATAACAATTAAGGTTGTAATCATAAATAGCTACAAACTAAATCATCAGCAACTAAATTGTAATGTGTTATAAATACTAATATTATTTTAATTAAAATATTTTGAAAATTTACCAATTGATCCAAATAATTTATTAGATTAATTATTTAGGGTGTTCAATAAACTACTTAGACATTTAATTGCTGATTTAACCCCTTGTTCAACATAGTTTATCATTCCAAATTGATCACCATTTAACCTTTGAATATTTAGTTTCAAAGCTTCTGCGCTATGCCATGTGATCATCCTTTCAAGCACACATATTGTGTCATGTATTCTAATTATGTACTCTAATTATAATTAGATAATTAATGTGTCAGTTTTTTCATGATTGGTTGGGATGATTATGGGTGTTTGCCATAAGGAAACTTTATGCTAAACATGCCACATCAATGTTATGGTCATGATGACTTTAGTTAATTATTCTTTCTACAGTTTTCGCACATAACCAAATCTTTAAAACAACTATGACATCTTATTTTAAATTTAAGACTCCATGATGTTAGTGATTTTATTCAAGTCATGTAAGACCAAATATGTAGTACACTACTACCCTGGCAGCTTTAACACTAATTATATTATTTTCAGAAATGTTGAAGATTTCAAAATAAAACAGAAAAAAAAACTTGTGAAGGAAAATATTGAATCTTCAAGAATATTTTATTTGTCAAAATGAAACTTTCAAAATGAATTTGTTATTTGACAACAAAGTGTTAAACCAGCCAAGGTACTTGGATATTTGAAATTGTTGTCATTTTACTTAAAGTAAATAAAAAAACCTACTGGCTACAATTGTAATTTGAGGCATGATAAAACTTGGGAGGCTATTTTTTGAAAGAATCATAATGCCAATAAGATTCTAAGATTGAAACTTGCGAACTATAGGCTTATGAAAATTCTTGTAAGGCTCAAACTAAGGATAACCCCTTTGGATGCATAGTTGATTCAGGCATTTGTGAACTTCCTAATTTCTGATACCTACTTGTCTAATGGCTTAAAATTGAAATAAAGTTGAAAATCAGTTGTAGTAGCCCAAATTGAGGGCATTTTCTTGCCAAAGTAATGGTGGGAGGATGGAGGTAGCCACGTCAATAACAAAACTAGTAAAAACCAATGTCCATTTAAATGGTCAAGGTAAAATTGAACATTGAAAAAAGGGGTTACTAGGTTTTATGGTGTCTAAATTGGAAAGATCTCTCCACACAATATATAACTACCCTAAAGGCAAATATACTGAATTTATTCATGTAATGTTAGAATGGGGCTTGTATGGTACACCATACTTTTTTGCTTGAAACAAACAAAGTATCACAATTACACAACAAGAGTGGCTTACCATAAACAAAAAAGATTGGAACCTTGCAAAGGTGTTAGAAAATGGAAAACTTGAACTAGTGTTTGGAGGTCTTCATAATTAAAATTCTTACCTATTTGAAGTCTTGCTATGGAAATGAAATCCATTGAGTGTCATTACATTTGTCTTCCAAATAGGACAAGTTCTCCTAGTAGGTGGTACCACCTACTCTACTACAAATGCTAAGTCCTATGTCCAAAGTCCCAACAAAATACACCTACCGTTGACTACAAACACCACTTTGGGTTTGAAAAGTCCATAACATGAGTCTTCATCTCTCCAAAGTAAGTAGACTACTTTGTTAGGAAATCCAGACTTAATACAATCTTGAGTTTGAGAGGTGTCTCTTGGGGGCCATTTCTTCGTTATGAGATTGATTCAATTCTACTTGTAACATCATAAACATTTCCTTGTCAAGAGAAAACATTTCATCTACACATCTCCTCAAATCAGAGCCCCCATTTGGTTACAAGTACATGTTCAAGAATGATGCACACCCATTCATTGATTTCAATTTGTTAGAGACAAATTTCATACATTGGAGGTTAAAATCATGGGGATTTAAGAATGGCTGTTTTTCAGCATGATGTAATATGACTGAATCAGCCTGCCTTGCCATTTGTGCAGGCGGTCTATTCTGCTGCACTCCTCCCACCCCATGCTCACCACATTTTTCCCTCGTGGTTCTCTGATTTTAACCTGGTTCCCTCATGTTTTAAAGTCAGGGAGTGGGCAGGGTTCAGCTGATTCTGGAGCCAAGCAGCCTGTGGCCAAGCCTGGCAGTAGCCCACTCGGCACCAGGCTTGGCCACAAGCTCACTAGCCCAGATCAGACAAACTTTGCCCTGCTACCTAGTAATTTGAAGGATGACTTTTTGAACTTGCTGCTAAAACCTCCACCTCAGACTGTGGGATAGCTCCATTTAGCATGAATGGAAAAGAAAATGCAGATTTTCTACAACAGACTATTGGGTTTCAGTGACTGTAGAATATCTCAATGTGAAAGTCCGACTTTGTGGACAATTGGAGTCTTTCATGACTATGAAAGCATCATCCCTTGAGTTAGGTTACTCTTCAAAGTTTACAGAGGCAACACGTTGACAAATTGAATGGGATGCCATCTTCAAACTATCATGAAGGTTGTCTAAAAAACTTTTCATGTATGTGAAATGCAGAGAAACATGAAGATCTTCATCAATTTCCACAAAACTGGCCACTTCTTGTCCCATAGTCTAAGAACCCCCAATTCTCAATGATCTGCAACACATTGAAGTTGGACACTGCCAAGCTTTCAACAGGCAGTCACATTAAGGGATAGAAGAATTGAATGCTCCCAAACACCCTACAACTGCCTTGTCAACATCCAAATATCTTAAGGACAATTGACTATGGGCCCACTTTGGCATTTTGAGAAGACACAAAAATGCACACATTGGGCTAAAAATAAACCATAGAATTGTTCAGCATTGTTGCCATTTGATACAAGTTTATTCTTTGAGAGCATATCAACATATTGATTTGCAGTATGTATACCAAGACAATATTGCTTTGAGAGTTACTAGACCCTTAAGATTTGGTTGAACTTTGGGATTCACTTCTCGAAAGATAATTTGTCACGTGTGAGAAACACAGCAACATATCGATATAAGTACTACAATTCCATGTAAGTGTACCCAAAAGACAGTTTGTTGTGTTTACCTCATTGGAAGTTTGTCCCTGTGGCAGAAGGTGGATAGTGAAGTGCTTTGAAAAATTCACAAATTTTCAGGGTGTAGAAGCAAAACCTACACCTTGAAAGCAGGACATAATATCTCAGACCAAGCCAAGCTTCACAAATGAATACAATAATTCCAAATTGTACCTAAAAAATCCGTAATATATGATGGGCTCATGGTGGAGTTGGGCACCACATGGACTTAGCTCCCTTTAAAAATGCCTCTCTGTGAGAAAGAGTCCTGGTGTCAAATTATGAAAACTCTCAGATATCAGATATGGGAAGGAAGAAAATGCATGGAGTCTATTTCTGATTTCAGTATTGTGGATCATCCCATCTCATTGATGTTTCACCTGCAAATACAAGAAAACTTTGGTCAGAAATATGGAACTACACCAAAGAGGATTGATGAAGATGCACAAACAAAGACATAATTGATTCTGAGTTGAGTAAGTTTTTGCTCTGCATATGTTAGATGCAAAATAAGAGGGCCAATCAACTGAAGGTGATGCACATTTTTACATCCCATCAGAGGTATGTGTCCCCACTATGCTACCTTCTGGTTCAGCTGGACTTTGTTGAGATGGCCTTCTGCTTGAGCTTGGACGAAATGGCTCAGAGAACAGCCTGTTCATATGTGCACCATCGACAACACAATGGGCCAATCTGTCAGCATCTACAATTTTGCTAATACCAAGGCTTTGGCACAAGCAACACTGCACATTCCGAATAACAAGATGTGAGATACTGGGTTCCAGGTTTGTACCCTAGATGTAAAGAGGTTTGTGATGTCTGTGGGTCTTGAAGATTTGGATGAGAGGGAAACACTGTTGGTGCTGTCTGGGATCTTCCTCCAGAATCCCTAGCTGGCATGTTGTGCTGGGCTGGACTTGCTGAAGGGCCAGCCAGGGCAACTGCTTCTGCTATCTCTGTAGCATCTGCAAGCTAAGCCATCAAAGAAATTTTATGTGAGAATTGATGCACTTCTAAGAATTTCCTATTGCTTGGGCACACTTGATATGTTCAAAACCTTCAGCAACTTTGACCTAAGAGACTCCAGGGACCTATTTGGCAGCAAAACAATTGAACAATGCATATTCGGAAGCTATTGTTCTGCCAGCAGATTTTTACCTTGCGGAGCAGTTCAGCGTTTTCCTGTTGCAAGTCATGCTCCTGCAACATGAACATCTATTAGTCCGGCCATCTACTTTCATCAGGACCAACAAAATGGAGCTTATCAGGTGCATCTTCAGGCAAGAAGTTGCTTTAGGTTGTCATACTTCACAATAAAATGGAAAAGTTTGAACAAGCAAAAGCAACAGAACCAAAAACTTGTTTTTGTACTTGAAACCATCAAAACACATTCAACACAGGAGTGTTAGGAGATGAATGTTACCTTTCTCTGAAGATCCTCAATTTCTTCAAGGAGGAGCTGATTCTGTAAAGATAAACCACAAGACACTCTGTCAGGGTGATGCTTTTGCACCTGATAAAACGGTCCATTGAAACTGGTACATGTTTATAACTGAGCAGAGGCATCAAGGCCAAAGGCTATCCAACACAATGGGGAGTGAAATGAGCAAGAGACCATGAGCAATAGGATTCTTTTGCATTGGGTGGAGTTTCAGAATCTGGATTGAAGAGGAAAACCCCCACTGCCACCCTCACAGTTACCTTCCTTGCCTGAACACGAGAAGATCCCATAGCTAGCTGCTGTTCTAGCTGCAGCAGTTCTGGCACAGTCAACATTGAAAGATCCTCTCCAAGCATATGCCTGGATTAAGAAAAAGAATATTATTCAGCTTCAAATGTGCCATCACCTAAGCAGATTGCTGCACAGTTCATTCTGGCAACTGCACAGTTCTGAATCTTTCCAAGCTAACAAGCACTGAATTCCTGGAGAAAGAAAATAACATTTATGAAAAAAACCCAAATGTAGCAACTGTGACACCTAATCTTTGGTATCTATCACACAATTCCATACAAGTGAAACCTTAAACTGTTGTCAATTGGAACCCCATGTTGTGTTGCTGCGGGTATGTCATTATCAAACATAGCAAACATGGAGAGCAGGAGATCACCTGAATGTGCTTTGCAGCCTTTCCAATTGTTGCCTCAATTTAACAATTTCATGTCCCATCAACTGCAATCAGCACAACCATGTGACAAAGACATAAGCTGAATTCTTCCCATTGCTATGCAAGAAGCACAGAACCAAAAAAATTGGGGGGGAAGGGGGAGGGGGTGATTCTAAACACCCAAGGAAAAAGCTACCAACTTATTGCAAATACTGAAAGGCAAGGCTCTTACTTCACTATTGCTGCCTGTTTGCACTCCATCAGGGCACTTGCTATATCTTTCAAGAATGTCTTGAATACTGCTCAATACCATCAAGAAGCAAAAACACTAGTTAGGCCAGGACTTTCTCACACCTGCAAACTTACAGTCGCCGGTGGCCTACAGAATTAAGGTGTTGGGTACAGGAATTACTCGCATACATACATTTTACTCACATCTCCTAGCTTTCTCCAAATACCCCAAGGAAATCTTTATGTTACTTCAGCCACTTGGAGGCCATGGGTTAAGGCTATTGAATTTTGGAGGAGAAGAGTTCACATAGAGATGGAAGCAGATGTGAAACCTGGAGGAGACAAAACTCCTCACGAACTAAACCAAACCAATAGGATCAAAACAGGGTTTGCAAATCCCTTTTCTTACACTACAACAAGGTGGAACTTGTTTTGAAGGCAATTACAAAAGATCTGGCAAATCGAGTAAAAAATTGTCCCCTCCTTGGTCTGTTTCTCAGCAATGCTGAGAACTTCATCAGCAGCATTATTCTAGCAAGGACTGGATCACAAATTTAGGTCGAAATTGGTAAGGAAGAATGACTCCAAATTTAGGGTTGAGTCTTCCACCACATCCAAGCTAAGCCTGGGCATGGCCAAAAAACAAAAGTAATTTTAAGCATCAGGTCTCACAATGGAGACGCTAGGCGCTGTTTGACACTGCCCTTAGGCTCGGATCTAAGCAATGGGTTACTAGATGAGACAATTTTCTAGCGGTGGGCGATGGATGTGGTGCTGCTTGCCAACTTCCTGGAACGATTTGCCAGTTAGCTGTTGTGGGTTTTGCTGCATCACTCAAGACATACACAAATCTTGGTCAGAATTCCTCGCAAATACATGAGCTTTTCAGCTTCTGCTGAGCTCATACTAGTCGGACTCCGCGCCATGTTCAGTTCGATTGGTTTGCCGCCCCGCCCACAGTCTAGCTAGAATAAGATGTTCTTGTGGAGAGCAAATTAGAGATGTGAAATTGGGGAGCGCTTTCAAGACATCTCGCTCTATATCAACGTATTGCACGCTCTAATTGTATGAATTGCTCGCGAGTCACGACTCACAGAGTAACTGATTGTAGAAAACACTCTGCTACTTCGTGTTTCAAAGGGCGTGGCTGAGTGGACAGTTCGCCGAAACAGTCACATTTTCTTGCAACAGAAAAAAGGCAAGCCAGACCCACTCTCGGGAAGAACACCTCCCGCCACAAGAATGGCGAAGGAGTGGATGAAGGAGTGATGATCAGCCATGAAAGATGATCGTTTTCTGTCTCCTTGTAAAATGGAAAGGTTTGGGAATTCTGTTGTGTAGGTACTACATTTGGTAAGATACACGATCTTCTCTTTACTCGTCGAGTTCCGACTTCCGATTACTCATAAACAGCAGCTCAGAGCTCGGGATCAATCTAGACGAATTCCAAAGATCAGCCACAGTGGGATCAACTGACATTGCAGATAATACCGGGAATTAAGCCTGCAGCACTCGTGCCCCACTCATGCTGCTACGCCAGCAAAGAAGCTCTTTCAAGCTTCTATCTCTCTCTCTCTGTCTCTCCGTGTGTGTGGCTGTTTCTCTCTGATCGTCCTACCTGCCTGGGCTGGAAAATTCAAACAGCTTCCCGGTGCTGGAGAATACAATGAGAGCCACTTCTGCATCGCACAGAACCGCCAGCTCGTGTGCCTTCTTCAACAAACCCCCGCGTCTCTTGGAGAATGTCACCTGCCTGCTCGTTGGATTCTCAATCTTCTTAATCTCTATTTTCCCGCGACCCATAACCTCCTCCTCTGTTCTAAATTCCTCCAGCTCGCCCCCTCCTACAACCCCACCCTCCCGCCCCTCCAGGGCCCCCAGCAAACACAAATCAAACTCCTCCTTGAAGCTCTAATTTATCCTCCCAGTCCCCGGACTTTCCTAATTGCAATCTAACAACTCAGCATCTGGTGATCTTTTTCCTGTGCGAGCTTCCAAAGCTAGGAAGAGCTCTAGACTATGGAAACTTAATCGATTCCTCCCAAGCTGCACAACTCTAGCACTCTAATCCCAAAAAACTGACATCAAGTTTAATCTTTTCCTCAACCTCCCTTTCAAACCACCATTTTTCCAATCACATGCCAAAGGAATCAAAGCTCATCACTTTTCGGATTCCTCCAGTCATTCTTGCTGATTCTAATTACTTACGAAAAGGAGGAACTGGAACCCAAAAGCGCAATTGCATTTTCTTCTTCCCTACTTCTGCTAGTGCGAGTACCACTACTACACCACTCGTGCACCAAACCGCTCTCATGCAGTTCATCCACGCAACACAACCTCTTAATGCAAAGTCCACAACGTCGACTGCAATACTGAACAATATCACCGCCCCCATCCTCGCCGCCACCATCACCACCACAACACCAACAAAAAAAGAAGAAGACAACAACAACAATTAGTACTACGAGTACTGTGGTCAGTATTCAAATTCTTTTGTTTGCACAACAACATTTTTGTGACGGTCGACGCTGCGAAGCTGGTGCAGCATGTGAAGGCAGGTTCCTGATGCTGCAGGAAACGGCGCCGCAGCTTGCAGCTTGCCTCCGCAATGGGTGACGCTTGGCATGAGCTACGACTCGAATTTTATAAGGCACTACTGGGCGCGTGTGCCGGTGAGTCTGCATTTGGAGGAGGAGCATGGTAAGAAGTATATCCCAGTTGTAAGAATATATAGGACGTACTAGATAGTATCTCTCAAAATGTCTGTGTGCGCAAAATCTGTTGCAAATCTCAGCTTCTCGTCACCAAAATGTGATCATGAGTAGCATTCTTCTTCTCTTGTCAACAAGCTTGTGTAACTCCATCACTACTAGAAAACCGACTGCCTTCCTCCATCCCTCCCTTGCACCCTGTCTGTCTGTCTGTCTGTTTACCCACCCAGTGGGAGAGCCGAGCTGGAAGCCCTAGACTAGGGCTCACCCCAACACTTCGCAGGGTTCCAGAGATGGAAGGCCGCGGGAGGGTTCTGGAAGGCTGCGGGAGGGACCTGGAAGGATGCCAGAAGGGTCTCAAAGGCTGTGGGAAGGACCTCAAAAGATGCTAGAAGGACCTGGGAGGCCTGTGGGAGGGACCTCAAAGGATGCTAGAAGGACCTGGAAGGCCTGTGGAAGGGACCTCAAAGGATGCTAGAAGGACCTGGAAGGCCCGTGGGAAGGACCTCAAAGGATGCTGGAAGGACCTTGAAGGCCAATGGGAGGGACCTGTGTAAAATCGCTAGTACCCTGTTCACACGGTTTGGGAGCCCTACTGGACTGGACCTTCACTCAAGAGGATGAAAGTACTTTCCAGTGTAGGTGCTGGTACCTACAGCCCACTGGTGCTTCTATGGTGGCAGCCAGGCAGTGTCCAGCAGTGCAGAATTGGGCCCAGGTAATTCTACCATATGAAAAGGGTTTAAATTTTTTGTGCACACTAGGTAGTAGTAGGGTGAGTGAGGCCCCCTGATAGTGTCTATGTTTAGCCCAGGAAATTTTTAATGTAGAGTCAGAGAGCCCTGGTTTTGTCTGTCTTGGGATGGTATATTTTCAAGCAACCAATCAAAATGCAGGGTACCCAATCTGGTACTGTACACAGTGAGTAAATTTTTAGTTCTTGTCAAGTGTGAATAACTTAAAAAGGCATTTTGTCCCCTCCAAATGTAAAGGTTGTCTCTTTTGGTGTGTGCTCCACCCCAAATATGGAAAAGCTTGCAATTGTGCTGCTTTGGGATGCTTGGTTATCATTCTAATTTAGAGTGCAAAGTTTTCCACCTTCCTATGGAACCAGGGTTTCCCAAGCAGGTGGACATGTTACCAGGATATACCCGGATTATCACTTGTTCGTAGAGGTGTCATCATTGCTAGTGCCGGGTGGGTACCAAGCTGCAACCCGGGTATATTGACTGCTCCTGGTGTCAAAGGAGCAACCACACTGGTATGACCTGAGGCAACAACAACACCAACCGCGTGAGTACCAGTACACCTGCCTGGAAGGGATTTGAGGCAATACCAATTTAATACCAAGGCTATATTGACTCTAGTACCAGGTAAGTATTAGTGTTGGCTGGTTATTGGTTCTTTTTCCATATCTGGTGGGCTGGTTACCACTTGTAAAATTTTAATTTTGGCTTATACACAGGTAATCAAATAATCAAATTTTTTGAGATTCACCTAGTATCAATTTACTGGAATGGTCAATCAATCAAATTACTAATATTTTAAAATTTTGTTGGATCAGAAGTACCTGGTATGCATAAGGGCTGGCTTTCACAAGAACCTATTTGAGAACAATTGAATACAGTTAATTTTTTATTTTATTTTTCCTAAAGACTTATCCCACCCAACAACACTAGTGCACAAGTACTTTCCCTGGTACATAATGTCAATTATGTCAACACTTGCATAATAAAGCTTAAACCCTAATCAGGGGATGGAAGATTCAATTATATAAAAGGAAACATACTTTGAACGTGGTCCTTCTCAAGAGAGAGATAAAGTAATCTGGTGACTATTTCCCAATCCGTTGGCAAAATTCACATCAATTATGTTTATTTGATTCATTGGGGGCTTGCTCTGGACTTATTGTTTTAGTGTCCCCTATTTCAAACTGTGTTTAGCCTCCTCAGAACTGAATCAATAACTGCCTTGGGGTGAATTTTAGTGGTCACCGTAAGGATATAGGTAGGGTATCTCATACCTGAAACTTGCACCCAGGTTGATAACTGAGTTGATTCTCAAGAACTTTGAGCCAAACATTGTTTTTATTTAATAATCATTGGGTAGGTTATCAAAAAAGTTGAGTAATAATCATTAGTTATGCATAAGAAATTAATAACTGTCAGTTAACCTGCAGCTTATACACCAGTTATACTAGGGTTTTTATTTTAAAAATTTATAATTCTTATATTATTATTATTTTGTAATAATATTTAAAGATTGATAACCTACTTGGATGATAATTGAATCATCTAGTAGGTTATTTGATTTTCAAATTTCAATACTAGATAGTTATCAATTTAAACAGCATATGCCCATAGTTGTTAATGTAAGCAGTACAAGAGTACTGCTGCAATTCTTTTTCCTCCAGTCTGCCTTTTACACCCTTTTCTCACCTTGGGATTTCCAGACATGGTTTGGATCCATGTCATACACATTTGGAGTGCGAGGGCTATGTAACATGCTACAAGACACTTGGCACATGCTACCTGGCATGTCATGAGGCCCTTGGTACCATAACATGGGAGGTTATGGTGCAAAACATGACAAGGTGAAAAAAAACAGGGCAAAGGCGAGATTGAGGGGGGAAATTGCAA
>Ga0116230_10002638_pt1 | contig 17276 bp, 9 predicted proteins | sample S1TSphfallax_3_FD_88678 | JGI IMG/M metagenome (GOLD analysis project Ga0116230, IMG submission 88678) | Host-associated microbial communities from peat moss isolated from Minnesota, USA - S1T2_Fd - Sphagnum fallax MG | ecosystem: Host-associated > Plants > Peat moss > Unclassified | place: USA...
GAAATACGAGTATTTTTCGAAGGTGCTCAAAAAGAAGTATTTTCAAGTATTTTTAAAAAAACATTATAAAAATACAAAGGCTTGAAAATTGGCCTTTGTATCAAATATTTTCAAGTATTTTTTTAAAAGCCCAAAAAAACGTAAAATACGCGTATGTTTGAATCGAATTGAGAGTATGTCACTACTATGAGGCACAAATAGTGATTGATAAAATAACCACTAATAGCCCTTAATAAAATAACCACTAAGAACCTATAGTAATTTAACCACCAACAGCCATTAATAAAATAACCACGAATAACCATTAATAAAATAGCCGCCAATAACGATTGATAAAATAACCACTAATAACCACTAATAAAATAACCACAATAACCTATAGTAATTTAACCACCAATAGCCATTAATAAAATAACCACAAATAGCCATTAATAAAATAGCTGCCAATAACGATTGATAAAATAACCACTAATAGTAACTAATAAAATAACCACAATAACCTATAATAATTTAACCACCAATAGCCATTAATAAAATAACCATGAATAGCCATTAATAAAATAGCCGCCAATAGCCATTAATAGAATGGCCACCAATAGCCCCAATAAAAGAACAAGCAATAGCCACCGATAGAACAACCATTAATAGCCATATATTAAAATTATTTAAAATTGCTAAAAAAATCTAAGATGAAATAATCTACAATAAACAAAAGTAATTTAAGGTGAAATAACTTATAATAACCTAGAATTGTTAATAATAGCATAAGGTGAAATAACTTTCAATAGCCAAAAGTAACTTAGAATAACCAAAAGTAACTTAAGGTGAAATGCCGAAATAACCAAAAAAATTAAGAATATTTATAAATAGTCATAAATAATGTAGGGTGAAAAAATTTAAATTGATGAAAAGTAGCCCTATAATAGCCAAAAGTAGCTTAGCACAGGTAGAATTATTATATTAGCAAAAATCTTATCCATTTATTAAACATTTTTTTTTCAAAAAATTGGTCATTGAAATGTTATTGAATAGTGATATTCAAAATTTTATTTGTTCAAATGTGTTTACACTTTCAAAAATAAATAAATCTAATTATGTATATTATTGAATTAAAAAAAAAACTTGAATCATTTTATTTGGACAAAATTTCAATAAGATATGAATTTTTAAAGTTTATGTTTTTGTAATGTTTAAAATGAAGTATTTGATAAATAAAATGCAATGTATCATAATATCACAATAAGTGGGGTGGTTTGATGGTAAGGGTGTTCACTTCCATTCTACAAGTCAAGGGATCAAACCTCACAAATGGTGTGTGTGTGATCAATAATGGTAAGTTGATCAAGTATTTTCTTATCTAATTATTTAAATTAGGTGCTTAAGTTGATTATGTGGTCTATGTATTTAGGTTAGGGTTTTAACTTCATTTAGGTAATGACACGTGTCAATAATTCATAGGTTGAAAACCATGAAATTATCAATAATATTTTATATTAAATAATTTAATTGATTTCCATGTTGCCTAGTTAATTACCTAGCAAGTGATTGGCTTGATAAATTTGTATTTCATTTAAAAGTAACCTTGTTTCATTAGGTATTAGTGAACCAATTCACTGTCCATAACAATTGGTCTTCATTCATTAGGAGGTTGACTAGTTTCACCATGATAAAAATGTACAAATTCATTAAAAATCTAGTGAAACACATAATGAACTAGGACACATTTTGGTGTAATGTCATATACTTTCAATTATTTATACAAGTTTGGACATCTTAAAAAGTAAGAACAAAAGTACAATTATTTCTTAAAAATCTATTTGAATGCATATTAAATATGTGGTTAATCAACATCATTGTGATAAAATTAAAGATTATTTTCATTTTGATCATGAAATAAAGGAACATTTTTACTTTCAATACATTAAAACTTGTTTATGGTTGGGTTTAAATGCACTTAAAGGAACCACAAGCATTACTTTACATTAAGATTACATGTCTTTTTCCCCAAAATAATTTTTTCATATGAATGATTTTTTTGGCAACTTGTTATGAAAAATGATTAGAATTTCCCCAATAAGTCAATTTTTTCCTTAATCATTTAAAAAGAAATATGAATTTGTAAACATGTATAGATTCCTTGTAGATTCTATGTTTCATCTTGAAAAATGATGATAATATGAAATCATACCAAAAAATGTTAATTTTAAAATTTTAATTTAAAGTAATATAAATTACAATTTTGATCAATACATCATGTACATTATACCCTATTTATATGTGGTAAAACATTCTTAAAATTTTGAATTTTCAAAGTTTTAGATTTCCACATTTTTGTTCTCATAGTTAAAACTATAGTTCAACCACCCAAAACATGAAAAATACACAAAAGTTACTATATATTAGCATGACATGTTTGCTTGGAAAAGAGTGTTAAGCTAGACTCTTCTCCATTTGAACATGTTGTAAATAATCATTTATTATTATTTTTGTTAGTTTAAGGAGTGAATGCATGGTAAGGTGGCTCATTTATGGAGCCACATTCATCTTTCTGCAAGGTACCTTTTGTTTAAATGGATGTGGTGATAAATGTATGTCTCAATTTGTTAATTGAAAATTGATTTTCAATTCACAATTTGATTATGAAACTAAAAGTATAATTTTTTTGTGAAAATGTAACCCTTATTATTAATAATGGACTTTTGAAAGGACAACATATGGATTGGTTTCCTAACTGCAATGGTATAACATTAATGTATTCATAGTAAATTTTAATTTTATTGATTTTTAATGACAAAGTATATGTTGAAGAATGGAATAAATAACATATATATGGGACAATTTTCTTGAAAACCTTAGTAAATATTTTTGTGTGGAATTTAAAATGGTTAAAATTTGACCTTATTTTCATAAGTCCTTGTGAGTTACAAATCATTGTTTCTTGTAGTTTTTTTTGTTTTAGAAGTGTTTGATTATGAAATATTTAAAAGGGCCATTATTCATATGGACTTTATAAAACATTTTTCCAAGTATTATATTTAAAAAAAATTGCATCCATCAAAACAACGAACGTCATCATCATTTTATTTAAGTTTAAAAATAGAATATGAATGTTCACAAATGTATGAACATCAACTTATAAATTATTATAATAAAAAGTTTATGATAAACAAGTAACCATGTTTTTTAACAAACTTTTTATGGACTCTTATGGAGTGGAGCATCTACCTAAAATGAGCCACCATACCATGCATTCACCCTAAATGTGATGTTCAATAATCTATCAATGTATGAGGGTCATGAAAATTCTATGTGTGTAATTCAAGGGTTGATTATTGGAGTATAATTTGTTGTACATCCTTGGATAGGGAATGAAGAACTATTGGATGATATGAAAAAACATGGATGCATGCCATGACATTTTTTGATGTCATGGTGATTTAATGGTTGTTGAACTTGATGAGCCTTATGAAGGCCCTTCATGGACATGGAATATTGAGATGTGTATGGACTAAGGTTCACAATTGATTCCCCAAGGACGGAGAAAATGCAAGGAAAATAATTGTAATATGGTTAGTATTGGAACAAGTTTACTTTGTTGGTGAAGTGGATTTATGCATATTGGAAGTTGTTGGCTAGTTGTTTGATAATTTGAAGCGATACTAGGTCTCTATGTTAATTTCAAAACACTAGATCTTTGCATTCTTTTGAAAGATTGTTACATAATAATTCTTAAATTACTCATTGTCACAATGAAGAACCTATTGAGTGGGCATGGTTAAACACAAGTACATTATTAGGGCTTAGTTGCAAGATAGGGTGGCTTTTTTTTTTGCATCACATTGGATTTTTTGTAAAGTGTATACCATTCAAATGCAACAAACATATTATGAAAATGATGAATGTTGACCATGTAATATAGCTTAGATTGCAATCTTTGACAACAAACTTTTTTTAATTTCACAAAATGATGACATTACAACTTTGCCATTCCTAGTAATTTTTATTGTCATTAATAATCCATTAAAATTTCATATGATGTTGAAATGGTTAGGATTTTCAACTTTTACAAGGCTTGTGACATTGTATTTTGTTTGTGTTAGTTAAAAGTTCCCCATTTGATGTAAAACTTTTGGTTTAAGTTCAAACACAATAATAGGACCAATATTTAATTAAATGACATTATGTGTTGTTTTAATGTGTGCACATGACAATATTTTTAATACATTATGTAAACATGTGGTATGATTTGAAATGAATCTAATGAAGATAAAATGCTGAAAAAAATTCATTTTAAGTATTATAACTAGTGTTTACATGTTTAAAAACATTTGAAAAACATTTATTTTTGGGGAGATTTTTAAAACATATATTTACCTAATAATATAATGAAGATTTTCTTAAGGTCATAATAAGGTCATAATAATGGTTTTTTTAAATTTACAAAATGAATTTCTTTTGGAATATTCCAAATCAAACATTCATCTAAATAGGTAGGTGTGGTTTATGTTAACATGGATGCACCCTTACTTAATTATTAATTATCCTTGATGAATTTTATTCAAATAAAATGACTAGAGTTGAATTTTTTTTTTAAAGTTTGAAAATTCAATTGTAAAAAAAAAAATTGGAAATTGTCTTTTTGACCATTGAAATGACAATTGAAATTCAATCATCACAAAGTTCACGAGTCATGATTTGGTAATAATTTTCATTGAAAATTTGTTTTTCATACGTTCGTATGGAATAGATACAGATGTCATTCATTCATTTGTATTGTTTGAACATTAATGTTATGCACATTGTTTAGACACAGATGTTGTATTTCTATTCATGTTGTTTATACACAAAAGTCATGCACATGACTTTTGTGTTTAAATAATGCACAACATTCATGTTTAAACAATATGAACCTATGAAATAATAAATTTTTCACAAATTTGGAATGAACCCATGAAGTTTATAAATTTGTGACGGTTGTCACATCTTGATGATTTGGATTTGTATTTTTTTGTGATTAAATTTTGATCATCATATGGACTAGCACCCAAGTCTAAACAATCATTATGTGATATTTGAATTTTGATTGCCATTGGGATAAAAATTGTATTTCTAGTTGTTTTTCTTTTGGGACCCAAGATGACCTTAAATTAATGTGATGTTGAATTATATTGGCATCAAAATTGACATGATTAAGTTGTTGCATTAATAAACTAGATTAAAACCCACAAAACATGTAACGATTGGTTTATTTTTCATGTTTCTAAGTGATAAATTAAGGTAATGTTCAAATCCATTTGATGTACTATTACAATAATGTTTCAAATATATTATGGAAACAAGTGTGTAAGTTTGAAATAAATCTAATGAATATAAAATGCCCAATAAATAAATATTTTAAAGTGTAACTAGTAGTGTTTTCATTGATTAATTTTTTTTTAAAAAGTGCTTATGAGTATTCTATATTCATTTTATATACACACATCACAAATTTATAGGTTTCATAGTTTCATTCCAAATCCATGTGAAATTTGTTATTTTGTTGGTTCATATCATTTAAATACGAATGTTATGCATTATTTAGACACAAAAGTCATGTGCACAACTTTCATGTGTAAAAAAACATGAATAGACATACAACATGCATGTTTGTTTCATACAAACCTATGAAAAGCAAATTTCACATGATTATTATTGCCAAATCGTGACCTAGATAAAGTTTGTGATGCATGTAATAACAATATAATGTGACATTTTTTGGGTTTGTAATGATTTTACATCAACTTTTAAATAACGATTTAAAAATTATTCTCCTTAAATAATGAATGTAATTTTGTTGCATCATCTTCCCAACTCATTGCTTTTTGAAACAAAACACCAAGTGAAGTTGCATCCTAGTATTATGTTTGCAACCATTTGAAATGATTTCATTTTTGTATCACATTTAGATTATGTAAGAATCATATAAATTAGTCTCTTTTCATAAAATTGAATAAAGAATTCACAGGAGACACCTTCCAATTCATAAATGGCGCAAAAGAGATGACAAATTTGTGAAATCAATTTATGCATATCCAATCCAGCTAAACCTTGCAAATACCTTATTCCCATGACATGGAAAAAGTAGATGCACTCTTGACTAGTCTAATATTTTGGAGCTTGCCTTTTCTAAAGATTAGGACAACTTTTGATTGTAAAGTTTGGAGAACTAACCAATGCCTTCAACATGGTTTCTTGTTTGATTCTTTCAACCTTAACTTCATCAACTTCAGAGGCTTCACAAATTATGACAATTTTGTGACAGTTTTCTTAAATTCATGAGCCTAGTTTGAACTCTTTATTTTCTCAATTGATATTTCATCTTAGGAGGAAAACTCACATGCTTTAACCTTGAATCATTTTAAAAGTACAACAGTTGTGGGAAAGACTGCATTATCTCCTCTTCCTCTTGGTGGAGGTGGAAGGAGAAATCTCTCAGGGAGAAGTGGTGAACCAGCACCTATGTTGGTACCATGGTAAAAACCCCCCAGAATCAATTTAGATTGCTCGTAAATATTACAAATAGCCCATGCTTCGACTAAATCAGGGTCCCTGAGTTCAGATTTAACATTTTTGGGGCTCAATATGGCCACTAAGAGGCCTCACTAAAAAAGGTGAAGGTGCTGGTTCACCCTTGCCAAAAAGAAACAGGGTGAAATGGTTTTCCTTTGACATCATTTTTATAAAAAAAGAAAAAAAAGGCAAAAAAAAAGGCTGATTGCTATTGATGTCCAAATTGTCAAAAAAATTCATAAATTTGGCACTCAACAAATTTGTCACAAAATGTCAAACTTTTCAAAACAAATTTGGCACCAAACAAATTTGTGGGAGATTGAATAAAAATGCTGTATTGGGAAGAAAGAAATTGAATCATCTTCTTCACCTGATTTGATATTAGAGAGGTCAAGGATGTTGTTGATAGGCTGGAAGATGAGGTCACCAGTTGTAACCATCACATCCATGAGCTGCCTTTGTTCAGCATGGAGATCAGTAGTAGCCAGAACTTCTGCCATGGTCACTACTCCAGAGAGAGGAGATCCTAGCTCATTTGACATAGTTGCCAACATTTGCTTTGCTTGCATGGTCTCCTCTGCGAATTAGAGGCTGCAATAATTTCACATCAAAATTTCTTCCCAGTTGTCCCTCCTCTGCAAAATTAGAAGCTGCAAGAAAATTTCATGTGACAAAAAACAGTTAGCAATTTTTTTTAAGAATCTAAAAAGACCAATAAAAAAAACATTTGCATGTGTAAAAAATCACTGTGCAATCCTCACTCATGATAAAAACTGAAAACCCCAAAATCCATTTATATTGTTTCTAAACATTACAAATATCCCATGCTTAGTATCCCTGAGTTCAAATCTAACATTTTTTTGGGGGTTTCTAAGACACATCACTAAACAAAGGGAAAGGTTGCAGTGATGGGTAATTGTGGCTGAACAAAAACAGGGCGAAATAGTTTTCCTTTGACATCATTTGTCAAAAAAAAAAAAAAAAGCAAGGCTGATTAGCGCTTTGCTACCTAGGAAACTTTCCAAATGCTCCTGCCTATTATCATATTTATTTCATGCTATCACATGTATGCCATTGTATTGGCTCAGATTACAGGCTGGAGACAAGCGGACTCTGCTGACACACCACAGGGTAAGCCACCATCTTTCAGGCCTCTTTGATCAATTCTACCATAGAGGCCAACGATAGACAATAACTCCTCCCAACACAGCTTACAACTCTCATCATACTGTGCTCTCCAAAAAGCAACTTTTGTCAGAAGGCGCGTTGAGTTGAAATCCAATTTTAGGATTGTCCAGCTACAGACGAACTCAAAACTCTTTTTTTTTTAAAGCCCAACTCTTAGTCTTAACAGTGAGTTGTTGCCCCTTTCCGATCCTTAGCCAACCGAAGTGGACAGCTAGTTCAACTTCTTGAATCAAGTTCTATGGTCGATCTGTGATCCCTACGGGTAGGTGTAATAGGTAAGGAATGTATGCAATTATTATGTTTGTAGGTAATCAGGTAAGGCACTTGGTGGCTACTAGGTAGGTAAATGTATGTGAATGGTTAGAAAATAGTTTACTGCAGTGAAGAAGACAGCGAAATAAGTGTTTCCTTTCTACCCATCACCCCATCTTGCATGGTTTGCTGCTGAGTGCCAGTTCAAGCTACCAGTGAACCCAAAGTAACAGGTTATTAAAAGAAGCTGGCCAGTCTTTACTTTCTACACTTTATAGAACGTCCTCACAACTGCTACACGGGCTTTTTGCTTTGAGTTTGGTAGGACTTGGAACCACATCTCCTAATGTTTTTTTAAAAACATGATTATTAAAAAAGCAGAAGCTTTTACATTTAAACATCTTGAGCACAAGTTGACAATTCCACAAGTTGCCAATGATCCCAGAGGTCCTGAAAATATGATCTAGCCAAAGAAACATAGCATGTTGAACACCCACAAGTAGCAATAATGGATTTAGCAGTTTTCTTTCTTTCTAAAACTTTCTAGAATATGATAGATGTTGCAAAAAAAATAGACAGTTTTCCACAAAACACCTTTTTAATTATGATCAATCATAAGCTACAACAAAATCTAGGTTTCAATACAGATCTGCCAGATATAGCAAGTGCACATAGTCAGCATAGTATTTGCAGGCAGATCATTTAGAGCAACATTTTAATCACACCTTCCCATATTACATTTTTATCAAGGTGTGCAGTAATTTGTAGTAAGGTAGTTCTGGTTCAAAAGTACCATATTGTTGAATTAGGTACCATAATTTTCCCAAAACCACTTAATTACTTTTCACTCTTTTGTTAACGCCAGTGCAGCAACCTTCTTCCATGCTGGCCGGGAAGAAATATCCTCCCACCAAGCGTTGACATGTTTCCTGGAGGTAAATGGGGCGCCCTTCTTGGCGACGTTGATGAGGTAAAAAGTGTAAGGGATGTGAGAAAGATCGGCCAAGCTAAAGAAATCGCCTGCCAAGTACTTGTTCTTGGAAAGATGAGCCTCGTAGATGTCCAGAAGGTGTTCGAGCTTGTACGTGTGATCTTTTACAATTGATTCAACTGGCTCCCTCCCCCGCATTGGAGCGAACACCAGTTGGACAACAAGTGGCTCAATTAAAGGATTGAAGCTGTGGCTTTCAACTTCTAGCCATTGGTTCACCAGTGCCCTCTCCTCCACTGTCTTCCCAAACAGCGCTGTTCCCTTACCCTCGAACTTCTCGGCAACGTATCTTGCAATGGCACGGGACTCTGCCATCCAAACAGCACCAGTAGATTATTGATAAATCATTGAAACCAGCACAGAATTCAGGAAAATTAGGACGTCTTTCCATTAGGCTGCTTGATCACAGCAGCTTTCCATTATATCTTTTCAATTAGCTGTGCTCACAGTCATCCAAACAGCAGCAGGTAATTGTTACATCAGTGAAACCGGCGCAGAATTTAGGAGAAGCTGTGTGTAGCCACAACCCAGTATTTCCAGGGCGTGCACGAATTTGGAAAATCTGGTATAGTTTCTGTATTGCCGTTGTAGCTCAAGATCGATGACCACATCTCCAATCGTTAAATTATAGCTTATCATCAGATACAATAAGGATAGAATATATTAACAACAAGCTCTTATATAAGAAACACAATTTAGGGATAGGCGCTCACCGAAGAGAGTCAAATTTCCATCCTGAAGAACGGGGATCACTCCGAAAGGCTGTAATACCAGTGAAAACAATTTAGCACGACATCGCTGAATGGGCAAGACCTAGTCCCCTAAACCAATGAAGATGAAATCTCCAACAACATCAAACAGAGAAGAAGCTTGCCATGTCCATCTACACATTTCGGCAGCTGCGTCATTTCCAAACGTTAAGAAATGTGATGACATCTCCCAAGCGACCACAGTACTAGGGTGATTTAGCAGAATTTGTAACTACAAACACCTAGATTTTGCACTCTGTAGGTTGACAGAGAGACGACATCTGTCCCTGTAGTTGATTATAACTAACTAGGTGAACAAGAATCTACTGCAAATGAACGTATCGGAAACAAATCATAACACAGTGCCTTCACAGCTCTTGTACATACTCTGCACTAAACAATTGAAGTCAACTTCCAGCAAAGATGGATATACGTGCAAATCGAGTTCGACCAAACAGCGAACTCAGGGTTATTCCGCAAACAACACTCAAACTACTCCAAAAGAGCAGCAAAACATCGTGCAGGAATGATTAAACACGAACCTGCAATTTCAGGAACTCGGGGCTCTTATGAGCTCCAACTTGGAGATCGATGGGCACAATCTCATAGCCCTCCTCATCCTTCTCAGCGAGAGTGGTCAGCACTCTGACAGTGCAGGTCGAGTAGGGCATTCCGTAGACCTTCATCAGCTTGATCGTCATGTTTAGGAAATATTTTGGAACACACTAGAGAAAGATAAAATGTTCTTCTTGCTCGCAAGCTGAAGATTGACTAGAGAATATGCAGAATGTAGAAGAAAACTCGATAGTCGAGCAAGAAACAGCAATGCTTAAAGATTAGTGCAGGAAGTGTAGGGAGCGTCTCGGAGTTTTATAGCGATGGCACAGAAACCTTCGCCAGGGGAGCTTGGTCTTTCGTGGACTCACTCTCTCGTTCGTTCGTGAACAGAACAAGATGTTGACCAGTTTTCTGTCTGAACGTGAACAGCGTTTTGCACCCTCATAATTGCGTTGCCATGTTTGGCCAGAGTGAACCAGCATCCACCAGCGCACCACCATCCACTGGATGCCTGTTATGGCTCAGTTGTGGATGAAACTCAGCTGATGAGTTGATGTCTGGTTTCACCTTGGTGTTACCATTTTGTAAATAGGTACACAGGGAGGAAATTACCTGACTATTAGGTAATTATATGGTTTATACCAGTGTTGTTGGCATGTTGGATTTCAGCAGGTTCAGATCAGGTTATTAGGTCAGGTTAGAATCTAGGGTCTTTGGATCACAGGTTTTCAAATTTTAAAAATTCATCCTCGAAACTTAATTAAAGAACAAGTGTATTTTCAAAATTGAATTAGAACCTGAATCAGAGGTGCTGCCCTATTTTTAAAAGGTTCAGGTTCTCTTGGTACATGTGCACAATTTTATTAAAAAATAATGAACTTGGCCATACATTGTAAACAAGTTATTGCAAGTCAAATGGATTCTATATAATTAATATTTCATAACCTTTATGTTGGAGTTTGTGTATTGGTTGAACAAATTAATTAAACACTTCTTTGGGGGGTTTAGTTGGGGATAATGGAGATGGAACCATGCAACACAAGTTGATATCAATGTTGATAGGTTCTTGGATTTTAGCAAGTTTAGGTCCAAACCATAAGTTAGGTTCTAGGAACTGAAAGTTTCAAATTTTCTTGGAATTGCCATTGGAACCTAATGAGGGAACCGGCCTAGTTCTAAACTAGAATTAAAACTTAAACCAAGGGTGCTCTCCTATCTTCGGAAGATTCTTGTTCTCTAAGTACATATGAACAATTTTATTGAAAAAAATACAAACTCAGACCTACATTTTAAACAAGTATATTACATTTGATTGGTTGTACATAATTAATATCACATATAATTTTTATATTGAACTATGTGCTCTAGTAGATAAATTAATATTACACTCAAAATATTTGATTTGATTGCGTGTAATGGACATGAAAGCAGAGTTTGGTAATAAAAGAGCAACTGAGCTGACCACCATAGTTAGCTGGGGAACTGGAACCCAACAGAAAAATGTTTCCTGACCACTTATCATCCATCCTTCATAGTGGACTGGTGGGTTGCGGTTCACTTCTGGCCTGTTGCAATGGGAACATTTCTGATCATGGGAGAGTAATTTTCTCTATTGCCTGCCCGGTATTCGATGAGAAATCAAATTATTGACTATTTAAATTATTTGTGGGGTAGAAGGTAGGTAAAGATAAGCTGCCCTTTTGACTGCAAAAAAGTTTGACAGAAATACAGAAGGCTCTAAATGAGCTTTTTTTTTTTTTTTTTGGCATGTAACAAAAGGGTTCAAAGTTCAAACCCATGGAAAAAGTGAAGAGTGAAAAAGTTGAAATGAACATTTCAAGGTGGGGCTCATTAGGTGAACCAGCACCTACAAACACACCATGGTTAAGAACACCTCAAAAGAAATTTGGATGCTTCAAAACTTTATTATTATTATCCCATCCTAAAACTAAATCAGGGTGTCCAAATTTAACATATCCTGACTTAAATATAGTCACTAGAGGCTTCACTCAAAGGCCAGGTGAACCAGAACCTAAACTCCTACCTTCACCTTCCTCATGGAAGCGTTTGAATGGCTCTATTTAATCTGGGAAATGTTAAATTTGGACTTGGGGACACCTATTTCATTACTGGATGGGACATTTTACAAAATTTAGAAGAAACCCAAAAGAATTGATGTAAAGTTTTTTCCATGGGATGAGTGTCAGCCTTTTTTTAAAAAAACTGGTGAAATTTCACCAAAAAGGGAAATTCAAATTTCAAAAAAAAAAGTGATTTTGAAAGTTTTCAATCACATCAAAAGTGAGGGGGAAAAAGTAAAAATCGCAATATTTCTATACTTGGTTTTCAGTGTGTAGCCCAAAATATGGAAGGACGATTAAAAATGTATACTTCATATTAGGTTTATAGCTAGATTTGGCTAAATCTTCCTAGGGATGATTGCCACTTTTTTCTGCATATTCCTGTAGATGATAGCCACTTTGGCTAAAAACAAGAATTCCTTAAAAAAATACATATGGTGTTGTTACACCGAAGGCTGTGCTCAAGAAGGTGAAGGTAAAAGTGTATGGGCTGGTTTACACTGGCTGGGAGACAGGAGTATTGGTGCAGGATTGTGTTCTTATTTTTGGGGTTGGTACAAAATGGAGCCCACTAGCTGGGCCTAATCAACCAAAATAATGAATCTGTCTGTCACACCCTTCTCAAGAAAGCACTGTCAAACACCGATTACTTGGGCTTGACGGGCTTGACTAAAAATCAAAAGTGAACTATTGCTTTGTTGAGTGTTCCACAGTGAACTTTGCAGAATGACATTGAAGTACAGAGGGGGTCCAAAGGCCTACAATGATCAGAAAGTTCTTTAGGATATACCATTTAGTGCAGCCAACACGGTTTCTTGCATTGAAGTCTAGAAAGGAATCACCCTTTTGCATTATGGCTTCTTTTTTTCATGGATTGATCAACTGCATGACCAGCACCCAAACATTTACTTTCTCTTGATTGTGTGAGAGAAGAAGGGGTGAAACTGAAGAAGCAACAAAGAATTGGTGATGATTTGCATCATGTTTCACGCGGTGCTATCGGATCAAAATGAGTTCAACATTTTTTTTTGTCTTTGTATTTATTTACAGGCTCTGAAAAAGTTTCTGATATCTAGAACGATTTTGCCACTTTGATTACCTGCTATTTGTTTCTTAAAGGAAGGCCATTCTGCCTCTTTTTAGTGTTGGCTTCATGCATCATCTATATAGTCTCTTTCTCCCAATCCAAAAAGTGTTTAATGATTTATGCAACCATTGTACAATGTATTTTCTCTTAGAACAAATTCTTTGATTACACAGTTGGTTTATCCCTTTTCTATGGTCATTCTTAGGTGATTGTTGGTAGATCCACATGGTTGCACATTGCCTTTTTCTTGGGGCCAGGAATTCCACACCTCATTTCAGGCCAGCTTAGGAAAGACGCACCATTTTCAGCAAAACGTCCCCAGTTTTGTGAATAAAAAAACTGAGAAAATTAACACTGCTCTGCCGGCCTCTAACCACAACTAAGCTAAGGATATTGACCTGAAATGTCAAGAATTGGAAAACTCATGGGATTCCAAGCCTAAGTTAGCTTTTAAGGTTTTATTGGAATTCCTAACATGTGGCCCCTTTGTACTCTTCCATATGGTCGTTGCATTCTCTTGGCAGCTTCACTTTGAATGCTTGTGGGGTTTCCATTTTATGAACCCTATTTTCAAGTAGTTTTCACTTTGGAACTGGAAAAGCAATCTCCCAAGGCCATTAACTTTTTGAGTGTTGTAAGGTTTCTCTTTGATGAAAACAGTTACTGTGTCTTAAGTAGTCTTTTTCTTGACCCAGAAAGCAATCTCCAAAGTCTATCAACTTTGAGTACTTATAGGGTTTCCCTTTGATGAAATTAGTACTGGGTTGAAGTAGGAGTGTTTCTGCAACTGAAAAGCAATCCCCCAACCTCAATTCCAATAATCCTTAACAACCATCATAAAAAGACAGACCCCTGGCCCATTACGTTGGTCAAGCCCTGGTACATTGGTCTCTACACAACGATAAGCTAGGTTTCTTCATTACTTTTGCTTTCCAAAAGGAGTTGGACTCTTGCAGAAGGCATACTGCACAATGCACATCCCTGCAATTTATGGGTGAAGACTAGGTTCGTTGCTCTTTCTTTTTCTTCAACTGTCTTTGACTGTGAAACAGTCAGCCTACCTGCATTCCAGTGATAATCAAGGTATGTGGACTACAGCCCTTCTTTTTCATGAATGCACTTTGTTTTTTCAATAGGCGAGAAGGCCTACATTAATTTTGTGAGGAAAATGTGGTTCTGACGTCAGCTTTTGATTGCAGAATTTTGTGCATTGTCTGCTCAACCCCTGGAAGATAGTTTGTTATTTTAGGGTTCACCAGCAGCGTTTTTTCTAGGAACTTTTGTTTGTAGCCAAAGTGGCAATCAGCCCTAGGAAGATTTAGCCAAATCTGGTTATAAACCAGAAATAAAGTACAACTCTTTAATCATCCTTCTATAGTTTTGGCTACACAATGAAAACCAAGTATACAAATCTAGCCAAAAAAGTTTCCTTTCTCACTTTTGGCAACTAAAAACATCTTAAATTACTTTTATTATTATTAATTATCAATTTCACTTTCTGAAGAAATTTCACCAGTAAAAAAAAACCTAGTCACCAAAGAACATGATTTAAGATTAGGGTTTCACTAGAGATCACTTCGACAATTCAAAATGATCACTTGACTATAGCTTTGATTGTGACCTTCCAACAACTAATGTTCGGTGATTATCATGTTTTAAAGAGACCGGTCAGATCTTGGTATCTAGGTTTTTGGGACATTCATTATCATTGGGGTCTTGGTAGGTCAAAAAGATTTCACATTAGATATTAAGATGGTCTGAATAGTTTTATTATTGGTGCAATGTTTTCTTTCATCAATTATTGTCATATTTTATTTGATAGCGCAAATATTAGTATTGGCATGATTCACGCACCCTCGAGCTCTTTAATAGACTCAAATGTGAATCCAAGGTGAACATGGAAGAATGAGGAGTTGGGGTATGCTCCTTGATTCATAGCGTTTTGAGGTAGAGGGGCATGTTGGAGCTCAAGGATAGGAACTAAGAAAAATGACAAGCAAGTCAATTACTCACATGCACCTACACAAATCAAACAACAAGTTGGTTAGTGCATAGTTGGAGCACTTTTGGTGCATAGACAAGCCACAAGCTAACACAAATTCATAAAATTCACCACAGCCCAAACTTGAAGGAAGCCATCACCTTCCCCCTTATAATATTTTCTGTGTTTGTCCACAGGGCCAACACACAAATGTCATTTTGTCCCAAGACACCCAAGTTGGAGTCCTGAAATTTTCGAAATTGGAACTCCCGCGACTTTGGAAGCCCATAACTTTGTGTGAAGACTTCTGATTGAGATGAGGTTTTAAGCAAAGTTGTAGCCCTCATCGAAAGCTTTCCAATGGTATGTGGCATGCCACCTGCACATAAGGAAATCAGGGCGATTACTGACTTTTACTAACTCGCGGCCCTTCTTTTGGTCATAACTTATGTTTTAAGTGCCCAAATGGGTCATGCGAGCCCACTTTAAACATGATATAATGAACTCTTCAATCCAATGAGTTTTGACCCTTCCAATCGCCTTTTGAAAATTTAGAAGTCCATTGGAACTCCAACTTTCAAAGTGGGATCTCACTTGGGAGTGTGGGGGTTCATTCCCTCACACTTTCCTAAATTCCCAAGAGCATGAAATGTGATTCTTGGGCTTCCCTCTTGGCTCGCACCTTTGCAAGCCCTTGCCTTGGTCGTAAGCCCAAGGCTAGGGTTGCGACAATGATAATTTCAAAAGTTTTCAAATTCACACAATGTTTCCATGTTGTATCATGGTTTGTGAATAAATATGTTAAAACGATCAAAGGTCGATGTGTCTAAACTTGTTGTTAAAAACATACAAAATTCCATTCATAAATATGGAACCATCATTTGTTATATTGTTGGAAAAATGTTGTAAGGCATCCATTGTTGAATGTGATATTTACTTGTTCTAATGGGATGTATTATTAAGTGACATTTGACACAACAACAAAAATGCACATTACATATGTAATGTAAAGTGTATTTTTGGCATCATACATGTCTTGGGGAGGCTCATTAGCGGCTGGAAAGGGTAGTAAAATCAGCAAAAGCAACTAGTTAAACTAACGTCTTAACTAAATACATTGAAACTATTAGAATGGAAAAAATTGTACAAACAATGTTTCAAACATGCAAAATGTAACTAACATTTTGATCTGTCATTTTTCAAGCCTTTATTTTCAAAGTTGAATAGATCATTGTTTAAACCTAGTATTAAAAGACTAGGGGAAAAAAACAAAGGTGAAGCAAATTGTGAAAAAGGTGAAAGCTATTGTTTTTTTCATATGGCAATACCATGTGCCACTCACAATCTTCTATCATTATGAAACCAACCTAATGCTTCAAAATTCCACTAAAAAATAATTTGCAACTAGTTTATTAATGATTAAGCAGTGGTAGAAAATGAAACTTCTTATTGAACAAATTGTCGTTGGCCTTGGATGGACAACTTTTTTTGACATGTTATGTAATACCCATCAACACAAGTCCCTCATCGAGGTGAAATATGTTCAAACCAACATAAAGAGGAATGGGTTTTGGGATACTTGTGCCAACTTTGTGCACATGGTGGAACCGATTCTAATGGCGTTGAAGGCATTCGATAGCAAACAACCTTGCATGAAGAAGATGTGGCTTGTCATGAAGTCATTTGAACAACATGTCTTATCATTACAAAATCAACTATTTTCATTACCATTAAGGCTTGCAATGTGGACAAACATCAATTTTACCATCAATGGAAAATGTTGACGATCAACCTACATTATGAAAAAACATTTCCCAATCCATACTTATTGGTTGAATCC